>Ga0316622_100000514_pt1 | contig 22656 bp, 19 predicted proteins | sample OWC_Aug_OW2_C1_D_FD_207646 | JGI IMG/M metagenome (GOLD analysis project Ga0316622, IMG submission 207646) | Wetland soil microbial communities from Old Woman Creek delta, Ohio, United States - OWC_Aug_OW2_C1_D5_C | ecosystem: Environmental > Terrestrial > Soil > Wetlands | place: USA: Ohio... | reverse complement strand
AACGGCTGGATGTGGTTCTCCATCGGTTATCAGCTCTCCCTTGCGTGGCTCGTGAGCTTCGGTGTATACCAGATAGGCCGACTCGCCGGCCTCTGACGGACCCAGGAGAACGTTCATGCTGACTTCGTGCGCTCGAGTGCAGGGGCGCGGGTGGGCGGCTGTTGCCGCCTCGCTCGCGGCCGTGATCTCCGTTGCCGCCGCGGGCCAGGTCCAGGCTGCGGGACTCTCCCTGGGCGTCGCGGTGGCCCCGCCCGGCGCGCCCGCGGTCACCACGACGGGCGTGCCCGCGGTCACCCCGGCCGAGGTGCCGCCCCCTCCGCCGACCCGGACCGTCGCTGACGCGGAGACCCTCCACGGTCACGTCATCCCCGACCCCTACCGCTGGCTCGAGGACTGGCAGTCCGACGAGGCGCAGGCGTGGATCGACGCGCAGGAGGAGTACACCGACGCCTACCTCGGCGGCTGTTCCGGGCGCGACGACATCCGCGCGCGCCTCAAGGAGCTCCTGGACATCCCGAGCCTCGGCGGGCTTTCGCTCCAGGGCAACAGGCTCTTCTTCACGCGGCGCGACCCCGAGAACGAGCAGCCGGTCCTGTACGTGCGCGTCGGCGACGCGCCCCCGAAGGTGCTCATCGACCCGTCCGCTCTCGGCGACGGCGTGCCTGTGAGCCTCGACTGGTGGTATCCCTCCGAGGACGGCCTCCTGCTCGCGTACGGGCTCTCGGAGGGCGGGAGCGAGACGAGCACGCTCCGCGTCATGGAGGTGGACACGGGCGCACAGCGCCGCGACGAGATCCCGTGGGCGCGCGTGGCCGGCGTGGCGTGGGAGCAGGACGGGAACGGTTTCTACTACAGCCGCTTCCCGGCGCCGGGTGAGGTCCCAGCGGGCGAGGAGTTCTACCATCGGAAGATCTACCACCACACGCTCGGCGACGGCTTCGGGAGCGACGCGCTGGTGTTCGGCGAGGGTCTCGACATGACGTACTGGCCCTCGGCGTCGCTGTCGACCGACGGCCGGTACCTCCTCGCCTACGTGTGGCGCGGCGGGGCGCAGAACGACATCTACGTGGACGACCTCGCCGACGACGAGGGGTTCCGGCCGCTGGTCAAGGGCTTCGACGCCCGGTTCAGCGGCCTCGCCGTCGGGAGCGCGTTCTTCATGATGACCTCGCTCGACGCGCCGAACTTCAGGATCGTCCGCGTGGACCTCGAGGACCCGGCGCGCGAGAACTGGGTGGACGTCGTCCCCGAGTCGGACCTGACGCTCCAGTCGTTCACGTACGCGGACGGATATCTTTACGTCCACTACCTCAGGGACGCGCAGACCCTGGTCAGCGTCTACCGGGCGGACGGCACCCCCGTCGGTGACGTTCCGCTCCCCACGGTCGCATCGCTCTACGACTGGACGAGCGACTGGCGAAAGCCCGAGGTGTTCCTCGGCATCAGCTCGTACCTTTCGCCGCCGAAGGTGCTCCGCTACGATCCCCTGACCGGCGTCCTCGCGGAGGAGATGGCGATCGAGGCCCCGCTCGACCCCTCCCCGTACGTCGAGGAGCAGGTCTGGTACACCTCCGGGGACGGCACGCGGATCCCGATGTTCCTCGTGCACCGGCGGGACATCGTCCTCGACGGCACGAACCCGACGACGCTCATCGGTTACGGCGGGTTCGGGAGCGCGGTCGCGCCCGGGTTCGCCAGGAACCGCTTCCTGTGGTTCGAGCGCGGCGGGGTGTACGCGGAGGCGTGCATCCGCGGCGGCGCGGAGTACGGCGACGCGTGGCACCGCGCGGGCATGATGGAGAACAAGCAGAACGTGTTCGACGACTTCGCCGCGGCCGCGGAGTGGCTGGTCGCTCAGGGCTACACGAGCAGGGAGAAGCTCGCAGTGTGGGGCGGGAGCAACGGCGGCCTGCTCGTCGGCGCGTTCCTCACGCAGCACCCCGACCTCGCGGCGGCGGTCATCTGCGACGTCCCGCTCCTGGACATGACGCGGTTCCACCGGTTCTACATCGCGCAGATCTGGACGCAGGAGTACGGCTCGCCCCTCGTCCCCGAGCAGTTCGACTGGCTCTTCGCGTACTCGCCGTACCATCGCGTGGAGTACGGCGTCCCGTATCCGGCCGTCTACTTCACGACCGCCGAGTCCGACACGCGCGTCCACCCGTCCCACGCGCTCAAGATGACGGCCAAGCTCCAGGCGGCCACCGCGTCTGGGAAGCCCGTGCTCCTGCGGTTCCACCGCGAGGCCGGCCACGGGCTGGCGACGCCGATGAGCCGGATCCTGGACGAGTACGTGGACTACTACTCGTTCCTGTTCCGCACGCTGGGGATGGCGCGGTAGGCGCCCCGGGAGGAAGCCCATGCCGCTGAGGACCAGAACGGCAACCGCGGCCGCTCTCAGCGCTCTTCTCGCGCTCGCGTTCCTGGGAGCGCGCGCCGGCGGCCCATCGGGGACCGAAGCCCCGCGGGGGCCAAGGCCGGATGCCAGGCCCGCCGGCGGGAAGCTCGTGCTCACCGTGAAGGACGGCAAACAGTGGCAGCACGCGTACCGCGTCATGCTCGTGGCGAAGGTCACGACCGAGCCCCAGATGGCGTTCTGGCTCGAGGACACGGACGGGCGCTTCGTGGCCACCGTCTACGTCACGCACCGTGCGGCGACGGACGACTGGACGGCCGCGGTGGGCGAGGACAGGTCGAAGCTCCGCAGGCCGTGGGCGCTTCCCGTGTGGAGGCACAAGCACCGCGAGGGGGGCGTGCAGCCGACGGCCACGTGCGTGGCGTGCCACGGAAGGCGGCGCGCGGAGGACAAGTCCGCCGCCGGCCCGCCCGAGCTGGACGCGATCACCGGCGCGACGCCGACCGCGGCGTTCACGCGAGAGTGGACCATCCCTGCAGGCGTGAAGCCGGGCGTCTACATGCTCAAGGCGGAGATCAACCAGTCGCGCGACTTCACGGACGTCTACCGCGCCAATCTCCGCGAGTCCGACGCGAACTGGAGCGGCGGGAAGGCGGGGTCGGGCCAGCCGTCGCTCGTCTGGCAGGCGACGATCGACATCGGCGCGGGCGCGACGTCCGCGACGCTGAAGAGGGTCGGGCACGGCCACCCGGCCGGCGCGGACGGCGTGATCTACCCCGACCTGTCCACGCTGACGACGGCGCTGGACATCGTCGAGTCCATCAAGGTGAACTACGTGCCGGGCAAGTGATCCGGCCGCACGAGCGGCCAACGTGAGGGGTCCTGGCGGCAACGCACCGCCGCCGCCTGCAAGGAGGGCTGAGCAATGGGAAATCCTCTCTGCCACTTCGAGCTCATGGTGAGCGACGTCGACAGGTCGAAGAAGTTCTACTCGCAGGTGTTCGACTGGAAGCTCACGGAGAGCAACATGCCCGGGATGCGCTACGTCAACATCGACACGGGCAAGGAGCCAATGGGCGGCCTCATGAAGAAGCCCGACATGGCTCCGATGTACGGGCTCGAGAGCTACTTCTGCGTGGACAGCATCGATGAGACGCTGAAGAAGGCGACCGCCGCAGGCGGCCGCGTGCAGATGCCGAAGATGGAGATCCCGACCATCGGGTGGTGGGCACTCTTCATGGACCCGGACGGGATCCCGATCCTGATCTTCGAGCCGCTCAGGAAGTAGGAGGCGCGCATGATGGTTCTCGCGGTCATCGTCGGCGCCGTCTGCATGGCGGTGCTCGGGCGGGTCCCGGTCTTCGGGCCGCTCATCGCGGGGTTCGTAGCCGGAGTCATCGCGGGCGGGCTTGGACGGGGTGCGCTCGCCGGGTTTCTGAGCGGGACGATCCTCTCCATCGTCGTCTGGATCGTCCTCATGGGCGCCGGCCTGGCCATCGGCGCGTTCATCCTCGGCGGCGCAGGCGCCGCCGGCGGCGGCCTCATCGGCGCCGTGATCGGCGGTGGGATCTTCCTCGCGACGCTCTACTTCGGCATCCTCGGACTTATCGGCGGGCTCGTGGGCGGGCTCGTGAGAGGCATCTGACGTGAGAAGCGATGACAGCACGGTGGTCGCCGTCGTCTGCGGCGGGCCGTCGGCTGAAGCCGAGGTCTCGCGCGTGTCGGCGAAGGGCGTGGCCGACGCGCTCCGCGAAACGTACCGGGACGTCGTGACGATCGAGCTCGACCCGCACGTGGGCGACGGGATCCGGCTCGCCCGCGCGGACGTCGTGTTCCCGGTCCTCCATGGGCCGCCGGGCGAGGACGGCACGTTCCAGGGGTTCCTGGAGACGCTCGGCCTCCCCTACGTCGGAAGCGCGGTCCACGCGAGCGCGTTCGCGATGAACAAGGTCGTGGCGAAGCGCCTGTTCTCGTCGGCGAACCTCCCGATGGCGAGGGACGCGGTCATCCGCAAGGACACGCTCAAGAGCACGACCGTGGGCGACACGCTCATACTCTTGGGCGGGACCGTCGTCGTCAAGCCGGTGAGCCAGGGCTCCGCCGTGGGCGTGCAGTTCGCCCGCACCGAGGAGGAGTTCCGCGCCGCGCTCGATGACGCCTTCGAGTTCGACGACGAGGTGCTCGTCGAGGACGCCATCGCCGGGCGCGAGATCACCGTCGGCATCCTCGAGCGCAACGGCGTCGAGGCGCTCCCGGTCGTCGAGGTCCGCACGCCCCCGGGCTCCTGGTACGACTTCGAGCACCGCTACACGCAGGGTCTGAGCGAACACGTCATCCCGGCTCCGCTTCCGAAGGAGCAGTACGCCCGCACGCAGGAGGTCGCGAAGCTCGCGCACACGGTGCTCGGGTGCCGGGACCTCTCGCGCGTGGACTTCGTGGTCCCCGACCGAGGCGAGCCCGTCCTTCTCGAGGTCAACACGCTTCCGGGGATGACCCCGACGAGCCTCTACCCCGACGCCGCGAAGGCCGCCGGCGTCCCGTTCGCCGAGCTCGTCGCGCATCTCGTGAGAAGAGCGCTCGCGCGGCGCCGCTAAGGAGACTGCCATGCGCATCGCCCTCGCCCAGCTCAACCCGACGGTCGGCGACTTCGACGGGAACCTGGGCAAGATCGAGCGAACGCTCGCCTCGCTCCGCGGCGAGCGACCGGACCTCGCCGTGTTCCCCGAGCTCTTCGTGACGGGCTACCCGCCCCGCGACCTCCTCGAGCGCACGTGGTTCATCGAGAAGGCGGCCCTGGCGCTCGACCGGCTTGCGGACATCTCGAGAGCGCATCCCGCGACCGGCATCCTCGCCGGCACCGTGATGAGAAGCGGCCGCGGCTCCGGGAAGGGGCTCGTGAACGCGGCCGTGCTCATCAGGAACGGCGACCTCGTGGCGGCGCGACCGAAGATGCTCCTGCCGTCCTACGACGTGTTCGACGAGACGCGGTACTTCGACCCGGCCGAGCGCGTGGACGTGGTCGGGTTCGCTGGCGAGGCGCTCGGCATCTCGATCTGCGAGGACGCGTGGGCGGACCCGGCGCTCTGGAAGCGGCGCGTGTACGATACGGATCCCGTCGCGGAGCTCGCGGCGCTCGAGGCAACGGTCCTCATCAACATCGCCGCGTCCCCGTTCTCCGTCGGGAAGGACGAGATCCGGCACGGCATCTTCACGGAGCATGCGAAACGCCACGGCCTCCCGTTCGTCGCAGTGAACCAGGTCGGCGCCAACGACGAGCTCATCTTCGACGGCCGGAGCATGATCGTAGACGCCAAGGGCGAACTCATCGCGTACCTCCCCGCGTTCGAGGAGCGCGTCGAGGTGGTGGACCTCGCCTGTCCCGGCCCGGCGATCCCGTTCGTCCCCGACGCTCCGGCGGCATCGGTCCACGGCGCGCTCGTCCTGGGCCTGCGCGACTACGTGACGAAGTGCGGGTTCGAGAAGGTGGTCATCGGGCTCTCGGGGGGCGTCGACTCCGCGCTCGTCTGCGAGATCGCGGTGGCGGCGCTCGGAGCCATGAACGTGGTCGGTGTCACGATGCCGTCGCCGTTCTCCTCGAAGGGCAGCGTGGAGGACTCGAAGGCGCTTGCGGCGAACCTCGGCGTCAAGCTCGAGACCGTGCCCATCGAGGACGTCTACTCCGCGTATCTCTCGACCCTGCGGCCGCTTCTCAGAGACACGGCCGTGGGCGTCACCGAGGAGAACATCCAGGCGCGCATCCGCGGCAACATCCTCATGGCGCTCTCGAACAAGTTCGGCTACCTCGTGCTCTCCACCGGCAACAAGAGCGAGCTCGCCGTCGGCTACTGCACGCTCTACGGAGACATGAGCGGGGGCCTTGCGGTGATATCCGACGTGCCGAAGACCATGGTCTACGAGATCGCGCGCTTCGTGAACCGCGAGCGCGAGGTCATCCCGCAGGCCATCCTCGAGAAGGCGCCGTCGGCGGAGCTCAAGCCCGACCAGAAGGACCAGGACACGCTTCCGCCCTACGAGATGCTCGACCCCATCCTCGACCTCTACATCGAGGAGGGGCGCTCGCCGAAGGAGATCGTGAAGGCGGGGTTCGCCCGCGCGGCCGTCGACTGGGTCGTGCGCGCCGTGAACGGAAGCGAGTACAAGCGCCGCCAGGCCGCGCCGGGCCTCCGGGTCACGAGCAAGGCGTTCGGCATGGGGCGCCGCGTGCCGGTGGCGGCGAGGTACGGAGGCTGACATGCGCGACGTGCGGTTCGAGAAGCTCGCCCGCGTCCTCGTCCACTACTGCCTCGACGCCCGGAAGGGCGACCTCTTCCTCATCAGGGCCACGCCCATCGCGGAGCCGCTCGTCACGGAGGTCTACCGGGCCGCGCTCGAGGCCGGCGCGTACCCGTCGGTCCAGGTGACCCTTCCCGCCCTCCAGGAGACCTTCTTCCGGCTCGCGAGGAAGCACCAGCTCGACTTCGTGAGCCCCGTGGCGGCCTTCGAGATGGAGAAGATCGACAAGGTCCTCACCGTCCGCGCCGTCGAGAACACGAAGTCGCTCACGAACGCGGACCCGAAGAAGCAGGCCGCGTCCGCGAAGGCATCGGGGGTCCTCTCCCGCCGCCTGCAGGAGCGCGCGGCGAAGGGCGAGCTCGACTGGTGCCTCACGCAGTTCCCCTGCAACGCGTCCGCCCAGGACGCCGAGATGTCGCTGCCGGAGTACGAGGACTTCGTCCTCCGCGCCTGCCTCGTCCACCTCGAGGACCCGGTCGCCGCGTGGAAGGGCGTGCACCGGAGACAGGCGAAGCTCTGCGCGTTCCTCGGCAAACGGAAGACCCTGCGGGTTGTCAAAGGGGACACCGACCTCACGGTGAGCGTCGCCGGCCGCACGTGGATCAACAGCAGCGGCCGCACGAACATGCCGTCGGGCGAGATCTACACGGGGCCGGTCGAGGACTCGGTCGACGGCACGGTCGTGTTCTCGTTCCCGGCGGTCCGGGAGGGCCGCGAGGTCCACGGGGTACGGCTCACGTTCGAGAAGGGGCGGGTCGTGAAGGCGACAGCGGCGAAGGGCGAGGAGTACCTCCACGCCATGCTCGACACGGACGAGGGGGCGCGGCGGCTCGGGGAGTTCGCGTTCGGCACGAACCGGGCCATCGAGCGGTTCACGAAGAACATCCTGTTCGACGAGAAGCTCGGGGGCACCATCCACATGGCTCTCGGGAACGCCTACCCGAGGTCGGGGGGCCTGAACAGGTCGAGCATCCACTGGGACATGATCCTGGACATGCGGGACGGCGGGGAAGTTCTCGCCGACGGCAAGGTCGTCTACCGCAGGGGGCAGTTCACACACGAGGGGGCAAAGTGAGAGACCAGCGCTACGAGAAGCTCGCGAAGGTGCTCGTGCACTACTCGGTGGGGGTCGAGAAGGGTCATCTCGTGCGGATCGAGGGAGCGCCGCTCGCCGAGCCGCTCATCACCGAGGTGTACCGGGAGGTGCTCAAGACCGGCGCGCACGCCGTCGTGCGCGTGCACATGCCGGCCTTAAGCGAGATCTACTTCAAGACCGCGAAGAAGCACCAGCTCGAGTTCGTGAACCCCATCGTCAAGTTCGAGACCGAGAAGTTCGACAGGGTCATCGGCGTCTGGGCGGACGACAACACGAAGTCGCTCTCGAACGTGGACCCCAAGAAGCAGGCCCTGCGGAGCGCATCCACGAGGAAGATCTTCAAGCGCTTCCTCGAGCGCGAGGCGAAGGGCGACCTCAAGTGGGTCGGTACGCAGTTCCCCTGCAACGCGTCGGCGCAGGACGCAGAGATGTCCCTCGCCGAGTACGAGGACTTCGTCCTCCGGGCCTGCCTCGTGCACCTTCCGAACCCGACCGCGGCGTGGAAGGCAGTGCACGCGAAGCAGGAGAGGATCGTCAGGTTCCTGAACAAGAGGAAGACCTTCCGCATCGTCACGAAGGACACGGACCTCACGTTCAAGGCCGGCGGGCGGAAGTGGATCAACTGCGACGGCAAGGCCAACATGCCGGACGGCGAGATCTTCACCGGGCCCATCGAGGACACCGCCGAGGGCACCATCGCCTTCTCCTTCCCCGGCTTCTACATGGGCCGCGAGGCCCAGGGCGTCAAGCTCACGTTCCAGAAGGGCAGGGTCGTGAAGGCCGCGGCCTCGAAGGGCGAGAGCTTCCTGAAGTCCATGCTCGACTCCGACGCGGGCGCCCGGCGGATCGGCGAGATCGCGATCGGCACAAACTACGGCATCGACCGGTTCACAAAGAACACGCTTTTCGACGAGAAGATCGGCGGGACGGTGCACATGGCGCTCGGCGCGTCCCTCCCCGAGTCCGGCGGCGTGAACCAGTCGGGCATCCACTGGGACATCGTGACCGACATGCGGAAGGGCGGCCTCATCTACGCCGACGGGAGGGTCATCTACAGGAACGGCAGATTCGTGATCAAGTAGCGGGGGGGCGTCGTGGCCGTCGACTGGAAGCAGATCTTCGATGTGAACGTGCTCGCGAAGTGGGTGTTCTCGAACGGCATCCGCGTCGCGGCCATCGTGATCGGCGCGCTCATCGTGACGAGCCTCGCCAAATTCGTCACGCGGCGCATCGAGCGCGCCTTTCAGGACGATGACCCGACGACGCTCTCCGAGAAGGAGAAGCGCGCCGCGACCATCGGCAAGGTCGTACGGAACCTGATCCGCGTCGTCGCCTGGGGCGTCGCGGCGCTCATGATCCTCAGGGAACTCGGCATCGACATCGCGCCGATCCTCGCGGGAGTCGGCATCGCCGGCATCGCGGTCGGGTTCGGCGCGCAGTCCATGGTGAAGGACTTCCTTGCGGGCATCTTCATCCTTCTCGAGAACCAGTTCCGCGTCGGCGACGTCATCGAGACGGCGGGCGTCTCGGGCGCGGTCGAGCGCATCACGCTGAGGGCGACCACGCTCCGGGACCTCCGGGGCAACGTGCACGTCGTCCCGAACGGCGCGATGAGCGTCGTCACGAACATGACCAAGCAGCGGTCGCGCATCGTGCTGGACATCGGGGTCTCGTACCGCGAGGACGTGGACGAGGTGATCGAGGTGCTCAGGGTCGTCGGGGCCGACCTGGCGGCCGACCCTAAGTTCCGCGAGATGATCACCGAGCCGCTCGAGGTCCTGGGCGTGGAGAGCCTGGGCGACTCGGCGGTCGTGATCCGCGCGCTCTTCACGACGAAGCCGCAGCAGCAGTGGACCGTGGGGCGTGAGTTCCGTCTCAGGGTCAAGCGGGCGTTCGACGAGCGCGGCATCGCGTTCCCTGTTCCGCAGAGGGACGTCTGGATCCACGAGGCAGAAGCCGGCGCGGGGCCGAAGGAGGCGCGCGATGTTCAAGACGATCCTGGTCGCCGTTGACGGGTCCGGCCACTCCGACCGGGCGGTGGAGGCGGGCGCTGCGATCGCCTCGGCGTCGAGCGCGCGACTCCTGCTCGCCCACGTCTTCTACATCCCCGAGCACTACCGGTCCGACCTCATCGGCGACCTGAGGGCCGCGATCCGGAAGGACGGCGAGGACATCCTGGTCCACGCGGCGCGCGTCGCGAAGCAGAGCGGCCTGGACCCCGAGGTCCGTCTCCTCGAGGAAGGTCACCCCGCCGAGGCGGTCATCGGGCTCGCGGAGGCCGAGGGCGCGGACCTCGTGGTCGCCGGGGCGCGCGGCAAGAGCAGCGACGCGATCCGCGCCTTGGGCTCGGTGAGCTGGGCCATTGCCAAACTGGCGAAGTGCTCGGTGATGATCGTCCGGAAGGGTTAGCGGCCGTCAGAGGATCGACGACGCGACCGCCGCGAGCGACGAGACAAACTCGTAGACTTCCTTGGGGCTTCGGACGAAGAGCGATGCACCCGAGGGCCTGGGCGAATCGGCGACGAGAACGGTGATGGCCCGCGGGGGCAGCTCGTCGTCCTCGTCGATGTCGGGAGGCGCCCAGGACGGCTCCGGCTCGTCAAGATTCGACCACTCGGTCACCGCCTCGAACGCATCCTCGTCCGTGAAGTCGTCCCCCACGTAGATGGCGAGCGTTTCCACCACGTCCTCGTCGCTCAGGATGTGGCTCACCGCGTGTCCCTTGTTCCATCCGCTGAGGCGGGCCTCGACTGCGCCCTCGCGGTAGAACACCTCGAGCTGCCTCCGGCTGTCCATCTCGCGCACGAGGGCCAGGAACCGCTGCGAGGCCTCGCGGGCCGCGTCCTCGTCGCGGTCGGGCAGGCGGATCGCGACGGTGAACCCGCGGTTCTCGACCTTGACCCGAGGGAAGCACGCGAGGCAGCCCATCGCGCCGTGCTCGAGGTCCTGGATGACTCCGCCGGCCACGCGGGGGTCGACGGGGAAGTAGGTCGGCTCGTCCCCCCTCTTGATCTCGAACCCGCCCTGCCCCACGAAGTTGACCCCCGGGACGTTCACGAGCTCGGAGAGCTCGGCGACGCACCGCCTGCTCACGACGAAGACGCTGAAGGCGTCCTCCCCGGCGATCTGCCCGAGCTTCTTGAGCACCTCGCGTCTCGGCTTGGCCGGGCGTCCCTGGCGCGCGGGGACGAGCGTGCCCCCGTAGTCCAGAAACAGGCACACGCGCCCGGCGGAGCCGAGGGCGCGCGCAAGGAGGTCTACCTCTTCGGAGACGTGTCTGGGGTAAGCGAGTTCGGCCGAATGCTCAATCATTCCCGGATCCGGGGCCTCGCCCCGCCGCTTCAGGGCACAAAAAGGCCGGGGCGGGGACGGTCAACACGATAACCACCCCCACCCCGGCTGGCAAGGCGCTACTTCAGAAGGACCATCCGCTTCTCGGAGACCTGGCTTCCGGCCTCGAGGCGGTACATGTACACGCCGCTCGCGACCTTCTGGCCGAGGTCGTTCGTGCCGTCCCAGACGGCGCTCTTGTACCCGGCGTCCTGCTCCTCGTCCACGAGCGTCCGGACGACCTTGCCGGCGACGTTGTAGATCTCGACCTTGACGTTCGCCGACTGCGGGAGCTGGTACTGGATGACCGTCACCGGATTGAACGGGTTCGGCACGTTCTGCGCGAGCTTGAACTCGAGCGGGATCAGGTCGTCGTCAACGAGCGTCGTGCCCGACGAGGTCAGCTGGACGTTGTCGACGTACCAGCCTTCCTCGGTCACGTAGCCGTCGGAGGCGAAGCGGAACCTGATCTGCACCGTCTCCCCGCTGTACGCCGCGAGGTTGAACGTCTCCTGCCGCCACGCGTGCGATCCGGACCAGCAGGGCGTGCCCTCGGGCACCGGGTTCGCCGTGTTGTAGTTCTTGACGTGGCTGTACCCGCCGACCGGCGTGATGACGCTCCACGTCGCGCCGCCGTCCGTCGTGATCTCGAGGAACGCGCAGTCCCACGCGGACGTCGAGCTCTCCTCCTCGGCGGCGAGCCAGTCCCAGAACGTGAGCATCGGATCCGTGCCGAGGCAGACCGCCCTCATCTTGAGCGCGCCGTCGGCGGAGTCCATGTAGGTCGCCGACCCGGATCCGCCGAACTTCCAGCTGTGCGTCGCGCTGTAGTACCGGTAGGTCTCGATGTGCCACTGGTCGCCGAAGCCGCCCGTGACGTTCGTGTGCGTCCACTCGCCCTGTCCGGCCTCGATGTTGTCGACGAAGTCGCCGCCGCTCGTCATGATGTTGAAGCCGGTCGTGGCACTGTAGCCCCAATCGGCCACCACGTTCAGGGTGAAGTCGATCTCGTGGAACCCGGGGCAGTCCGGAAGGATCGTGATCGAGTAGTACGAATCGAGCGGCACGGTCGCGCCGGCGCCAATGCTCGCGACGCCGCGAACGGCCTCGTTGATCCGGACGTACGGGTCGGTCGTGGAGAGCGTCGCGACGACGTTCGTTGCCGCCGCCGAGCCGGTGTTCACGAGCGAGACGTCGATCTGGACCGTCTCCCCCGCCTCGAGGCAGCCGTTGCCGTTACCCCAGTAGAGCGGGTCGTCGGCATCGTGGCTCGCGTGCGCGAGGATGGGGGCGGCCACCGTCAGGTTGAAGTTGGAGTTCCAGGTGGCACGCGAGGCGTCGGAGGTGGCCAGCGCGAAGGGCAGGATCTCGTTGTTCGCGGCCGCCGAGGACACGACGAACGTGTAGTTCTCCGCGCACTGCGCCGTCGCCTGCGGGACGATGTCACCGTAGGAGTCGTCCTCGTCGGTGATCGTCACGTGCCCGTTCGTGCCTGTGAGAAGCGCGGTCACGCCGTACGCCGTCACGCTCCCGACGTTCTTCATCGTCGGAAGGAGCTCGATGGTCTCGCCGGGGTTGATGACGCCGTCCCCGTTGCCGTCGCTCTCGCCCACGCCGTCATCGTCGATGACGTGCGAGTGGAGCACCACGTAGGGGCCGGTGGCCGGGGCGATCGTGATGTCGGCGTTGTAGACGAGGTGGTCGTGCGCCCACGCCTTGATGTGGAGCGTGCCCGGCGCCGTGGCGTTCGGATGCAGCTGGACGTAGCCCGCCGCGTTCGTCACGCCCGTGCCGTAGGTCGAATAGTCATCGGTCCAGATCGTGACCCGCGCGCCCGCGACCGCGCCGCCCGCGAGCACCGTCACGTCCATGTCCGGCTGGCCGACGATGACCGCCGAGGGGTGGCTCACGGTCATGGCCGTCGGGGAGGCCGTCCAGAGGTGCATGGCCGGATCGCCGAATACGTTCAGCTCGTAGTAGCACCACCGGTTCGCGCCGTAGTTGATGGACCAGATGCAGTCCGTCCTCGAGTCGTCGTTCGCGGTCCCGATGTCCCAGAGGTGCTCGCCGTAGAACGCGTCGAAGAACTCGCGGTCGAAGTACTGCGAGGAGCCGTCGGTGCCGCCCGGGTCGCCCCAGCCGTAGCGCGAGTTCATGATCACGGACACCGCGCCGTCGTCGTCACCGGTGAACTCCTCCGCGAAGCAGTCGCTCGTGTAGCTGCCGACCGACGTCGTGCGGTTGTCGAACGACCCGCAGTAGCAGCCCTGGCTGTAGACGAAGTTCAGACTGTGCACGGTGCCGTCGTTGTCGAAGGACGCGATGTCGGGGTTGTCCATCTTCATCGCGTACGTCACGTTGCAGTGCCCGAGGTGGTTGACGATGTTCATCCCGTTTTCCATGAGGCTGATGAGCGCGGCCTTCGACCAGGTGCCCTGGCTGTCATAGAGCTGGCCCACCGTCATGGTGCCCGGGAGGAACCCGACCGTCGTGTAGCCGTTCGCGGACGAGCCGAGCCGCACCTCTTCCTTGTACGTGTCGCCGTAGGTGAGCGGGCTCGACCACAGAAGCTCGCCGACCATCAGCGCCTTCTGGCTCTCGCCGACGATCGGCGAGTTCAGGTACCGCATCGTCTTCGCCACGAAGTTCTGGATGTGCGCGACGGTGCTCACGGCCGCGCGGCCGATGGCGACCTCGGGATAGTAGTCCTCCTCGCCGGGCTCGCCGAAGTACGAGTCACCGTCGGTGTTCCAGGTGCCGTTGATCGCGCTGTAGTAGATGTCCGCCGGGATGTCGGTGTCGATGTCCCCGTAGCCGTTCGCGTAGAGACCCCTGTGCGGGATGCCCACGGTCTCACGGGCGTCGCCGACCAGGAGCACGTAGTCGATGTTCCACGTGTTGTAGGCGTCGGTGATGAAAGCGCGGATCTTCGCCTGCTCGTCGGCGCCGGTGTAGTTGGCGACGATCCACGACTTGAGATAGATACCAGCCTTGAACCCGCGCTGCGTCTCGAACGCGGCGAAGGTCGTGAGGTAGTCGTCCCACGACTCGGTCGTGATGATGATGTACTTGTAGGCGAGGGCCGGATCGAGCGCGCGGCTGTCGAGCGCGCTCCGCTCGAGGAGCGTGTACTGGACCGCGTCGTTCCCGTTGTCGACCATGGTGGAGACGCGGTCGAGCGTGGTCTCGTCGTGGCGGATGTCGCGCCTCGCCTCGGCGAGGACGTCCGTGTCGGGCTCAGTCGTGAGCTCGACCGTGAGGCTCCGATACCACGCGAGGGAGCCGTCGGCCGGCGCGTACTCGACCGGATGGAGGGCGACGTTGGCGATCCCGTAGCCGCGGAAGAGCCCGAAGAGCGGCTCGTCGTTCAGGCGCCCGGGGAACGTGGAGCTGCCGCCGTAGGCCGGCTCGATCGCCTGGATCGGACCGGTGAAGCTGAGCGGATACTGGCGCTGCCCAGGCTCGACCAGGTAGCCCGCCCCGAGGACGACCTTCTCCCCGGGTACGACGCGCACGTCAACGACGCGCTCGCCCGGCGCGACGAGAAGCCGTGCTCCGACGATGGGGAGCACCGGCTCGCCCGGGGCGCCGAAGCTCCAGGCGTTCTCCATGGACACCACGTGATACCCGTCGACGAGCTTCACGACGGGCCTCGCGAAGTCGTAGCGCTGCGTCACGACGCCCGCAAAGGCGCTCCCCGCGATCAGAGCGACGCACACGGCCAGGATGGCTGCGAGCGCCGTGCGGTTACCGAGCACTGCTCTCATCCTTCGCTCCCTTCCTCGTTCCTGGCGAGCCCCCGCGCCCGCCGGAGGTGGAGGCACCAATAGACCTGCGCGTCCCGGCATTACGCCCGGAACGAACGTGCACACCGTAATCCCTCACGATTATAGCAGTTGGCAAGCTACCAGTCAATTGTCACCGCCCCCCTGGCGTCCTCGACGTCCCTGCGCGAATCCCCCTTGCCGCCACCCCCGCCCTCGCGTAGGATGGCCGTGCTACCTTCCAACAAACCCCGTCGGTGCGCCGTGATCGGACCAGACCCGGCCCGGTCGTGAGCGGAGAGGCGTGACCTGGGCCGTCTCCGCATCTGGAGCTCCCCATGCCGTCCAAGGTGAAGCAGGCAGAGGCCGCGCGCCCGGAGTCCCGCGCGCGGGAGAGGCTCGTCGTCCGCAGGGCGCGCACGTCCGACCGCGAGGCCATCGCGGCGGTGGCCTCGCGCATCTGGGGCGGCACGGACTACCTCCCGCTCGTCTGGGACCACTGGCTCAAGGACAGGGAGGGCGCACTCCTCACCGCGACCCTCGAGGGCCGCCCGGTCGGCGTCTCGAAGGTGACGGTGCTTGCCCCGGGCGAGGTCTGGCTCGAAGGCCTGAGGCTGGATCCGAGCCTCCACGGACGGGGGCTTTCCAGACAGATCAACAGGGCCACGTTCCGCACGGCGAAGGCGCTCGGTGCGAAGAGCATCCGCTACGCCACCGGCCTCTCCAACGCGGCCTCGAGACACCTCGCCGAGGTGCGCGGGTTCTGGCTCGTCGCGCGCAGCCGGTACGTCGTGGCGAGATCCGCGCCGCTCCGCACGCTGTCCTCAAGGAAGGCCTCCCCCGCCGACCTCAAGGCCGTCGCCCGCTTCGTGCGCGCGTCAGAGTGCTACCGCGCCATGAGCGGCCTCTACGGGCTGACCTGGCGGTTCCCTGCGCTCGACGAGAGGCGCCTGAGGCGGCTCGTGGCCGCCGGGCGCGTCCTCGTGCTCCCGCGGCGGGGCGCGATCAGGGCCGTTGGGATCTGGGACCGCGACGACCGCGAGGGTGAGGTCTGCCTGGGGTACGTCGACGGCAGCGACAGGGACATCGCGCGCATCGCACGGGACGCGCGGGCCGTCGCGGCGAGCCTGGGGGAGCAGGAAGTCTCCGCGATGCTGCCAGTCGGCAGGATCGCCGACATCGTGCACCGGTGCGGGTACGACGCGGACCCGCCGGCGAACGCGGTCGTCTACGAGCTGGGAGCGAGGGGGTTCCGGAAGGACGACGCACCGATCGAGGACGTGCTCTGGAGGGCGCTGCGCAGGAACGCGCAGGAGGCGGCGGACCGCATCGCAGGCCTCCTGACGGAGCGGGCCGAGCGGCCCGTCGCGTTCGAGAACGCGCGGGACTTCGTCTGGCGGAACCTGATCATCGACCCGAGACGCGACGTCTACGAGGTCTCCGAGCCGCTCGCGAACCTCTTCAGCGTCCACTGGATGCGAAACACGCTCCGGGCGATCCTCACCCACCTCGTCGAGAGGTGCGGGATCGACCGGAGCGCGTTCTCAGTCCGCGGCCGTACGGCCACGATCCGCTACAGGGGCAGGCCGTTCGCAAGGTGCTCGGTCAGGGGGCGCGTCTTCCGGCTCTCCCTCGTGCCCACCGGCGCGACCCTCGAACTCACCGAAACCCGTCACATCGCCCGTGCCATCCGGGCGATCGACGCGGCGGCCGCTATCGCCGACGCGCGCCGCCCCGGCGGGCGGCGGGCTTCCTGACGGGCTTCCTGCCCGCGGCCTTTCGCGCAGGCGCCTTCCGCGCGGGCTTCCTCGCCGCGCGCGCCGCCTTCACCACGGGCCTTGCCGCCGGCCTCGCCGTGAGCTTCTTCACCTTGAGGTCGTAGAGCCTCTTCGCTTCCTTCGCGACGTGCTCCGCCGAGACCTCGAACTCCTTCACGAGCTCCCAGGGCGCTCCCGACTCGCCGAACCGGTCCATGACGCCGACCATGCCCACGATCACCGGCTTGCCGTAGAGCTTCGGCGACTTCGCGATCGCGCCCGCGACCAGGTTTCCGAACCCGCCCACCTGGTGTTCCTCGGCCGTCACGACGACGCCCGTCTCCTCGGCCGCGGCGACGATCGCCGCCTCGTCGAGGGGCTTCACGGTGTGAACGTTCAGGATGCGCGTCTCGATGTCGAACTCGTTCTTGAGGATCCACGCGGCGCGCATGGCCTCGGGCACCGACGGACCGCAGGCCGCGATCGTGATGTCCTCGTGCTCACCCTTGTACTTCGAGGCGAGCGTGTGCTGGAACGCGTCCTTGAAGTTGGGCTTCTCGCCGCGGAACCGGATCACGTTGGCCTTCCCGAAGACGTAGGGGGTCTTGGCGTCGGTCACGACCGGCGTCGCCTCGCGGGCGAACCGGAGGTACTTGGGCCCCTTCACCTTGAACAGCAGGTGCTCGCTGGCCCGCCTGGTCTCGATGGAGTCGCACGGCACCTCGATGTTCATGCCCGGCAGGCCGCACATGAGGAAGAGCTCCTCAAGGGCCTGGTGCGTCGCGCCGTCCGGGCCGACCGACACGCCGCCGTGCGCGCCGGCGATGAACACGTTGAACCCGCCGTAGCAGACGGTCGTGCGGAGCTGGTCCCAGTTGCGCCCTGACGCGAACACGCCGTAGGTCCCGAACACCGGGAGCTTGCCTTCCTTGGCGAGCCCGGCGCAGACGCCGGTGCCGGACGCCTCCGCGATGCCGACCGAGATCCACCGGTTCTTGCGCTCAGGGTTCTTCTCGTAGAACTGGCTGATCGTGATGGAGCCGGAGATGTCGGCGCCCAGGCACACGACGCGCTCGTCGCCGCCGTGCTCGGCGAGGCAGCGGCCGAAGCCCATCCTGGTCGGGTCCATCTCGACCTTCATCGCGCTGCCGCAGTTCCAGAAGTAGTCCCGCGAGAACTTCGGCTGCTTGGCCTCGAGCTCCTTCGCCGCCTTCGCCTGATGGTCCGCAGCCTTCTTGAGGAGCTTCTGGACGGGGAGCTTCTTGTCGAGACCGAGCTGCTTCAGGCCCTCCCACATCTGCTCCATGTTCGGGGACTTCCCGTGCCAGCCGGCCACGTCCTCCATGAAGTCCACGCCCTTGCCCTTGACCGTGTGGGCGACGATGACCGTGGGCTTCCCCTTGACCATCTTGGCCTGCTCGAAGGCGCCGACGATCGCTTCCATGTCGTGCCCGTCGATCTCGATCACGTTCCAGTTGAAGGAGCGGTACTTCTCCACGAGCGGGTCGACGTTCATGACGTCCTCGACCCACCCGTCGATCTGGAGCCTGTTCTTGTCGATTATGCCGCAGAGGTTGTCGAGCTTGAAGTGCCCCGCCTCCATCGCGGCTTCCCAGATCTGACCTTCCTGCTGCTCTCCGTCGCCCATGATGCAGTAGACGCGGTAGTCCTTCTTGTCGAGGCGGCCGGCGAGCGCGAGCCCGACGGAGATCGAGAGCCCCTGTCCGAGCGAGCCCGTGGAGGCCTCGACGCCGTCGAGCTTGAGCCAGTGCGGGTGACCCTGGAAGGGCGAGTAGAGCTTCCTGAGCGTCACGACGTCCTCGACGTCGTAGAACCCGGCCATGCCGAGACCGAGGTAGAGGGACGGCGCCTTGTGTCCGGTGGACCAGATGATGCGGTCGCGGTCCTCCCAGAGGTGGTTCTCGGGGTCGTGGTCCGCGACGTGCAGATACAGCGCGGCCGTGATGTCCATGATGGACAGCGTGCCGCCGGCGTGGCCGGACCCGGCCGCCGCGAGGGTCACGAGGTCGTAGCCCCGCATCAGGTTCGCGGCCTCCTTGAGGTCCTCCACGCTATAGCTCTTCCTGACCTTCCCTGTCTTGGAGTTGACGATCGCCATGTCGCTCTCCTTGGCCTCGCGAAGGGCCCCTGGCCCCGCGAAGGGCGGTGGAACGGGGCATCCGATACCGTGGACGTTCGTGCCTGAGCAGTCAAAACGGCCCAGGGAGAGGGCCGGAATGCCCGAGAATCTTACCAGATGCCAGGGGGGCGTGTAAAGGCGGGTCAGCCCTGCGGTTCGACCGCGATCCCGAGCTTCCTGAGCCTCGCGGCGTCGGGCTTGGCGACCCGCACGCGCATGCGGACGACGCCGTCGCCGTCGATGCGCGACACCACCTCGCCGCACTCGTGCACGAGCGAGACCGTCCTGCCGTCGCCTGCCGGGACCTCGACGTCGAGCACCTCCTCACGGTCGGCGACGACCGAGAGGATGGCCTCGCGCACGTCATCGAGCCCCTTCCCCTGCGTCGCGCTCGTGGGGATCGCGCTCGGGTAGAGGCGTGAGAGCCGCGTGAGCGCGCCCGGCTCGGCCACCCGGTCGATCTTGTTGAAGACGAGCCTTGTGGGGCGCTGCTTCGCGCCGATCTCCTCGAGCACGCGCTCCGCAAGCTCCATGTACCGCTCGCAGCTCGGCCTCGAGACGTCCACCACGTGGAGCAGGAGGTCGGCGTCCGCCACCTCCTCGAGCGTCGCGTGGAAGCTCACGACGAGATGGTGGGGGAGCTTCTTGATGAGACCGACCGTGTCGGTGAGGAGCGCCGCGTGGCCCCCGGGAAGCTCCATCCGCCGCGTGGTGGCGTCGAGCGTCGCGAAGAGGAGGTCCTCGGTGAACACGCCGGCCCCCGTCAGCGCGTTCATGAGCGTGGACTTCCCGGCGTTCGTGTATCCGACGAGCGTGACCCGGGTGAGCCCAGCTCTCCGCTTGCGCTGCTCCTGGCGCTCGGTGTTGAGCTCCTTGAGCATCCTCTTGAGTACCCCAATCCTCGTCCGCACCCGGCGGCGGTCCGTCTCGAGCTGCGTGTCGCCGGGGCCGCGGGTGCCGATGCCGCCGCCGAGGCGGTCGAGATGCTCCCAGAGCCTCCTCAGGCGCGGGACCTCGTACTCGCACTGCGCGAGCTCGACCTCGAGGCGCGCGGCCTTGGTCTGGGCCCGCCGCGCGAAGATGTCCAGGATGAGCTCCGTGCGGTCGATGACCTTGAGGTCCGTCGCTTCCTCGATCTCCCGGGCCTGCGCGGGCCTCAGGTCGTCGTCGAAGACGAGGAGGTTCGCGCCGTGGAGCGACGCGGCGCTCTTGATGCGCTCGACCATCCCGCTCCCGACGTAGGTCTTGCCGTCGATCCTCGTGCGGTTCTGGACGAACCGGTCCGCCACGGTGGCTCCGGCGGTCCGGACGAGCTGCGCGAGCTCGTCCAGCGACTCGTGCTCGTCCTCCACGGTCGTGCTCGGGAGGCTCACGCCGACGAGGACCGCCTTCTCGTTCTTGGGGACGTACCGGCGTTCAGCCATCAGAGATCCTCCGAGTCCTCGTCGTCCGTCTCACCGTTCGTCTCGAAGCTCCCGTGCTCGGCAAACTTGAACGTCTTCGAGACGAGGCCGTTCCGGAGCGCCACGCTGCCCGTCAGGTTCCAGTCGTGCTCCCCGCCCTCGAGGGCTGCCTCGAGCGCCTTCGCGCCTCCCTCCCACGTGAGCGTGAGGGGCACGGTGACCACCGTGGATGAGGACGCGCCGATCGACGCGCGCTCGATCTGACGTCCCTCGACGGCCCTGATGCCGTCGAGAACCATGGTGTAGACGAGGTGCTCCGCCACGACGTCGAAGGCGTTCGGGTTCGTGACCTTGACGACCACCTCGAACTCCGCTCCGTCCACCGAGAGGCCAGTCCACCTGAGGTCTTCGACCGAGACCTTCGGGCGCTCGATCGAGCCGCATCCGGCCAGCGCGACGAGCAGGAACGCCGCGGCCGACACGAGCGCGACCGCGCGAACGCGGGATCCGAGCACGGAAGGCATGTTCATGGCTCGTCCTCCTTGAGAAGGATTGCCAGCTCGTCAACGAGCGACCTCGCCGCTGCGGCCACCTCGGCCGTCATGGCGGCACCGAAGGCCGTAGTCCCTGCCTGGATCGCCACGAGGTGCGCCGTGGCACCGGTCTCCCCCGCGATGAGCTCCATGAGGATCGACAGCGGCGGCGCGTGGGTGCCGAGGAGGGACGCGATGCCGGGCGCCGCGCTCGCCGCCTCCGTGGCCGAGAACACGCGCATCTCCCCCGGGGCGGCGCCGAAGTCAGCGGCATCCACGATCACGACGGAACCTGGGCGCGCGCGGCGGATCGGCCCGAGGAAGCTCTCGGGCGCCTGTCCGCCGTCGAACACCCGACCGGGGAACCGGTCGCAAAGCGCCGCAGCCACGAGCGGGCCCGCGCCGTCATCGCCGCGCAGGTCGTTCCCGATGCAGAGGACGACCAGTCCGGCCGCGGGCATGTCTGAGAGAAAGCCGATGGAGGTCTCCTGTCAATGGCCTCGCGCCGAAGCTCGCCGGGCTTCTGATGATTCTGCCACAGGCCGCGCCCCGGCGCTAGCGCTCCCGGCCGGCCCCGTGCTAGCATGGTCCTCCCGCCCTCGAGCCCGCGCGCGCGGCCGGGGCGCGAACCGGAGGCTCTGCATGCGTCGCGAACCCTATCCGATCCTCGAATACGACGCCTCTCCCACGGCGGTCATTGAACCTCGCAAGATCATCGCGTCCGTCGATACGCCCGAGCACTGCGTTCCGACCTTCTTTCAGGAGGTCATCGAGCGGCTCTGCTCGGACGGCCGGGCGCGGGAGATCGCGTGCATGCACTCCGAGATGGGCCGCCACCCGCTCTACGAGGTGGCGTTCGGCGGGCGGCGCCTCGCCACCTACCTCTCCGGCGTCACGGCCCCCTTCGCCGGGGCGATGCTGGATGAGACCATCGCCCTCGGGTGCAGGAAGTTCGTCGCCTGCGGGAGCGCGGGCGTCCTCGACCGCAGCATCCCCGCCTGCCAGGTCATCGTTCCCCGCTCGGCGGTGAGGGACGAGGGCACCTCGTACCACTACATCCCCCCGTCGCGCGAGGTGAGCGCGAGCCCCGAGGCGCTCTCCGCCCTCGAACGGGTCCTCAACGCGCGGGGCGTGAGCTACATCGAGGGCAAGACGTGGACGACCGACGCCTTCTACCGCGAGACCCCGGCGAAGGTCGAGCTCAGGCGGTCGGAGGGGTGCCTGACCGTCGAGATGGAGGCCGCGGCGTTCTTCGCGGTGGCCGAGTTCCGCGGCGTGCCGTTCGCGCAAGTCCTCTACGGCGGGGACGACGTGAGCGGCGCGGAGTGGGACGACAGGCGATGGAAGAGCAGAACGGAAGTCCGGCAGGCGCTCTTCGAGCTGGCCGTGGAGGCCTGCCTTGAGCTGTGAGATCCGGGGCCGGGACGGTCCGGTCTCGCCGACTCGACTGCGCACGGCACCCGCGCACGACGCCGCACCGGCATCGGTGAGGCAGGCGGCCCTGGCGCTTCTCGCGTTCGGATTCGAGACGCTCGGGCTCCACCGCATTGCGGCCACCTGCGACACCGGGAACGTCGGGTCCGCGCGCGTGCTCGAGAAGATCGGCATGCGTCGCGAGGCGCTCTTCCGAGAGGACAGCCTCCTCCGCGGCCGGTGGCGCGACTCGTTCCTGTACGCGGTCCTCGAGCACGAGTGGAAAGGCGGGATACCCTGATGCTGAGACGCGCGCCGGTCACCGCGATGTTCGCCGTCGTCGTCGTCGCGATCGCCCAGTTCGCCCACTACTACCCCATCCTCCCCGACAGGATCGCCGTCCACTTCGGAACGCGCGGCGCGAACGGGTGGGGCGACACGCGCACGTTCATGCTCACCTACGGCATCGTGGAGGCCGCGATCGTCGCCGTGGCGCTCGTGGTGGCGCGCGTGCTCGGACGCGCCCCCGCGTCGTCCATCAACATCCCGAACCGCGAGTTCTGGCTCGCCG
>Ga0316622_100000513_pt1 | contig 22660 bp, 19 predicted proteins | sample OWC_Aug_OW2_C1_D_FD_207646 | JGI IMG/M metagenome (GOLD analysis project Ga0316622, IMG submission 207646) | Wetland soil microbial communities from Old Woman Creek delta, Ohio, United States - OWC_Aug_OW2_C1_D5_C | ecosystem: Environmental > Terrestrial > Soil > Wetlands | place: USA: Ohio... | reverse complement strand
CGGGGTGTGCTTTCTTTTGCCTACTTTTCTTTGCACAAGCAAAGAAAAGTAGGCCGCCGCCGCGCGGCTAGCGGCACAATAGCCGTTTAAGCAGTCCGCGCAGCGGACCACAATCACCAATTACTCCGCCCCGGCAACAACCCCTTTAACTCCCCCTCCGTCAAATTCCGCCACCGCCCAACCTTCAGGTTGCCCAGCCGGATGTTAACAATGCGCACCCGCTGCAGGCGCTTGACCTCATAACCGAATACCTCGCACATGCGGCGGATCTGGCGGTTGAGGCCTTGGGTCAGGATGATGCGGAACGCGTACTTGCCGAGGCGGCTGACCTTGCAGGGTTTGGTCCTGGTGTCGAGGATGCGCACGCCGCCGCTCATTCCGGCGAGGAAGGCGTCGGTGACCGGCTTGTCGACGGTGACGAGGTATTCCTTCTCGTGGTTGTTTTCGGAGCGCAGGATCTCGTTGACGATGTCGCCGTTGTTGGTGAGCAGGATCAGCCCCTCGGATTCCTTGTCCAGGCGGCCGATGGGGAAGATGCGTTCTTCGTGGCCGATGAAGTCGATGATGTTGCCCGGGACGTCGCGTTCGGTGGTGCAGGTGATGCCGACCGGCTTGTTGAGGCAGATGTAGATCTTCTTTTTCTTCTTGTGCGTACCGCCGACCACGCGGTTGTTGACGCGCACCTCGTCACCTTCCTCCACCTGGCTGCCGAGCTCGGCGCGCCGGCCGTTGATGGTGACGCGGCCGCGGGCGATCCACTCGTCCGCCTCGCGGCGCGAGCACATGCCGGTTTCGCTGAGGTATTTGTTGAGGCGCATTCGGTTTTATGCCTGCTAGTGCCTGGCGTCACGGAGGCAGGGAGTTTGTTCATTGTCGACCGGCGGGTTATGCCGCTTCTCGGCTCACCCGCCCTGCATTGTAAGATTTTGGCACCACGCCTCAATGGTGTTACGCATTGCCTCGGGCTGTTCGGTCGGGATCCAGTGCTTCGACTCCAGCGTCCGGATCTCGCCGTGCGGCAGGCGTGACAGCAGGGCGCGGGTGGTGTCCGGATCGGAGAACGTTCGTCCGGTGGAGAGCAGGGCAAGGAACGGGGCGCTGATCCTCTCGAGCGGCAGGGGACGCACCACTTCAATCAGGTCCTGGATGAAGTTGGCGGTCGGCATGATCTTGACGTCGTGCAGCACCGAGGCGTAGCGGCGTTCCAGCGCCTCGGCGCCGCCCGGCCGGGCGAGCCGTTCGCGGAACTGGCGATCGAGCGAGCGCAGGTCGAGCTGTTCGAGATGGCGGCGGTAGATGCCGAGGCGGTTGAGCAGCAGGATGCTGGCGGCGGTGATCCGGAGCAGCGGCACGATCGGCTTGAGCCGCTGCAGGCTGCCGGTGAGCGCGTCGCGCAGCATCGGTTCAATGAGCACGAGGCCGGCGGTCAGCGGCGCGTGGCGCAGACTGAACAGTGCGGCAATGTTGGCACCGAGGCAATGGCCGGCGAGGATCGCGTGCGGGATGCGCTCCTGCGTCAGGATCGCGGCGATGTCGTCGGCCCAGATCTCGAGGCCGATCGGCCCGCGGTACAGCGACTGGCCATGGCCACGCAGGTCGAGGCGGATCAGGTCGCGGTCGCGGCGCAGTGCGGTCTGCTCGACGAACTCCGACCAGCGGGTGAGGTTGCTGGCGGCGCCGTGAATCAGTATCAGGGGTGGTCGGGGTGCGGGGGCGTGGCTGTGCCAGCGCCGGTAGGCGAGGGTGGCGCCGTCGGCGGTAGTAAGGGTGTGCCAGCTTTCCATGCGAGGTCAGGCGTGGTGAAGGTGTGCCATTGTAACGGCCGGCATCGGGTCCGCGCAGCAATACGCCTCGCGCATTTCTTCCTGCTGCCATCGAATGCCGGCTCCGGCGCCGGTACGTCGGACTGCCCAACCGGTCAGTAACCGCCTCGGAAGGCCAGCCCCAGGGCGGGTTGGGGGCTGTGACGAGGCTTCTCAATGGCGGAGCAAATGGTTACCCTGCCGGCTCCAACCGGAGGACCGGAATGCCCGCCACGCGCCGTCGTCGCAAGTCTGCTGCCGCCGCAACGCCAAGAACCCGCAGCACCAAGCGCCCCCCGGCGCCACGGCCGCCGCGCATCGCGCAGCGGCTCGGTGAACTGGGCCCCCTGCGCTGGTCGCTGGCGGTGCTGGTGCTGGCGGTGCTGGTGCTGGCCCCGCGCCCGGGGACGCCGGCGGTCATGGAAGGCTGGCGCATGTTCCCGACGCTGATCGTGCCGACGCTGGCGCCGCTGGTGTTCCTGGTGTTGATGCTGGATGCGCTCATGGCGCGGGTACACATGACCAGCGTGCAGGGCGAAGCACTCGCCCGCTATCGGCGCATCGTCACCGTGGACCTGCTGCTGGGACTGATTGTGGTGGTCTACTGGGCGCCGTATTTCGTCGCGCTCGCCCGGCCGTAACGGGCCGCGGAGCGGAGAGTAGATTCAGCGGCGGCTGCCGAGCGGCTTCCCGCCAGCGCGCTCGACGCGTCGCCGCCGGGCGGCTGAGCGCTTCATTTTCAAAACCCCTGCGCCTGTGCGTTTTCGGCGCAGCGTCCCGGGATCAACCCGCCACGCGCCAGGTGCCGCTGCTCGGCGGCTCGTCCGAGGTGAGGGTCTGTTCGGCCTCGAAGCTGTAGTCGAGACCGGTGGTCGCCACCTGCAGGTAATCGCCCTGCACGTAGTGCACGCCGCGGCTGAACAGGGTAGTGAACAGGTTGGCGTCCTCGAGCCCGCGGGCGATGATCTGGCGGTCGATGGCGTGCACGGCATCGATGGCGCCGTACAGGGCCTCCTCGTCGAGCGCCTCCGGCCCGCAGTCGACCGAGTAGTACTCGAACGGCAGCGCCGACAGCGCCTCCATGCTTACCGCGCGGTTGGTGAAATGCTGCACGCCGATCCCCAGCCCTATGGACTTGGCCTTCTCGGCAAAGGCCTGGCAGGCCGCCAGATCCTTGGCCAGTGCCGGTTCGTCGATTTCGAGGATCAGCCGGCCGGGATCGAGGCCGGTGGCCTTTAGATGCATCTGGATCGCGGCCAGCAGGGCGCTGTCCTGCACGATGCCGGCCGACAGCCCGGCAAATGCAATGCCGCGCCGACCTTCCAGGTTGTACTTCGACAGCGTGTCGATCACGTTGAGCAGCATGGTGCGGTCGACCTTGCCGCTCAGCCCGGCGGCCTCGGCGACCGGCATGTACTCGCGCGCCGGGGCCAGCCGGCCGTCGGCGGTCGGGAGCACCAGCTGGGCCTGGTAGAAGCAGTGCGGCTCGCCGTGCAGGTTGATGATTGGCTGGAACAGCAGCTCCATCCGGTTGCCGCCCAGGGCCTGGGCCAGTGCCTCGCGCAGGTCATTCGGAATGGGCGCCGCCGGGTGCGCCGCCTGCGGTGCGGGCGGGGTCGGCGTCAGCGGCGGCAGGGAGGGCAGGTTTGCCGACGGCGGCGGTATCGGCAGCCGTGTCTTCGGCGTCGCGGAGACCGACGGCAGGTCCGCGACCGGAGGCGGTGCTGCGACCGGCCGGGCTGCCGCCGAGGGCGCAGCGGGTGCCGGCCTGGGCGGGGCCGCGACCGGCGGAGTCGCTGCGGCCGCCGGGGGTGTTGCGGTCGGCCGCGCGCCGGCGGCGGTCGGTGCCGGCGCCGCGGCGGCGGCGTCGATCCGGAAGATCGTATCCAGCACTGCCTGGCGATCGGCGTGGCTGCCGTCGAGCTTGCAGGGCAGGATGTCGATCGGCGGCTTGACGTGGTGGGCGGCATCGCCGATGTGCAGGCCCGCCACCATGTCGCGCACCCGGGCGGCAAGGGCATCGGCGCCGGCGGCGCCCTTGTTATCGAGCAGGATGGCGAACTGGCCGCCGGCGACGCGTGCCGCCACGTGACTGCCGGCGAGCTCGCGCAATTGCCGGCTCATCTGCACCAGCATGCGGTCACAGGCGGTGTGGCCGAAGCGGTGGTTGCATTCGGCCAGGCCCTGGATATGGAGCCCGAGCACGACGCCGCCCGGTGACTTGAGTGCGTCATCGAGCGCGCTCAGGAAGTGGCCGCGGTTGTACAGGCCGGTGAGCGGGTCACGCTGGTGCATCGACTGCAGCTTGGTCTCGAGTGCCTTGCGCTTGGAGATGTCGTTGGCCACCACCTGCACGCACGGCTCGTTACCGATGGTGAGCGGGTTCAGGGCGACCTCGATCGAGATGCGGCTGCCGTCGGCGGTCACGGCCTGGAACTCCTGGGTCTGCTCCCCGCCCGCGGGCTTCTTCAGGGCCTGCTTGAACCGCGCCTGGTCGGCCTTGTCGATCAGGTTGAGCAGCGGCGTCTCCTTGAGGCTGTCGAGGCTGTCATACCCGAACAGACGCAGGTACGCCGGGTTGGCGTCCATGTGCATGCCGTCCTGCACGTAGCTGATGGCCTCGATGGAGGACTCGATCATGCTGCGGTAGCGGGCTTCGAGGCTGCGCATCGCCTCGCGGGTCTCGTCAAAGGTGCGGCGATCGGCGGCGACCGCCAGCTCGCGTTCGGCCACCGGCGCCAGCCGGCCCCACTGGCCCTTGAGGATCACGTCGCGTGCCCCGGCATGGATCAGCTCGCCGAGTTCCTCGTCGCTGACGCGCCGCGCCAGCACGATCACCGGCGTGAATGGCTGTTTGCGGGTCACCAGCTCGACCACCTGGCGGGCCGGCAGCCCGGCCAGCCCGTGCGCGCACAGCACCAGGTCCCAGGGGCTGGCATCCAGGGTCTGCTCAACCGCCACGCCGGTCTCGAGGCGCTGGGTCTTGAGCATGTAGCCGGCCTGGCGCAGGGCGGCGCTAGCCTGTTCGGCGTCGTCGGGCGAATCGTCGAGGATCAGCACCCGCAGGATCTTGTGGGCCGCTTTGTTGTCGATCATGAGTCCGGGTTTGGTGTTTCGACCAGTCAGTAGTGGCAGCCGCGCTGCTGGGCACGCGGCTCCGGTCCGAGCCCTATTAACATAGCAAACTCTGGGCACCGGAGTGAGCCTGCGCCGCAATCAGTAGTGCGGGGGCGGGGTTTCCTCGCTGCGGCTGGCGACCAGTGCCGGGGCCAGGGCCTTGAGCTGGGCTCGGAGCGCCTCCAGCTCGCGCCGCAGGTTGTCGATTTCGCGCTGCTGGCGCACGATGACCTCGTTCAGTTCCTGCAAGGTATGGTCCTGGAAGGCGATGCGGCTTTCCAGTTCGATCAGGCGGTCGTCCATAGCTCCTCCGGTCAATCAGTGGCGGGCGCGGCGCAGGCGGCTTCATAGGTCTCGCTGGCCTCGAGCCAGGCCGTCTCGACCTCGTCGAGCTGCTGCTGCACGCGCCCCTGGTCCTTGAGCAGCCGGGTGAGTCGCTCCTTGTCGCCGCCATGGTAGAGCCCCGGGTCGGCGAGCGCGGCCCTTACCGTCGCCAGCTCCTCGCTCAGGCGCGTGACGTCGCGCTCCAGCGTCTGCACGCGGTTCTTGAGCGGCTGCAGCTGGCGGCGGCGCTTGGCGTCCTGGCGGCGCTGGTCGCGGCGGTTGGCGGTCGTGGCCAGGTCGCGCTCCGGCGGGCGTTGGGCCTGCTGGCGGCGTGCCGCCAGCCATGCGGGGTAGTCGTCGAGGTCGCCATCGAACGGCTCAGCGCGGCCGTCGGCGACCAGCACCAGCCGGTCGGTCACGCTCTGCAGGAGGTAACGGTCGTGCGAGACGACCACCAGTGCGCCCTCGTAGTCCTGCAAGGCCAGTGCCAGGGCATGGCGCATCTCGAGGTCGAGGTGGTTGGTCGGTTCGTCGAGCAGCAGCAGGTTGGGGCGCTGCCAGACCAGCAGCGCCAGCACCAGCCGCGCCTTCTCGCCGCCCGAGAACGGCGCTACCGGCTCGAACACCCGTTCGCCGACGAACCCGAAGCCGCCGAGAAAATCGCGCAGCTCCTGTTCGCGTGCCGCCGGGTCAAGGCGGGTGAGGTGCTGGAGCGGGCTGTCGGTGCCACGCAGCTGTTCGAGCTGGTGCTGGGCGAAGTAGCCGACCTTGAGGTCGCGCGCCGTGACGCGCTGGCCCGCGCGCAGGTCGAGCTCGCCGGCCAGCAGGCGGATGAGGGTCGACTTGCCGGCGCCGTTCTGGCCGAGCAGGCCAACGCGGTCGCCCGGCAGCAGCCCGAGCTTCACGCCCTGCAGCACCGGCGTCTCGCCGTAGCCGGCCGCGACACCATCGAGGGTCAGCAGCGGCGAGGGCAGCTTGTCGGGCGCGCGGAACGCGAAGTGGAACGGCGAGTCGACGTGCGCCGACGCGATCTCCGGCAGGCGCTCGAGCAGTTTCAGGCGGCTCTGCGCCTGGCGCGCCTTGCTGGCCTTGGCGCGGAAGCGTTCGACGAATGCGCGCAGGCGCGCGGCCTCGCGCTGCTGGCTGCCGGCCAGCGCCTGCTGGCGCTCGAGCTCGGCGGCGCGGGCGCGCTCGAAGTCGGAGTAGTTGCCGCGATACAGCCGGGCCGACTCGTTTTCGATGTGCAGCACGTGCCCGACCACGCGGTCGAGAAAGTCGCGGTCGTGCGAGATCACGATCAGCGTACCGGGGTAGGCGCGCAGCCATTCCTCGAGCCACAGCACCGCTTCGAGGTCGAGGTGGTTGGTCGGCTCGTCGAGCAGCAGCAGGTCGGAGCGGCACATGAGCGCCTGGGCGAGATTGAGGCGCATGCGCCAGCCGCCGGAGAAGCTGGCCACCGGCCGCAGTTCCTCGCCGGGCGCGAAACCGAGACCGTGCAGCAGGCGTGCGGCCCGCGCCGGCGCGGTCCAGGCGTCGATGGCGTCGAGGCGGGCCAGCAGCGCCGCCTCGCGCAGCCCGTCGCCGCGTGCCGCTTCGAGCTCGTGCTCGATGCGGCGCAACTCGGCGTCGCCATCGAGTGCGTGATCGAGCGCGCTGCGCTCGCTGGCGGCAGTCTCCTGGGCGACGTGGGCGATGGTCCAGCCCGCGGGCAGGTCGACGGTGCCGGTATCGGCGCCGAGCTCGCCGCGCAGCAGCGCCAGCAGGCTCGACTTGCCGGTGCCGTTGGCGCCGGTCAGGCCGCATTTCCAGCCGCTGTGCAGGATCAGGTCGAGTCCGGACAGCAGCGGACGCCCGCCGCGGCGCAGGGTGATTCCGGAGAGGCGCAGCATGGCGGCGCAGTCGACCCGCGGCCCGCTCAGTCTTCGGGTTCGTAACCGAGGTTCGGCGACAGCCAGCGCTCCACGGTCGCGAGGTCCATGCCCTTGCGGCGGGCGTAGTCCTCGACCTGGTCCCTGGCCAGCTTGCCGACCGCGAAGTACTGCGACTGCGGGTGCGAGAAGTAGAAGCCGCTGACCGCCGCCGCCGGCCACATCGCGAAGCTCTCGGTGAGTTTGACGCCGGCATTGGCGGTGGCGTCGATCAGCCGGAACAGCAGTTCCTTCTCGGTGTGATCCGGGCAGGCCGGGTAGCCGGGCGCCGGGCGGATGCCGGCGTATTCCTCGCGGACCAGGGCGTCGTTGTCGAGCGCCTCGTTGCCGGCGTAACCCCAGAACTCCTTGCGCACGCGCTCGTGCAGGCGCTCGGCGAACGCCTCGGCCAGGCGGTCGGCCAGCGCCTTTACCAGGATCGCGTTGTAGTCGTCGTGCTTTGCTTCGTACTTTTTCGCCAGTTCGTCGGCGCCGGTGATGCACACCGCGAACGCCCCGACGTAGTCCTTCTTGCCCGATTCCTTCGGTGCCACGAAGTCGGCGAGCGCGCGGTTCGGCTTGCCGGGCGGTTTCTCGTCCTGCTGGCGCAGGGTGTGCAGCGTGGTGCGCAGTGCCGTGCGCGCCTCGTCGACGTACACCTCGATGTCGTCGTCGTGGACGCTGTTGGCCGGGAACAGGCCGATCACACCGTTGGCGGCGAGCGCGCGGTCGGCGATGAGGCGTTTCAGCATCGTCTGGGCGTCGTCGAAGAGCTGGGTGGCCTCCTTGCCGACCTTCTCGTCGGTGAGGATCGCCGGGTATTTCCCGTGCAGCTCCCAGGTGATGAAGAACGGGCCCCAGTCGATGTAACGCGCCAGTTCCTCGAGCGGGTAGTTGCGCAGCGTGCTGATGCCGAGCTTGCCGGGGGCGGGCGGGGTGTAGCCGGTCCAGTCGATCCTGGCCTTGTTGGCGCGGGCCGCGGCCAGGTCGAGCATGCGCACGTTCTGCTTCTTGCCGGCGTGGCGGGCGCGCACCTCGTCGTACTCGGCCTGGTGCTTGGCGAGGAAGCCGGCGCGCAGGGTGTCGGACAAGAGGCTCGACGCCACGCCCACGGCGCGCGAGGCGTCCTTGACCCATACCACCGGCTCTTCGTAGCCCGGCGCGATTTTCACTGCGGTGTGCACGCGCGAGGTGGTGGCGCCGCCGATCAGCAACGGCACCTTGAAGTCCTGGCGCTGCATCTCCCTGGCGACATGGCTCATCTCGTCCAGCGACGGCGTAATCAGTCCGGACAGGCCGATGATGTCGGCGTTGTGCTTTTTTGCCTCTTCCAGAATTTTCGCGGCCGGTACCATCACGCCGAGGTCGACGACCTCGTAGTTGTTGCAGGCCAGCACCACGCCGACGATGTTCTTGCCGATGTCGTGCACGTCGCCCTTGACCGTGGCCATCAGGATCTTGCCCTTGGGCTTGGCGTCGGCGGACTTTTCGGCCTCGATGTACGGCACCAGGTGGGCGACCGCCTTCTTCATCACGCGCGCGCTCTTCACCACCTGCGGCAGGAACATCTTGCCGGCGCCGAACAGGTCGCCGACGACGTTCATGCCGGCCATCAGCGGGCCCTCGATCACTTCGATCGGTCGGGCGAATTGCTGGCGCGCCTCTTCGGTGTCGCGCTCGATGAATTCGTCGATGCCATGCACCAGCGCATGGCTGATGCGCTCGGTCACCGGCTTGTCGCGCCACGCCAGGTCCGGACCCTTGGCAGCCTCGCCCTTGCCGGCGTACTTCGGTGCAATTTCAATCAGCCGCTCCGCCGCATCGGCGCGGCGGTTGAGCACCACGTCCTCGACGCGCTCGCGCAGCTCGGTCGGGATGTCTTCGTACACCGCCAGCGCCCCGGCGTTGACGATGCCCATGTCCATGCCGGCCAGGATGGCGTGGTACAGGAACACCGAGTGGATCGCCTCGCGCACCGGGTTGTTGCCGCGGAACGAGAACGACACGTTCGACACGCCGCCCGAGATCAGCGCGTGCGGCAGATTCTGCTTGATCCAGCGCGTGGCGTCGATGAAATCGACCGCGTAGTTGCTGTGCTCCTCGATGCCGGTGGCAATGGCGAAGATGTTCGGGTCGAAGATGATGTCCTCGGCCGGGAGGCCGACTTGCTCGGTGAGCAGCTGGTAGGAGCGCGCGCAGATCTCCTGCTTGCGCTTGAGCGTGTCGGCCTGGCCGGTCTCGTCGAAGGCCATTACCACCACGGCCGCGCCGTAGCGCCGGCAGGCGCGCGCCTGCTCGAGGAATTTTTCCTCGCCCTCTTTAAGCGAGATCGAGTTGACGATCGGTTTTCCCTGGGTGCGCTTGAGGCCGGCCTCGATGACATTCCACTTCGAAGAATCGATCATCACCGGCACGCGCGCGATCGCCGGTTCCGAGGCAATCAGGTTCATGAACGTGCCCATCGCGGCCTCGCCGTCGAGCATGGCCTCGTCCATGTTGATGTCGATCACCTGGGCGCCGTTCTCGACCTGCTGCCGGGCCACGTCCAGCGCCTTGTCGTACTCGTTGTTGAGCACCAGCTTCTTGAATGCCGCCGAGCCGGTGACGTTGGTACGCTCGCCGACGTTCACGAACATCGAGTCGTCGGTGATGTTGAGCGGCTCCAGGCCGGCCAGCCGGCAGGCTGGTTCGATCGTCGGCAGCGCGCGCGGGCGCACGCCGCTCACCGCCTTGGCGATGGCGGCGATGTGCGGCGGGGTGGTGCCGCAGCAGCCGCCGACAATATTCAGGAAGCCCGACTCCGCCCAGTCGCGGATGTGCCCGGCCATGAACTCGGGTGTCTCGTCGTAGCCGCCGAACTCGTTCGGCAGGCCGGCGTTCGGGTGGCTCGACACGTATACGTTGGCGACGCGCGCCATCTCTTCCACGTACTGGCGCAGCTGGGTGACGCCGAGCGCGCAGTTCAAGCCGATACTGAGCGGCTGGGCGTGCGCCAGCGAGTTCCAGAACGCCTCGCCGGTCTGGCCGGAGAGCGTCCGTCCGCTCGCATCCGTAATCGTGCCGGAGATCATGATCGGCAGGCGCAGGCCGGTCCTTTCAAAAAACTGGTCGACCGCGAACAGCGCCGCCTTGGCATTGAGCGTGTCGAAGATGGTCTCGACCATCACGATATCGGCGCCGCCGTCGACGAGGCCGCGCAGCGATTCGGTATAGGCCTCGACCAGCTGCCCGAAGTCGACGTTGCGGAACCCGGGGTTGTTTACGTCCGGCGAGATCGACGCGGTGCGGTTGGTCGGGCCGAGCACGCCGGCCACGAACCGCGGCTTGTTCGGATCCTTCTTTTCGAACTCGTCGCACACTGCGCGCGCCAGCCGCGCGCCCTCGACGTTCAGCTCGTAGGCCAGCTCCTGCATGTGGTAGTCGGCCAGCGAGATCGACTGCGCGTTGAAGGTGTTGGTCTCGAGAATGTCGGCGCCGGCCTCGAGGTAGGCGGCGTGGATGTCACGGATGATCTTGGGCTGGGTGAGCGTGAGCAGGTCGTTGTTGCCCTTGAGATCGTGCGCCCACGACGCGAAGCGCTCGCCGCGATAGTCCTTCTCTTCGAGCGTGTAGCGCTGGATCATGGTGCCCATGGCGCCGTCCAGGATCAGGATGCGCTGCTTAAGGAGTTCGGGCAGGCGGGCGAGGCGCTGGCTGCGGGCCGCGGCGAAATCGGTCACGGGCGAGGGTCCTGCATCGATGCAAAGTGGCCGGCAAGTTTAGCGAAAAGCCGAGCAAAATGCTCGCAGACGGCTTGCTTCGCAGCGGCCTCCGGACGCATGCTGGGCGTATCTGTCGCGGTCCAGGAGGGCCGTATGCCATTCCGGAATCGCATCGAGGCCGCCGACAAGCTGGCCGCCCGCCTTGAGGTCTACCGGGGCCGGAACCCGCTGGTGCTCGCCATTCCGCGCGGCGCGGTGCCGATGGCGCACGTGATCGCCGACGCGCTCGGCGGTGAGGTCGACGTGGTGCTGGTGCGCAAGCTCGGCGCCCCCGGCAACCCGGAGTTCGCGGTCGGCTCGATTGATGAGAGCGGCTGGGCCTACGTCGCCGATTACGCCGCCAGCGCCGGTGCCGACGCCGCCTATATCGAGCGGGAAAAGCAGCGCCAGTTGGATGTGCTGCGCCGCCGCCGCCACGAGTACACCGCCGCGCGGCCGCCGATCGACCCGGCCGGGCGCATCGTGATCGTGGTCGACGACGGACTCGCGACCGGCGCCACCATGATCACCGCGCTGCATGCGCTGCGGGCCCGGAACCCGGCCAAGCTGATCTGTGCCGTGCCGGTTGCGCCACCCGACACCCTGCGCAAGGTCGAGAAGCTGGCCGACGAGGTGGTGTGCCTCGAAGTCCCCGATTACTTCATGGCAGTCGGTCAGTTCTATCTGGAATTTCCGCAGGTCGAGGACAGCGAGGTGATCGCGCTGTTGCGGGACGAGGGCAAGCCGAAGCGCTGAGCCGGATCCCTTCGCTGTCGCTCGCCTCCGCGAACCCCAGCGTTGGGGCCTAATACTATTGTTTACCGCAGAGACGCGGAGGCGCGGAGAACGACGAAATCAACCATAACTGGCTTTTCCCTGCGCCTCCGCGCCTCCGCGGTGAATATCAATATTTAGTTGAGGTAGGTTGGGGTGAGCGTAGCGAACCCCAACGTGCGCGCCTCAATTGGCCACCGATGTTGGGGTTCGCTGCGCGATGGGCGGGATGCCCAAGTGCCGCGGAGGCCATGGATGGCCGAGAGTGGCCTCACCTCAACCTACGCGGTGCAAGGTAGAGGCGAAACCAGCCGGCGGCGAGACGCGCCACCTGTTCGAGCGTTCCCGGTTCCTCGAACAGGTGGGTCGCGCCGGGCACGATAGTGAGTTCCTTGGGACAGTCGAGCAGCGCGTAGGCCTGCTGGTTGAGCTCGATCACGACATCGTCGTGCCCGCCAACGATCAACAGCACCGGGCAGCGCACCTGACGGAGGGCACTGGCGCCGGCGAGGTCCGGACGGCCGCCGCGCGAGACCACCGCGCGGACCGTGTCGGGGAGCTCGGCGGCCACCTGCAGCGCCGCGGCCGCGCCGGTGCTGGCGCCGAACAGGCCGAGCTTGAGTGCGGCGGTGTCCCGTTGCTGGCCCAGCCAGTGCGCGACCGCGACCACGCGCCGGGTCAGCAGCGCAATATCGAAACGGCGTTCGTAGTCCTGGTCCTCGACGCGGGTCAGCAGGTCGATCAGCAGCGTGCCGAGCCCGGCCGCGCGCAACTCGCCGGCCACGTAGTTGTTGCGCGGGCTGAAGCGGCTCGAACCGCTGCCGTGGGCGAACAGCACCAGGCCGGCGGCGTCGGGCGGAATGCCAAGCGCGCCCTCCAATTCGACGCCGTCGACGGGGATGCGGACCAGGGTTTCCTTGGCTTTGCTACTCTCCATGGCGGGTGCCTCCCCATTTGGGCGTGCAGGAGCGGCCGTCTGGCCGCGGCCGAGCTTGCGGAAATCGCTATCGCGGCCAAACGGCCGCTTCTACACAACCGTAGCCGGCCGCGTTCAGGCGTGATGATGGATCGCTATCGGCACGCGCCGGTTGCCGAACTGGCGGCCCGGCGCAAAGTGCTCGAAGTGGCCGGCGATCGGCGTCCGGCAATTCGGGCAGCGGCCGTCATCCGTGAGCCGGTAGTCGTCGATGCGGTACCAGTCGCGCACGATCAGCGGTGTCTGGCAGGACGGGCAGTACGTCGTGCCGCCGTCGGTGTCGTGCACGTTGCCGGTGTAGACGTAATGCAGTCCGGCCTGGAGCGCGATCGCGCGGGCCCGCGTGAGCGTTCGTGCCGGGGTCGGCGGGGTGTCGTTCATCTTGTAGTCGGGATGGAAGGCGCTGAAATGCAGCGGTACCTCCGGCCCGAGCTCGCGCGCGATCCACGCGCTCATCGCCTGCAGTTCTTCGTCGGAGTCGTTCTTGCCCGGGATCAGCAGGGTAGTGATCTCGAGCCAGGTATCGGTCTCGTGATGGATGTAGCGCAGCGTCTCGAGCACCGGCTCGAGGTGCGCGCCGGTGAGCTTGAAGTAGAAGTCGTCGGTGAACGCCTTGAGGTCGACGTTGGCGGCGTCGAGCTTGCTGTAGAACTCGCGCCGCGGCTCGGCGTGGATGTAGCCGGCGGTCACGGCCACGGTCTTGATCCCGCGCGCATGACAGGCGTCGGCGGTGTCCAGGGCGTACTCGGCGAAGATCACCGGGTCGTTGTAGGTAAAGGCGACGCTCTTGCAGCCGGAGCGCTCGGCGGCGCGGGCGATCTCCTCGGGGCTGGCCTGGTCCATCAGCCGGTCCATGTCCTTCGACTTGCTGATGTCCCAGTTCTGGCAGAACTTGCAGGCCAGGTTGCAGCCGGCGGTGCCGAACGACAGGATGCTGGAGCCGGGGTAGAAATGGTGCAGCGGCTTCTTCTCGATCGGGTCGATGCAGAAGCCCGAGGAGCGGCCGTAGGTGGTGAGGACCATCTCGCCGCCGACATTCTGGCGCACGAAGCAGGCGCCGCGCTGGCCGTCGTGCAGCCTGCAGTCGCGCGGGCACAGGTCGCACTGGATGCGGCCGTCGTCGAGACGGTGCCACCAGCGGCCGGGGTAGTTTTCGGTGTTCATGAAACTGTATGCAAAACCTTTTGTCGCAAAGACGCAATGACGCAAAGTTTTGTTACCGATGATCCTGCAGTTCTTTGCGCCTTTGCGTCTTTGCGACCGGTGTTCATCTTTCACTCTCGTGCCACTTGGTCACGGTGTAGCGCGAGACCCTGATCTCGCCCGCCCAGAAGTCGGCCGCCAGACCAGCCTTGCGCTTTAGATGCGCGAAGAACGTCCGCGGTTCCGGCAACTGGTCCCAGACCTGCGGCAGAAAGGTGCCGCGCTGCCAGCCGTGTTCGATCACCAGGCCGTCGACCCCGGGGCGCAGTTGGGTGAGCAGGTGCTCCTCGGATTCGAATTCGATCGGCGTCATGGCCGACAGCAGCGAGACCTCAACGGCGATTTCGCGGTAGTCGCTGCGGGTGAGCGGGGCGAAGCGTGGGTCGCGGAACGCAGCGGCACGTGCGTTGCCGGTGACATCCTCGCGCAGCGGGCGCTCGGCCACCAGGCTGCCGATGCAGCCGCGCAGCTCGCCGTGGCGGGTGAGTGTCACGAAGGTCGCGCCTGGTTCGCGCAGCCAGTCGGCATGCTCGACCTCGCCAGCCGGTTCACCGAACGCATCGGCGATCGCACCGCGCGCGAGTTTGAGCAGGATCGGGCCGCGTTCAGTGACCATGGCCGGTCTCGGTGGTAAAGGCGAACGCCGCGTAACCGACCACCCGGCCGCGGTCGCCGGCAGTGTCGCCGGAGTTGCGCAGATCGAGCAGATGGGCGCGCAGCTGATGGCGGCGGGCGGCCCGCAGCAGGCCGTTGATCGGCGTGCCGCCACAGGCCTGCTCGTGGTTGAGTTGGTCGTCGAGGCGGCCGATGGTTGCGCAGGTTGCGGCATCGATGCGCCGCGCCTGCTCGTACGGGAGGTAGTGCGACAGGTCGGAGCTGATCACGATCAGGGTCTCGTCACCGCCCCACAGCAGGTCCAGAACCTGGGCAACTTCCTCGGCGGTGGCGTCGCCGACGGCCAGCGGCAGCAGCGTGAACTGGTCGAGCGCCTGTTGCAGGAATGGCAGCTGGACTTCAAGCGAGTGTTCCTGGGCGTGCGCGGCGCGGCTGGTGGTGACTTGCGGCAGGGCGGCGAGCCGGGCAACGAGGTCTGTGTCCACGGCCACAGTGCCGAGCGGCGTTTCGAACGCCTCGACCCCGGGCAGCGCCAGGCCGCGTACCGGCACCCGGTGCACCGGCCCGAGCAGCACCACCCGGCGGACAACGGCGCGCAAGGGGGTGAGCAGGGCGTAGGCACTGGCCGCGATCGGCCCGGAATAGATGTATCCGGCATGCGGCACGATCAGGGCCTTGGGCGGTGCCGGCAGCGCCGGCGCCTGGCCGCCGGCCAGCAGGTCACGGACGTCGCGAGCGAGCGCCGCAGCCGTGCCTGGATAGAACAGCCCGGCGACGGCGGCCGGGCGGGTGGTGTGGGAGGCTGCCATCCCTCGTCCCTCGGTGGCTTAATGCCACATTAGATGGGGGAAAGGCGCAAAAGATGCAAGGATCTTCGCCCCGGGGTCCGTTTTGCGTTTGACAGGCGTGCCGCTCTTGCTGCGGCCCCAGCCAGCCGGAAGCCGCTAGCGCCGGGCACAGCCGCGAGACCCCCAACTGGAAACCTTCGGTATCGCCGGGAAAGCCGGCTGTGCCCGTCGTTCCGTCCTCAGTGCACTTCCGGCGGCAAGGTACGCTTGTGATAATCGGCGTCCACGGCGACATAGGTGAGGGTGGCCTCAGCCACGTGCTCGACCCGCCCCGGCGTGCCGGTGCGGAACGGCCCGCGTTCCACATACACCTCGACATCGACGGTGATCGAAGTGGTGCCCACCTTGGCGATGGTTGCGTACAGGCTCACCACGTCGCCGACGTACACCGGCAGGTGGAAGCGGAACGCGTTCACCGCCACCGTGGTGATCGGCCCCTGGGCGCGGCGGATGGCGACGATCGAACCGGCGATATCGGCCTGTGACATCAGCCAGCCGCCGAAGATGTTGCCGGCGGCGTTGGTGTCGGCCGGCATCGGCACCAGGCGCAGGGTGGCGTGACGGTCGGGCGGCAGCTGCTGCTCGCTCATGGTGCTCCTCCGGTAGTGGATCAGTCCGCGGCGTGCGCGTGCGCGCGCAACCCGAGCTGCAGGATGGTCTGGATGAACTCCTTGTACCCGATGCCGGCCTTTTTGGCCGACAGCGTGGAATCCTCATCGCGGGCGATGCCGGGGTTGGGATTGGCCTCAAGCACGTACAGCCGGCCTTCCGGCGTCATGCGCAGGTCGATGCGCCCGTAGCCGCTCATGTCGAGGATGCGGTAGATGCGCTTGCACAGGCCGGCGATACGCTCGGCCATGCCGTTCGGCAGGTCGACCGCAAAGCGGTAATCGATGCCCCAGCGCTCGCGGTACTTCGGGTCCCATTTCACCTTGTAGGTGGCGAGCTTCGGACGCCCCTCGGACGCGTCCTTGAATGCCAGCTCGCGCACCGGCAGCACCTTGAGCTGGGTGTTGCCGAGCACGGTGACATACAGCTCGCGCCCGGCGATGTACTGCTCGGCGATCGCGTCGCCCTTGAGCTTGTCATGAATGAGCGCGACCCGCTCCCGGAGCTGCTCGGCGTTCTCGACGTACGAGGCCTGGGCGATGCCGACCGAGCCCTCCTCGGTGAGCGACTTCACGATCACCGGGTAGCGCATGCGCTGCGATGGCCGCACCGCGCGTCCGTACGGGAAGACGGTGAACTCCGGCACTTCGATGCGGTGGAAGGCGAGCAGCTTTTTCGACAGTGCCTTGTCGCGCGCCAGCAGCAGCCCGCGCGGGTTGCAGCCGGTGTACGGCACTTTCATCATGGTGAGGTAGCTCACCATGTAGTAATCGAACGCCGACACCCCGGCGAAGTCCTCGACCAGGTTGAAGGCGATGTGCGGCTTCCACTCCTCGATGGTCTTGCGCACCGGCGCCAGGTCGTCGTACACGCCCACCACCCGCACCTCGTGGCCGAGCGCGGTGAGTGCCTGTTTCACGTCGTACTCGGTGCGGAAGGTCTCCATGCGCGGGTCGTCCGGGTCGGTGAGGTCGTCGGGCGGCACCAGCGTCACGTGCACCAGCATCATCACCCGCAGCGACTTGCGCTTATTCATCGGCGGATCAAATGGCGAGCCGGGCGGTGCCGGAGCGCAGCGCACCCATGTACAGCATCACCAGCGCCGCCACCAGCTGGACACGGGTGTGTTCGGCATTGCCGCCGGCATAGAGATCGAGCTCGTCGCAGCGGTTCATCATGTGTTCGAGCGTGAGATGGATGCGGTAGCGCGAGTCCGAGGTCCAGGCGGCCACGGTGTCGAGCAGCTCGCGGCGCAGTCGGGCGACGAACCGCGAGGCGCGCTCGCGCTTGGCGTTGCGCGGCCCCGGGAAGATGCGGCGCAGCTGCTCCTCGTGGAAACGCGGGAAGTCGGCGCGCAGCCGCGCCTGCTTCTGCTCGAAGTATTCGCGCAGGGTGAGTGGCAGCGTGCCGACGGCATCGACCTGGCGGCGGGTGCGCACCGGCGGGATCTTGTCGCGGATCTCGAGCAGCAACTCGTCCACGTACTCGAGTTTGCGCAGCGCCGGCCAGCTCTGGTAGCGCTCGCGCCAGCGCGAGCGCGGGTCGAGCCAGACCGCGAAGGTCTCGGCCCAGTCCTCGGCCGGGTGGCTCTGCGCGTACCAGTGGTCGAGGTGGACCACGTAGCTGCGGCTGCCCGGGCGCGGCAGGTAGCTCTCCGGGTAGTGGCGGCTGGCGCGCCCGAAGCGCCGCCGCCAGGCCGCTCGCAGGTGCAGGCGGTAGGCGTTGGCGAGCGCATGTGCGGTCTCGTGACGCAGGATCTTGAGGCAGCTCTCGGGCGTGCCGCCATCGACCTCCAGCATGAACTGCTGTTCGAGCGTCAGCAGCCGCGGGTGCGCAAGATAGAAGGGGATGGCGAAGCCCGGCACGCCGTCCGGCGAGAACCAGCAGTCGGACAGCCACCAGTGCGGGCGGAAGCGGATGCCGCGTGTGTCGAGGTCGTGTTCCAGCTCGCGCAACGCCGCGTTCACCCAACCGATCGACAGCGTCAGGCGCAGGTCGCTCAAGCGGGTGTCGAGCAGGCGCTCGTCCGGCCAGCGCGTCCAGTTGCCGGCACGGCTGGCGCGCGGCCGCGCTTTCTTCTTCTTTTTCTTGCGGGTCGTGGCGATCGCGGTTTCTCCGGACGGCTTCAGTAGAGGCGGGTGACGCGGTAGCCGGCGTCGGTCAGCAGCCGCAGCAGCCCGGTATCGCCCGGCAGGTGCAGCGCGCCGACCGCCACGAAGGCGCTGCCCTCCTGCAGGCGCGCGCGCATGCGTTCGGCCATGTTGCGGTTGCGCGCGGTGAGCAGGCGGTCCATCAATTCGGCGTGCACGCGCAGATCGGCCGGCTTGTACTTGTCGTTCAGCCCGGCGATCGCCGCCAGGTCGCGCGCCAGGTAGGCCGCGGTGAGCTCTTCCATGGCGTGCTCCTGGGTGTGGCGCGACTGCAGCGCGTCGCGCAGCAGCACCACCTGGTCGTCGAGGCTCATGCCGTTGAACACCGCGATCTGCTCCTGCATGGTCTCGAGGCCGTAGGTCGGCTTGTCGTGGCGCGTGGCGCGCAACTGCAGGGCCATGTCGAGGAACAGGCCGCCGCCTCCGTCACCGCCGCCGCCGAAGGCCATCATCACCGCCCACGGCTTCATGTGGCGGACGGCGCGCGCCTTGGCGGGGTCCTGCTGGGTCAGGATTGCGACCACTTCCTGGTAGAGCGCGGCGCCGAGCACGTCCTCGAGTGTCTTGCCGTCGCTGAAGAACATCGCCTCGGCCATCGACACCAGGCCGGCGCCGTTCATGATGACCTCCATGGTGTAGCTGGTGGCGCCGTCAAAGGCCTGCTGCACCGGACAGGGCAGGGTGGTGATGCGCGGGTCGCTGGTGTGGAAGGTGCCGAACAGGTAGCTCGGCGCGGCGCCGGCGCCGTCGATGCGCCACAGCAGGCCCTTGCCGAAATCGCTGGGCGCGGCGGCGATCCGCTCCGGCGCAACGGTGCGGCACTCGGCCGCGATGCCGGCCAGCGGCAACAGCAGCAGGCCGAGAAGGCCCGTCCAACGCCACAGCCGGGTGCCAGTACGCATGATCGTCGCAAGCAGAAGTCGCACTGCAAGTAACTATAATCCAATCCGCCGGCGAGTAAACGCGCCTCGCCGGCCACCGGCGTTATGTGTTCAAATGACGCCGCTCGTGCCGCCGGAGGCGAGCACGCGCCGAACCACAACAATCCACCCGTCTTGCTGAGATCGCCCTTGGCCCCGATATCCGCAACAGCGTGGCTGCGTGCCGCGGCCGCAGCGCTGCTACTGTCGTCGGTCACCGCGACCGCCGAGCAGAAGCCGTTGTGGGAACTCGGTTTTGGCGTGGCGCCGATGGTGCTGCCGGACTATCGGGGCTCGGACCAGTCACGCGGCTATTTTCTGCCGCTACCCTACATCATTTACCGCGGCGACGTTTTTCGGGTCGAACGCCAGGGCATTTTTGCGCGCCTGGTCGACGGTCGGCGTATGCGCTTCGACCTGAGCTTCGATGCCGGGCCACCGGTCGACAGCAGCAAGAACGCGGCGCGCGTCGGCATGCCGGACCTCGACGCGGTGTTCGAGGTCGGACCATCGCTCGAGATCTGCATCTGGAACGAGTGCGGGGCCCGGCACGTCGCCCAATTCCGGCTGCCGGTGCGGGCGGTGTTCGCCACCGACTTCGGTTCAATCGACAGTCAGGGCGGCACGCTGTTCCCGCACTTCAACCTCGACCTGCGCGACATCGGCCCCGGCGGTGGCTGGCGTTTCGGCGCGTCGCTCGGTGCCCTGTACGCCACCGAGCGCTACCACGATTATTATTATGAGGTGTTGCCGGCCTACGCCACTGCCACCCGCCCGGCCTACGACGCCGACGGCGGCTACAGCGGTGCGCGCGTCGCCATGACCCTCAGCAAGCGGTTCCGGCACGTGTGGGTCGGCGGCTTCATCCGCTACGACAATCTGTCCAACACCGTGTTCGCCGACAGTCCGCTGATGCGCACCGACCACTCGCTGCAGGCCGGCCTGGCGGTCGCGTGGGTGTTCGGCGAGTCGGACGAATGGGTCGAATCCCAGGATTGAGTCGGGCGGTTTATAATCGCGGATGGCGATAACGGTCGTGGAGAGACGCGAAGACGATGCGCAAACCGAAGAACGTGGACGACTACCTGGAGCTGGTTGACCAGGCGATGTTCGAAGTCGGCGACCTGATCGCCTCGGCCGAGTACGAGAGCGATTCCGACACGGCGTTCTCGAGCCTGCTGCCGGAACTGGCCCGGATCGACACCGGCCTCAAGGCGCTGTGGGAGGAGATCAAGTCCGGCAATTACGTGATCGGCCGCGGTGAGGACCTGCCGTTCATGGAGGTCGTCGCCCAGCATCGCGAGCAGCTGCCGATCGCCGGCCTGCTCGATGTCATCAACCTCGCGCACAAGCGCGGCCTCAAGGACTGACAGGAACCTGCCCATGTCCGGAAACACGATCGGCAAGCTGTTTGCCGTCACCACCGCCGGCGAGTCGCACGGCCCGGCGCTGGTGGCGATCGTCGACGGCTGCCCGCCGGGCATGAGCCTGTCCGAGGCCGATATCCAGCCGGACCTCGATCGACGCAAGCCCGGCCAGTCGCGCCACACCACCCAGCGCAAGGAGGCCGACGAGGTGCGGATCCTGTCCGGCGTGTTCGAGGGCAAGACCACCGGCGCGCCGATCGCGCTGCTGGTGCAGAACACCGATCAGCGCTCGCAGGATTACTCGAAGATCATGGACCGGTTCCGCCCCGGCCATGCCGACTATACCTACCAGCAGAAATACGGCCTGCGCGACTACCGTGGCGGCGGGCGCTCGAGCGCGCGCGAGACCGCGATGCGGGTCGCCGCCGGCGCCATCGCCCGCAAGTGGTTGAAGGAGAAATACGGCACCGTCATCCGCGGCTACCTGGCGCAGCTCGGCCCGATTGTGCTCGAACTCAAGGACTGGAATGCCGTCGAGCAGAACGCGTTCTTCTCTCCCGATCCGGCGAAGCTCCCGGAGCTGGAAAAATACATGGACGACATCCGTGCCGATCGCAACTCGATCGGTGCGCGTGTGAATGTCGTGGCGTCGAACGTGCCGGTGGGCCTGGGTGAGCCGGTGTTTGACCGTCTCGATGCCGACATCGCCTACGCCATGATGAACATCAATGCCGTGAAGGGCGTCGAGATCGGCGCCGGCTTCAAGTCGGTGGAGCAGAAGGGCACCGAGCACCGCGATGAGCTGACCCCGCAGGGCTTCCTGTCCAACAACGCCGGTGGCGTGCTCGGCGGCATTTCTACCGGCCAGGACATCACCGTCAGCATCGCCCTCAAGCCGACCTCCAGCCTCCCGCAGCCCGGCCGCACGATCGACGTGCACGGCGACCCGGTCGAGGTCGTCACCACCGGCCGCCACGACCCCTGCGTCGGCATTCGCGCCACGCCGATCGCCGAGGCGATGCTGGCGATCGTGCTGATGGATCATGCGCTTCGCAATCGCGCGCAGAATGCTGATGTGGTGCGTACGACGCCGGAGATTCCGGGGTCGAACGCAAGTGGCAAGTAACAAGTATCAAGTAGCAAGTGCAGATTTCCGGGAGCGCGAGTGCATCGTGAAGGCAACAGTCTGCTGCGCGTTGCTTTGGACTTGAAACCTGCAACTTGAAACTTGCCACTGATTTTATGCCCTACTGGCGCCTCGCCGGCTTCTACTTCTTTTACTTTTCGGTGCTCGGCGCGCTGGTGCCGTACTGGGGGCTGTACCTCAAGTCGATCGGCTTCAGCCCGGTCGACATCGGTTCGCTCACCGCGATCTTCATGCTCTCGCGCATCGTGGCGCCGAACCTGTGGGCGTATATCGCCGACCATCGCGAGGACCGCATGCGGGTGGTGCGGATCGCCTCGTTTCTTACCGTGGTGCTGTTCGCCGGGGTGTTCGGCGGCACCGGGTTCTGGTGGCTGGCGTTCGTGATGCTGTCGTACAGCTTCTTCTGGAACGCCTCGCTGCCGCTGATCGAGGTGCAGGTGATGCACCACACCCGCCACAGGCCCGGTGCCTACGGGCGGGTGCGGCTGTGGGGCTCGCTCGGGTTCATTGCCAGTGTGATCGCGCTCGGACCGATTATCGATCTCGCCGGGCCGTGGTGGATATTGCCGGCGTTGACGCTGCTGATGGTCGGCATCTGGCTGTACAGCCTGACGCTGCCGGAATCGGAGCTGGCCGGGCACATGGAGCACGCGGGGCCGTTCCTCAAGACGGTGTTGCGCCCGGAAGTGCTGGCGTTCCTCGGCGCCTGCCTGCTGATGCAGGTGAGCCACGGGCCGTACTACACCTTCTACTCGATCTATCTCGAGGGGCACGGTTACAGCAAGACCGTGATCGGTCTGCTGTGGGCGTACGCGGTGCTGGCCGAGATCGGTGTGTTCCTGATCATGCCGCGCATCCTCGGGCGCTACGGCATCCGCGCGGTGCTGCTGACGAGCTTTCTGCTCGCGGCCGGGCGCTGGCTCCTGATCGGCTACTTCCCGGACAGCCTGGCGCTATTGATCGTGGCGCAGACACTGCACGCCGCGAGCTTCGGCACCTTCCATGCCGCCGGCATGCAGACCGTGTACCGGTTCTTCGTCGGCCGCCACCAGCACCGCGGGCAGGCGGTGTACAGCACGGTGGCATTCGGGGTGGGCGGGGCGATCGGCAGCTATTACAGCGGCCACACTTGGGAAATACTCGGTCCCGGTCTCACCTTCG
>Ga0316622_100000512_pt1 | contig 22690 bp, 15 predicted proteins | sample OWC_Aug_OW2_C1_D_FD_207646 | JGI IMG/M metagenome (GOLD analysis project Ga0316622, IMG submission 207646) | Wetland soil microbial communities from Old Woman Creek delta, Ohio, United States - OWC_Aug_OW2_C1_D5_C | ecosystem: Environmental > Terrestrial > Soil > Wetlands | place: USA: Ohio... | reverse complement strand
ACCGCCACGGTGGGACCTCGGGCACCGGCGGCCCGCGCGGACTCTCTCGCGGTCTCAGCGGAGTGCGTGGGCGCCGCGGGTGCTGACGAGGCGAACCTCGCGGTCGAAACGCCGTTGTGGATCACGTGGATCCTGTGCGCGGGAGTCCAGTGGTCTCTCGCGACGTAGTCCTTGACCGCCTCGGCGTTCGCGATCACGACGTCCGTGAGATACGACAGCATCCGCTCGATCACCCTGGGATACCACCTGGGGTGGATGTCCACGTTCCTCACGGACGAGATGACGATCGGCACCCGCATGCCCCTTGCTGCGAGGAGACTCCGCCAGTTCGCCGAGAAAAGGTAGGAGTGCACGATGGCCGGCCGCTCGCGCCGGATCATCCGCACGAGCGCCATCGTCGCATCGGACCACAGGCCCCTTCTCTTGCCGAGGCAGGTGACCCGGATGCCGGCCGCTTGCAACTCCGCCAGGAGCGGTCCAGGCCCGCCGAGAACGCAGACCATGGCCTCGAACCTGCTCTTCGGCAGCATTGAGGCGAGCTCGTAGAGCTGCCGCTCGGCGCCTCCGTAGCCGAGCTGGCCGATCACAAAGAGGATCTTGATCCTCGAGGACGCGGCGTCGGCGCGACCGGCGAGGGCAAGCTCGTACAGCGCCTCCGTCTGACGCGTCATCTGCTCGCCCGTGAACCCCCGCTCGTATGCCGCTCGTGCCGCCTTCGCCAGCCGGCCGCGCAGCGGCGCGTCGCGTGCGAGGCGCACGACGGCGTCCGAGAGGGCGCGCGGGTCACGAGGCGGGACGATGAGACCGCTCTTCCCGTCCTCCACCGTCTCGGGGACCCCTCCCACGCGCGTCGAGACGCAGGGCACACCGGCGGCCATGGACTCGAGGACCGTGATGGGGAGCCCTTCCCAGTCGGACGAGAGGACGAAGAGGTCCGCGCCTGAGAGGAGAAGCGGGACGTCGAGCCTCTGGCCGAGGAGCCGCACGCGGCCCCCGAGCCCGAGCTCCTGCACTCGTTGCTCGATCCGCTCTCTCAAGGGCCCGTCCCCTACGATGAAGAACCGGACGGGGAGCTCGCGCGGTACGAGCGCGGCCGCCGCCAGGAGGTTCTCGTGATTCTTCTGCTCGGTCAGGCTCGCGACCGTGAGGCAGACGACTTCCTCCGGGGAGACGCCGAGCGAGCGGCGGGCGGCGGAGCGGTCCGCGGCCTCCGCGAGCCGCGCATCGCCGATCCCGTTTCTGATCGTCACGAAGCGGGCGCCGGGGATCCTGTGGGCGCCCACGTGCGAGGCGCGCACCCCGTCAGAGACGGCGATCTGAGCGTCCTCGCGAAGCGCCGCGGCCCACGAGTAGACGAGTCTGTGGGGGTGCCCCCGCGGCAGGACGTTGTGCTCGGTGCGCACGACCGCGCGCGCGCCGCCCAGGATCGCCGCCGGCACGCCGACGGCGACCGCGGCGAAGTTGTGGTTGTGCACGACGTCGAATCGCCCACGGCGAACGAGCAGCGCGAGCGACAGAGTCGCCCGGAGGTCCACCTTCGTCCGGCGCGCGAGGAAGTGGACGGGCACGCCCACTCCCCTGAGGATGTCCGCGAGCGCGCCGCGCCGCACGACGCAGCACACCTCGGGGCTCACCCGGGCGCGGTCGTGATTCGCCGCGTACTCGAGCACGACGCGCTCCGCGCCTCCCGGATCGAGAGACTCGATGACGTGCAGGACCCGATTCAACGCTGCCCCCTACGCACCCTTCCCCTGACGCTCCTCATGGAGGTTCCCGGCGCTCGTCGTCCCCCAGCGGAGCGGCACCTTGGAAATGACCCACCTGTACTTGCCCCTGGCCGAGGGAGGGATCTCGCTCACGCGCTCGAACCGCACTCGCACACCCTCGCCGAGCCTTTCGTGCAGGCCGTGCTCGATCGTCTCCGCGTCCGTGACCGACAGCTCGCCGCGCGTGACGACACGCACGGTCACCTCGTCCGGACGCTCCTGGATCACCTGCGACTTGACCACCGAGTCCAGGTCCTTGAACAGCATGATCAGCATTGAGGCCGACAGCATCCGCCCGTCGGGCGCGACGAGGATGTCCTGCTCCTTCGTCGCCACACCGGTCGCGAGCGTCAGCGTGCGCCCGCAGCCGCAGGTGCGACCCGCCAGCGCGGTTGCGTCGCTCAGCTCGTATCGCAGCAGAGGCATTCCGAAGTTGTGAAGGCTCGTCGCCACGACGCGGCCGATCGTCCCCTCCGGAACCGGGACGCCCTGGTCGTCCACGAGCTCGGTCACCCCGTACTCGCCGTAGAGGTGGTGTCCGTCGTGGGCCTCGCACTCGCTCGAGAACATCACGCGCTCTGCCTGGCTGTACGTGTCGAAGACGCGGCACCGGAAGCGCTCCTCGATCACCTCCCTCTGTTGGGCGAGGAGAGGTTCGCTCGTCGTGAACACGCACCTGAGCGGGTGAACGACGCCGGCTGCCTCCGCGTACCTGGCGAGCACGTACGCGGACGACGGGTACGCTTCGAGCGCCTCGACGCCGTGGTCGCGCATGGCCTCGAGGTAGAGCGGGGCGGTCTCCTCGCTCAGGTGGACTGCCGACAGGAGCAGCTGGTTCCAGCTCGGGTTCACTCGCCAGTAGGGCGGCCTCTTCGCTCTGGCCGCGACGACGAACCGGCTGAAGAGCGTCGCGTACGGCCGCCCGAACTCGAAGCCGGCCCATCGCCGCGAGCGCCAGTAGCACGCGTTGTTCATGATGGCGACGCCGAGGTCCCAGCAGACGTGGACCGGTGAGCCGGTCGTGCCCGAGGTCGAGACCTTCCACAGGCGCCGCCCCGGAACGGCGGACGAGACCATCCGCTCGTGGTGCGCGACGACCACGTCGCGCCTGAGGATCGGGAGCTTCGGCAGGTCGTCCACGCGGCGGACGTCGGAGGGAGCGACCCCCGCGGCGTCCATGCGCTCGCGGTAGAAGGGCACCGTGGCGTAGGCGTGCGCGAAGAGCGCGGCGATGCGCTCGTCCTGGTAGGCGCGCATCTCGTCGCGGCTCCACCGCTCGGAGCGCTCGAGGAGCGAGGTCAGGCGTTCGAACTCCGGCCCGAAGCGCTCGCGCCTGATCTTCCACCCGTAGTAGGAGAGGAACAGGCTCTGGAGCGCACCGGGTGCGGCATCGTAGAGCCTGAGGGCGAGTGTCGCCATGCGTCTTCCTCCCGGACTCGGTGATCCGGCAACTCCCTCACGCGGCGGCCGCCACCTCGAAGTAGGCGGCTTCGATGCGCCTCATGTTCGTCGCGATGTCACCTCGCTCCTCAACGACGCGACGGTTCTCGAGCGCCGCGCGGCTTCTGAGCGCCGCGTCCTTCGCAGCGGCGGCGATGGCGCGCGCGTACGCTTCCGCGTCGTCGCCCCTGACAAGGAACCCGTTCGCGCCGTCCGTGACCCAGTGCCGGTTCGCCTCGATGTCCCTCACCACGGGGAACGCTCCGCACGCCATGGCCTCGAGAAGCGAGGCGGACACCCCGTCCGACGGAACCGGCGAGACGTAGACGGCGCTCCTCCCGAGCAGTCCCGGAAGGGCGTCGTAGGGCACGTGGCCCTCGAACCGGACTCGGTCGCCGACCCCCAGGTCGGCGGCCAGGGCGCGAAGCTCGGCCGCCGCTTCACCGTCCCCGGCGATCAGGGCCGTGATACCCGGCACCTCCCTGCGCGCGAGCGCGACGGCGCGCACGAGGAGGTCGATGCGGTAGCCCCGGTGAAGCCCGCGCGTCGCGATGACCGTGAACTCGTCGCCGCCTCCGGCGGGTCTCGCCGCGAACCTCCCGACGTCGATCCCGCGCGGGCAGACGAAGACCTTCTTCGGGTCAGCCCCCAGCTCGACCATGCGCCGCGCCATGTGCGGCGCCCACGCGTGCAGAAGGTCCGCCGTGCGCATCGCGACCGACGCGAAGTACCGCTTCGGGAGCGAGCGGCGCGGGTACACGATGTGCTGGCCCTGGGCCGTGACCACGAGCGGATGGAACCCGCTCCTCGCGCCGAGGTATCCGTAGCTCGCGACCCGATAGCCCACGACGAGATCGGGCCGAAGCTCCTCGACGATCCGCCGGATCGGCCTCACGCTCCTGAGGAGGTCCAGCTTCCCCGCGGCGTCGACCGTGCCCGCCGTGCTCCCGATGCGGTGCAGGCGCACGGACGGCGAGAGCACGCCGTCCCGGTTCACGGAGACGACGTGGACCTCGTGCCCGAGGACATCCGCCAGGTGGTCCACCCAGCTCCTCGTGTTGACGGCGCCCGCATCGGCAAGAAAGCAGATCCTCATCCGGCGCATCCCCCACAGAGACGACCCCGACGACCCCGGCCCTCCGCGCAGCCAGGCAGATGCGTGAGCGGCGCGCCTACTCCCCGCCGTACTCGTACGTCTCGGAGTCAACCGTCGCGCCCGTGCGCGAGAACATCACGACGTGCTCCCCTACCTCGACACCGACCATGTCCTCTCCCTCGACGAGATCCACCTCAGGCATCGCGCCGTCGGTCGAGGCGCACGCGTACAGCACGTGCAGGAAGAGGTGCTCTTCGGCCTGCACGCCGGGGGCGACCTCGATGCGCCACGCGCCCATGTCGGGAGTCCAGGACTGCGACGGCGGGTAGTTCGTCCCGTTGACCTCGAACTGGCGCCCCGGCCCGCCCATCTTCGTGATCGTGCGGGGGCTCGGGAGGAGCGACTTGACGAAGAGCCGGGACGAGCCCTCCTGGATCATTACGGTGTCGCCTGTCACGACGGGCTCGTTGACGGAGTGAAGCAGCCAGCGCTTCGTGTAGCTCGGAGACGTGGCCTTCACCCGGTCGAGGATGACGAACGTGTCGGGCTTGAGGTACACCACCTCGCGCGTGAAGAGCTCGACCTTCGATGAGCTGTACGCGGCGGTCGCGTCGCCCTTCGCGTACGTGAATCCCTCCGCCTCCTTGAACCCGACGATGTGACCACGGAAGTACTCCGGCGTCGACGCGTCCCCGAACCGGATGGGCAGCTCGTTCCGCGAAGGCGGGATCTGTCCCCCGTCGTTCGCGTACGGGTAGAAGCTCGTCTCGCTCGGGTTGTAGACGGTCACGGTGTTGTGGGCGACGGTGCGCTCGAAGTAGTTCAGGTGGTGGGAGGAGACACCGCCGTCGTACACGCCGGAGTCGATCGCGAGCAGGTCGTTCCCGCGCGCGATGAAGATGTGGTTCTGATGGGCGTTCGTGTGCCCGGCGTTCAGCTGCTCGCAGCGGAAGACCGCGTACACGTCCGTGCTGTTCTCCGAGAGGTCCCATCCCGACCGCATGTACACGGTGCCCATGTCCTGGAAGCAGCGCGACGGCGGGGGCGAGTCGGGCGCCAGCGCGGGGACCGCCGGGTCGGTGTACACGATGAGCTTCCAGCGCTCAGGACGGTTCACGTACCCGAGACCCACGTCCACCATCTGGCCCGCGAGCCACTTGGCCTCGGGGTCGGAGTACTTTCTCGCGTGCATCTGCATCGCAGCCCGCACCAACGCAGAGGGCGCGGTGTGGGTCTTGGAATCTCCCTGCTTCGAGCCACTCATCGAGGCGCCGATGCCCGGGCCGTTCTTGGCGAAGACCTCATAGAGGCAGTAGTCGGCCATGTTCTCCAGGTTGCCCGACACCTCGAAGGGGTCCTGGTCGGCGGCCGTCGCCCACAGCCAGCACCCCTCGGCGAACCCTTCCGCCAGCACGGTGTACGTGTAGTCACCCTCGAAGTAGGAGCCGTCCGAGGCGATCTCGTCGATGCAGGCCAGCGTGTACTGGCTTCCGAACGTGTGCTCGTGGAACATGTTGCAGAGCGTCACGGCGGCCGTGTTGTTCACTCCGTCGCCGTAGATGGCGAGACCCGAGTACGCGAAGTCGGGAAGCCTCCCGGGCTTCGAGTGGTAGTTGTTCATGTTGATCCAGTCGTCCGACCCGAGGTACGCGAGCCCGCTCGCCGCCACCACCGACCCGAACGTCTGCCGCTCGGCCGAGGTGAGATACGGGTAGCACCAGTCGTAGAAGAGGGCCATCCCCTTGGTGTAGGGCGACTGCCCGGAGAACCCCTGACCGAGCGCGTACTGCGCGATCGCCTTCGCGCGCGCCGCGTACGCGGGATTCTGACTCATGAGGTACACGAAGCCGTAGGTCGCAAGGTAGTCCTCGTAGTAGTCGATCGACGGCAGCGGCAGCGACGCGTTCATGTTGCTGTCGCACCAGCTCTTGATGTCGTTGTAGTCCTCCGCCAGCGGCCCGGTGCACTTCGCCCTGAGCGCGGGGAGCTCCGACGAGAGGAAGAAGAGCCTCGGGTGCCCCTGAACGATCTGATAGGCCGAGGACTGCTGCACGGCCGCTGCGAGAGCCAGAAGAGCGAGCGCGACGACTCCGATACGCTTCATGATGCCGGCTCCATTTCCGCGCCGTCGTGAGGGAGCGCTTCGCGCCTGAGCGCGATGCTCCGGTCCACGAGACCCGCGAGAAAGAAGAACGTGCCTGCGATGCTGATGTGCGTGAAACGCTGGCCGAACACGTTCGCGACCAGAAGCGCGACGGCGCCGGCCAGGAACCCGACCGCGAGTCCACGGGGCGTGCCGCCGGCCGAGAGCCCGAAGAGCTCCCATCCGCTCCGGACGCACGCCGTGATGAGCCAGAAGAGCACGACGAGGCCGACGATGCCCGACTCTCCGGCGGTCTCCACGTAGAGACTGTGCGCCGAGAACGGGCGGTCCAGGTGATCTGCGGTGAGGTACGGGATCGTGGAGTAGCCGTAGCCGACCACAGGGCTCCGGACGAACTCGGCCATCACGATGCCCCATATCTCGAGCCTCACCCCGGCCGACGGGTCGAGGCTGTCGTCCGCGTCGCCCCACGCGTTCATCTCGAACGACTCGGCCACCCTCGTCTCCGCGACGCGTTCCTTCACGAACGTCGGAGCCCACAGCGGGCTCGTCGCGAGAACGATGAGGTAGATGATGACGGCCCTCCTGTTCAAGAGGTAGGTCATGATCCCGAGCCCGGCGGCCGCGCCTACAAAGGCCCCCCGGGACTTCGGGAGAGCGACTCCGATGAAGACAAGCGCCGTGGCGGCCCACACCGCAAGGCGCCGAAGACCGGAAAACGCGCCGGACGTGAACGCGATGCCCGCGAGCACCGAGACGCACATGGCGAAGTACGCGCCGAGGTCGTTCACGTCCCCGAGGGCGCCCGCGATCCTCTTCCCCGCCTCGGCGCCCGCGAACTGCCGGAGCGCGATGAGCGCGCCCACGGTGCACCCGACCGCGAAGGTGACGAGCAGGTTCCTGACCTGCTTCTCGTCCACGACCGTGTTGACGACCACGAAGTACACGGCGAGTCCCGCGGAGCTCTGCCAGACCGACTTCAGCATGTCGACGCCGGGGTAGTAGGCGCCGCCGGGCGGAGCGACCCACGCCCGGACGAGCGAGAACACGAGGACCGCGATGTAGACCCCCAGGGGCGCTGCGATCCGCGCCGGGCGCGCGATCTGCTCACGCCTGAGCGCCCGCGGCACGATCCACGAGACGAGGAGCGCAAGGAACAGGAGGTTCGGCCCGTTGAGCCCGGGGATGCCGGACGCGGGAAGCCACTCGCCGATCGGCATCGCGAGAAGCCACGCGTGGAGCGCGACCGTCGGGCGGAAGAAGACGAGCAGCACGACGAGGGCGCCGATGAGCATCTTCACGATGCGGTGCGGCGCCTGGCCGTACGTGTAGTGGAGCTTGTAGATCACGAACGAGAGAACGATCGCGGCGAGCGCGGCGCCCACGTACACGAGCCAACCGTAGCCGTACTGCGGCACCTCGCTCGGCGCGGGGCCCGGGCGGCTCGTGGGCGACGGTCTCAGCTCGCCACGCTCGTTCATCGTCTCCCCGCCTCGATCGCGTACACCTCGATCACCGGGTTGTGGAAGGACCGTCCGGGACCCCGGTCGATCCAGGGCGTCGGCTGCTCCTCCGCGAACCGCGCCACGCGCGTCCCGTGCCCCTCGACCCACTCGACGAACGGCTGCGGCACGGGCGCCTGAGGCGGCTCCGCACCCTCCATCGGCCGGGACGACGACGCCTTGCTGCTCATGACCACGTACCGTATGCGCAGCCGCCGGATGGCGAGCGCGAGCTCGTCGGGCGCGACGTCGGGGTTCGGAAGCCTGAACGGCTCCTCCCACCAGTCGATGGCATAGACCTCGTACTGGGGGACCCTCGCGGCGCCCACCTCAAGCCTCACCTCGTTCACCCTGGCCTTCGTGCCCTTCCACGAGCCCACGGCCGTCGTGTCGGTCGCGAGGAGCTCCCTGAGCTGGGTCTCCGTGGGGTTCAGCACGGGGCCGTAATCTTCCACGGCGGCGCGCGTGCCGGGCGGGACGTTTGCCTCGATCCATGTGCGCGCGAGCGTCCGGGTGTCCGGCCTCTCGAGCGCGGCGTCGAACCGGACCGCCGGCACCGCCGAGAGCCCCGCAACCACGACGACCGCCACGCCGAGCACGGCTCGCGGCGCCCAGCGGAAGAGCGCGGCGATGCCCGCCCCTGCGAGGGCCGCGACCGCAGGGAGCGCGGGCGTGATGTAGGTGGAGCGCTTCACCGTGATGAGCGCCGCCGCAACCAGGACCGCGACGACGTAGACGGTCGCGATGGTCTTCCCCGCGAACGCGCCCCGGCCCGTCGCCCGCAGCTCCGAGCGACGCCCCGGGACCGCGACCGGCATGAGCGCGCCGACGACCGCGAGCGCCACGATGGACCAGCCGACGCCGCGCACGACGCTCCTCGCGAACACCTCGCGAAGCCCATCGAGGAACGGGCTTGCCTGCTGCGCGACCCCTGCCTGAGAGACCATCGTGACCTGGGTCAGCACGTCACGGGAAAACTCCGAAGGCGACAGGACGCTGAACGGCGTTCCCAGGACGAACCCGGCGACCACGGCCGCGAGGGAGGCCGGAAGCGCCAGCGCCAGGGGACGGAAGGAAGGTCGCGAGGCGCCCTCTGCCACTCCGCCGTGGCCGGCCACGAGAGCGATGCCGGCCGCGAGGGTCCCGAGGGCCGCGATCGCGCCCGGGTACTTGGCGGAGGCCGCGAGCCCTGCGAAGAGCCCGGAGAGGATGAGGTCGCGCGCGCTCGTGCCCGTCCACGCCCTGACCGCGAACAGGAGCGACACGGCCGAGAGGAACGCGGTCGCCACGTCCGGGGTCGCGTAGTGCGAGTCGCGCACGTGGAGGAACATGACGGCGAGGAACGCCGCGGCCCCGAGCGCAGCCGCCTCCCCGAACGCGCGACGCGTGAACCGGTGCGTCACCCACACCGTGGCGACGCCGAAGGTCGCCGACACGACGCGGCCGAGCATCCAGAACGGCGTCGGGTCGGTGAGATACTGCCGCATGAGGTCCGCCGGAGCCGAGAAGAAGCCGGCGAGCTTCCCGACAAGGAAGTACCCCCCGTAGACGCCGAACATGAGGTACATGAGCAGCGACGGCCACCGGAACCAGTGGGGATTGGGGTCGCCGGCGCCGAACCCGAGGGCGTGGATGAGGATCGAGCCCTCGTCCGGATGGTAGAGGTCCGGAAGCCCCCACGAGATCCCGCGAAGGCGCAGCCAGGCCGCCGCCGCGAGGATGCCCGCGAGCGCGAGAGCCGTCCAGATCCTGCCGGAACGCCGACCCATTGCCGCTAGCTCCTCGATATCACGACGACACCTGCCACGATGATGGCGAGGCCGACCATGCGGAGCGCGGACACCTGCTCGCCCAAGAGCAGCCACGACGCGGTGACGACGAGCACGTACGCGAGGGCGACCATCGGGTACGCGAGGCTCAGATCGACGTTCGAGACGACGGCGATCCAGAGCACCGCGCTGATGCCGTAGCACACGAACCCGAGCGCCACCTGCGGCACCGTGAGAATGGGGACGAGCTGCCCCCACACCGAACCGGCCGAGACCTTCCCGTACTTCATCATCCCCATCTTCATGATGACCTGGCCGGTTGCCCCGAGAAGCACGGCCAGGATGATGAGCGGGACCCCCTTCATGCGTTCCTCCCGCGCGAGGCCGCTCCCGCGACGCGGGCAGCGTCCGCCGCCTGCTGCGCGATGGCCCTGCGTCCGGCCGCCGCGAGTCTCAGGTATCTGCGTATGGTGGCAATGACGTCCATCTTGCTTGCGCCGCCCTTCAGGTCGTAGCGAAGCACGAGCGGGACCTCCGCCACGCGCGAGGGCAGTGCCGCGCACTTCAGGAGGATCTCCGCGGAGGAGACGAACCCGCTTTCGGTGATGAAGCCGTCCCCGAAGACCTCGAACGCGCGACGGATGGTGGACGCGCGGTACGCGCGGTAGCCGCACGAGTAGTCCCGCGCGCCGCGTACGGGAATGAACACCCGGAGGAGGAGGCTCGCTCCACGGCTGAGCACGCGACGGAGCGGGGAGAGCCCGATCTCCTTCCCGCCGGGCGCGTATCGGGACGCGATGACGATGTCGTAACCGGACCGGAGCTTCGCCACCATGTCGGGCATGAGCCCCGGGTCGTGCGTGTTGTCGGTGTCCATGACGACGATGACGCCGTCGGCGCCGACCATGTCCTTGGCGCGGGACAGACCGGTGCGAAGCGCGGCTCCAAGTCCCATGTTCCGCTCGTGCACCGCGACGTCGAGCGCGAGCCCGAGTTCACGCGCCTTCGCGCGGGCGGCCTCGGCGGTGCCGTCGGCGCTCCCGTCGTCCACGACGAGGACCGAAGCCGTGCCCTCGAGCGTGCGGAACGCCTCGGCCACGCGCGTGAGAAGCGGGCCGACGGACCGGGACTCGTTGTAGGCCGGGAGCATGAGGACTAGCACCTGTCCTCCTTCGGGGCGCACCGCTCCCCCGCGTCCGTGCCTCCTGCGTCCGAGCGCCCGGCGTCCGCGCGACCCTTCACCGCGTCCGAGCGCCCTGCGTCAGCAGCCGCCGGCGCGAACTCCTCAAAGGGCTCTCCGCCCGGCACCCCCATCTCGCGCATGATCGCGGCCACGATGCGCCGCGCCGCGTGCCCGTCTCCGTACGGGTTCACGGCCGACGTCATCGCGTCGTACGCGGCGCGGTCCGTCAGAAGCGACGTGATCGCGCGCACGATGGCCTCGCGTTCCGTGCCGACGATCCTCACGGTCCCGGCCTCGACGGCCTCGGGACGCTCCGTCTCGTTGCGCAGCACGAGCACGGGTTTCCCGAGCGACGGCGCCTCCTCCTGGATCCCGCCGGAGTCGGTGACGACGATGTGCGCGCGCGCCATCAGCCGCGCGAACGGAAGGTACGACATGGGTGCGACGAGACTCACGCGCGGGTGCCCGTCGAGCACGGCGTGCGCCGTCCGCTGCACGTTCGGGTTCAGGTGTACAGGGTAGACGACGAACGCGTCCGGGAATGCGTCCGCCACGTCGCGGAGCGCCAGGCAGATGGACTCGAGCGGAGCCCCGAAGTTCTCGCGCCGGTGCGCCGTGACGAGCACGAGCCTCGCGCCCTCGGGGACGTCCGGGAGGCCCGGTCCGCCGCGGGCGTCGGGCGCTCCCGTCTGCCCGGCGCGGCCTTCCCGCCCCACGACCGAGAGAAGCGCGTCGATCACCGTGTTCCCCGTGACGAAGACGGACCGCGCGGACACGCCCTCCCTGAGCAGGTTCTCTCGCGCGGTCTGCGTCGGCGCGAAGTGCAGCGACGCGAGGTCGTCGGCGACGAGCCGGTTCATCTCCTCCGGGAATGGGTAGTACCTGTCGTGCGTCCGGAGCCCGGCCTCCACGTGGCCGACCGGGATCCTCCGGTAGAACGCGGCGAGCGAGGCGGCCATCGTGGTCGTCGTGTCGCCGTGGACGAGCACGAGGTCGGGACGCGCGTCGGCGAGCACCCGGTCCAGCCCCTCGAGCACGCTCGACACCACCTGCCAGGGCGCCTGGTCATCCGTCATGACGTCGAGGTCGACGTCGGGGACGATACCGAACACCTCGAGCACCTGGTCGAGCATCTCGCGGTGCTGCGCCGTCACGCAGACCCGCGACTCGATCGCCCCCGCGAACCTCGAGAGGTTCGCGAGGACGGGCGCCATCTTGATGGCCTCAGGACGAGTCCCGAACGTCGAGAGTACTCTCAGCATCTCTGTCAGCGCCTGTCTGCGACTCGGTATCGGATCCCGCGGTCGCGTAGCCGTAGTACTTGTAGTCGTAGTAGTAAGGAAGCACGCGCTCGAGGTTGTTCACGACGAGCCCGAGCACGTTCGGCCTGTCCTCCTGCTGGAGCGCGACGCCGCGGAGGACCACCTCCCTCGGTGTCACCCCGGCCTTCACGACCATGATCACGCCGTCCACAGACCCCCCAAGGAGGAGCGCGTCGGGCACGGCGACGTTGGGCGCGGTGTCCAGGATGACGTGGTCGAACCGGGCGAGCAGCTCGGCCATGATGCGCGATCCCGGGAGCGACTCGAGGAGCCAGCTCGCGCGGTCGCGTTTCGAGCCCGCGGGAAGCACGAAGAGCTTCGGGAGCGCCGTGGGCTTGATGTCCGACCCAAGCAGATGCCCGCGCTCGAGCGCGTCGGATACGCCCGGCGTCGCCGGGATCTCCATGAGCAGGTGAATGCGCGGCTTCCTCAGGTCGCAGTCCACGAGAACGGTCTTCCGGTCGTAGTGCTTCGCGAGCGTGATCGCGAGGCACGCGGCGGAGGTGGTCTTCCCCTCGCCGCGGTGCGAGCTCGTCACGAGGATCGCCTTCGGGATGTCGCCGCGGAACCGCTTCGCGAGCTTCCTCGCCAGCCGCCGGAACTCGAACGAGATCGGCGTCTCGCGCACGAGGTACTGCATGAGCGGCGACTCGCCTTCCATCGGGCGCGCCATCCCCTGCCGCCTGAGCGACTTCTCCCGCGCGGCGACCGAGCGGAACACGTCCGCGTCCGGCACGGTCGCGAGCACGGGGAGCTCCAGCGTCTTCTCGATCTCGTCGATGTCCTTGAAGGACGTGTCGCCCTGCTCCGTCGCGAGCACGACGCCGAACCCGACGACGACGCCCGCGAGGAGCGAGAGAACGAGGATCATGAGCTTGTCGGGCGCCACCGGGCTCACCGGCCTCGCCGGCGCCTCGATGATCTCGAACCGCCCGCCGGCCTGCGCGGCCTCGAGCGCCTCCTTGATCTGACCGGCCGCCGACTGCTCGATGAACGCCTCATAGAGTGCGCGGTTGCTCTCGACCTCCTGCCTCAAGCGCGTGAGCTCGAGCTCGTCCCCCGTGGCGGTCGAGCGCCCGCGCGCGTACTGCCGCATGAAGCGGTCGAGCACGCTCCTGCGCTCCGCGACCATCGCGACCTCGACCTCCGCGACCTTGAGCTCGGCGTACGCCTCGTGGGTCTCGGTCGAGGCGGTGGGCACGGTCCGCGCCGCCAGCGCGCGCGCCGCGGTCCGAAGCTCGCGCTTCTTCTCGGCCGTGCTCACGAGGAGCGAGTTGACCTCCGGCCCTCCCTGCGGCGCCCGCACGAGGGCTGACGCCACCTGGCTCTCGAGCCCCACGAGCTGCTGACTCCCCGCCCTGACGGCCTCCGAGCTCAGCGCCGCCAGACGATCGTAGTCGGCGCCTGCCAGGGTGCGGAGGTCCTCCCGTCGCTGGGCGAGCCTCTCGTCGGCGCTCGTCGCGTCCACCATGGCCTGGCTGATCAGCACGTCCACGCGGTTCACGTTGTCGCCCGTCACCGGGTTCGCGATGGGCGCGCTGGCGACCCGGCGCGACTGGTACGCCTGCAGCCGCGCCTCGGACTCGTCGAGCTTGTCCTTGTAGACGACGAGCTGCTCGACGCTGAAGTCGTGAACGGCTCGGATCTCCTCGAGCTGCTCGCGCGTCGTCGAGGCAACGAAGCTGTTCGTGATGTGCTCGGCAAGGAGATAGGCGCGATCGGGATCGAGGTCGCGGACGATGATCTCGAAACCGGTCTCGGACGTGCGGGACACGGAGATCCTGCGCTGGATGTAGTCCACTGCTCTCGCTTCCGCGTACTCGTCCACCGTGAGATTCTGGTCCTTCTCGTGCATCGCCTGGGCCCACGCCACCACCGCAGGGTCCTTGGCCAGCTCGAGCGTTCTCACGAGCTCCACGAGAAACGACGAGCTCTTCACCTTCTCCTGCAGCCGCGAGAGCTGATCCTCGGCCGGGGACCGCCCGACGATCCTCGTCAGGGGCTCGGACAGCCGCTCCTCCACCCTCATCACCACCTTGCTTCGCGACTCGTACACAGGCGGCAGCGCCTGCGCGATGATGAACCCGGCGACGAGGCCGGCGATGACCGGCACGAGGAAGAGCCACTTCCTCCGCCACACGGCCTTGAGGTACGCCCGAAGGTCAACGGGTTTCGCTGCGTGGTCCGCCATTTCACCCCCACTGGAAGTCAAGTGGACGCGTGTTCTCTCTGAGAGTCCCCTGCTACTGCGCTTCGAGAGCTTCCCTCTCGGCTTCGCGCAGGTCCCTGTCGTCGATCTCCCGGTCGATCGTGAGCAGCAGGAGGTACGCGGACAGGATCTCCGTCGCGGACCCGAGCACGAACTCCGTCGCGTTCCAGATCTGCGACCCGATGCCCTCGCCGGCCTTCGGCACGATGACGCGGTCGCCGGCTTCGAGGAAGAACGGGTTCGCGGTGCCGTTCCTCGAGATCCTCTCGAGGTCGAGCATCGCGACCGACTGCCCGTCGCCGCTGTCCATCACCACCGCCACCTCGTCGAGCCGCGCCTCGGGGGTCGTGCCACCGGCCAGCGCGATCGCCTGGAAGAGGTCAAGACGGTCCGTCGTCGGGAACGCGCCTGGAGCCGCCACCTCGCCAAGGACATAGACGAGGCCCCCTCCTCCCATGCCGCCGATGCCCATGACCGACGGCACCTCGACCGTGTCTCCCGCCTGCAGCACCGGGAGCGACGCGAGCTCGCCCCGCATGTAGGCCGCGAGGTCCACCGGCAGCACCACCGGCCCGGAAGGGCCTGCCCGCACGATCGCCACGGACGAGAGGTCCGCGCTCGGGAGCGGCCCCCCGGCCTGACTGATGAGCTGGAGCACGTCGGGCATCTGCTCGAAGCTGTACCGTCCCGGCGCCGCCACCTGGCCGCTCAGGAACACCGCCCGGCTATTGAACTGCTGCACCGTGACCGTGACCTGCGTGGTCTCGCCCATGTAGTCGCGCAGTCGCTCCGTGAGCTGCCGCGAAAACCCCGAGGGCGTGAGCCCGGCCGCACGGACGTCCCCGACCGGAGGGAACGTCGCGAGCCCGTTCGTTCGCACTGTGACCTGCCGCTCGAGCTCCGGGTGCCTCCAGACAGCCACCGACAGCACGTCGCCCGGACCGATCGTGTACTCCACGCTGTCCTGTGACGCCGCGACGCCCGGCCAGACCGTCGCCAGCACGAGCACCGCCACCGCGATGAGACCGTTCCTTCGAGACATCGGCCGATCCCCCTTCCCGCACAACCGACCGTGGGCAAACGCCGACACGGCAGCCCTTGCCGCCGAGCAATAAACTGGGCACAAACTACCGGCCAAAGGACCAGCAGTCAATATCGATTATACAATACTGTCGCCTTTTCCGACAGTGGGTACTCACATACGAGACCCGCTGTGGCCATAAATGCTCGCTGTTCTTGATATTACATCACTCATGCCGGCTGCGCAGCAATCGTCGGTGGTCTTTACGCACCGGCCCGCAACCGTCGCATTTGACGGCGCCGAAGCGCCCCAAGGAGTGCATCCCTTGTGCCACTGGGTGGGGCTGATGGGTGTGTAAGGAGAGTCTGCCGGGCCGATCAGTAGTAGAGCTTCATCTGCGGCCAGGCCTGCGAGAGCGGGATCTTCATCGCCCGCCAGATGTAGATGGGCTGGTTGGTCTCGTACCAGACGACGTACGGATGGACGACGGTGTCGGCGATGGCGACCGCCTGGAACGCGCTCTCGAGCGCCTGCCGGCGCACCCCGACGGAGAGCACGTACTCCCCCGTGTAGTCCCGCGGCCCCCAGTACCAGTAGTTGTTGTGCGAGCTGATGCACTTCGGAAGCCCGTACTTGGCGCCGAAGAAGTCGATCGCGGCCGCCTGCCCGTAGTTGTTGGCGAGGATGGGCGTGCTCTTCTGTACGTCGGGTGGAAGCTGATGGTAGACGCCGGCAACCGTCGCGACCATCTCCTCCCAGCCGAACATGTCCTGAAACGCAGGGAGCATCTTCGTCTCGCCCGGTGCGGGAGAGGCCGCCGGCACGATGCGGTCCGCGTACGCGATCAGTTTCTCCGGGGAGAGCACGGGGAGCGAGAGCGGCGCCGTGACCGCGCCGCCGATGACGAGCACCGCGGGCGCTGCCACGCGGACCCACGCGAGCCTGGGCCTCGTCACGAACCGCTCGAGCGCGACCGCGCCGAGGGCGAGCAGCGGCGGGTACACCGGCACGAGGTAGTAGTGCTTCCCCCTCGACAGGAGGAAGTACACGAAGAGGATCGCGTACACCCATCCGAACAGGCTCAGTTGCCTGGCTTCTTTCCCCCTGAACGCTTCCCAGAGCCCCAGCACCCACACCGGGACCAGGAGCACGTGGAGCCCGAGCGCCTGTCCGATGAGGAAGGAACCGAGGTTCACGCTCGGCATGCGGTTGATCTCGGCGCGCCTCAGGAACTCGATGGTGGGCCAGCCGTTCCGCACCTCCCACAGGACGTTCGGCAGGAACACGAGTGCGGCGATGACCGCGGCGATCCACGGCCCGCGTGACGCGAGGAGCCCCCGCTTCGGGGAGAGCGCAAGTCCTCCGAACACCGCCGCGCAGAGGAACACCACCGAGTGCTTCGTCATGAGCCCCAGGCCCAGCACGAGGCCCAGCCAGATCCAGTGCTTCGGTGTGCCGCGCTTCACGATGACGACGAGGAGGTACAGCGCGACCGCCCAGACGAGCTGCTCGAACGCGTTGGTGGTGAAGGAGCCGGAGGCGAACAGGTAGACGTTCGACACGATGACGGCGAGCGCGGTGAGCACCTGCGCGAACCGCTTCCCGCCCAGCTCGCGCGCCGTGAGCCCGGCGACGAACACGACGCCCGCGCCCGCGAGCGCCGGGAGGATGCGCAGCGCCGGGAGGGACGCGCCGATCGTGCGGGTCACGAGACGCGAGAGGAGCGGCACGAGCGGCGGGTGGTCCACGTAGCCCAGCGCCGGGTGCTCGCCGCACGCGATGTAGTAGAGCTCGTCCCGTGCGTAGCCGTAGTTCCGGAACGTGAGCAGATGGAGCACGAGCTTCACAGCCGCGAGCGCGGCGAGCACGAGGATGTCTGGAAGCCAGGGTCTCTTCGGCTCTGGGTGCTTCGCCACATCTGACCTCGGGGTTGATCGCGCGCAGGAGCGCCACTGCAGAACAGGAACGCGAGCAGTCTAGCACGGGGCCGTCCGGCGGCCAAAGCGTCGCTGCCGCTCCATGGAACCGAGGTCACGCTGCGCCCTGCTCCCGAGGCCCCGGTGCTCCCTGCTCCTGAGGCCCCGCTGGTCCCTGCTCCTGAGGCCCCGCTGGTCCCCTCGCGGACAGCGGCGCGCTCTTCGTTCGCGGCTGGCCCCCAGTCGATTTGTGTGGTGTCGCCAGCCCGATAGTGGTAGAATACCGCATTGCTGACCGCACCTCACTCAGGCCGGGACGCGTGTGACCCCGCCCCGGGCACCCGTGCGGCTCGGGCTCGCAGGCTGGAAGGAGGGGCGAAGACCATGGCAAGGACGATTGCTGTTGCTGCGGCGGTCCTTCTTGTCACCGGAAGCGCGACCGCCCATTGGGACGTCGGTCAACCGTACAAGTGGCTGAGCGACCCCGACCTCACGGCGATGGGCATCGACGTGAACGCGACGTTCGGGTTCATCCTCGCAGACAACTTCGAGTGCACGCAGACGGGCCCCATCACGGACATCCACCTCTGGGGCTCGTGGCTGTGGGACGTCCACGACGAGAACGTGACCTTCATCCTCAGCATCCACGAGAACCTCCCCGACACTCTGAACCCCAGCGACTACGACCTGCCGGGTCAGGTGCTCTGGACGAAGGTCTTCCCCCCGGGGAGCTATACGGCGAGGATTTACGCTGAGCAGATCACCGAGGGCTGGCTCGACCCGCCGGAGCAGTTCTACTACCCGGCGGACACCGTCTGCTGGCAGTACAACTTTGCCGTCGAACCCGGCGAGGCCTTCCGCCAGCTCGGCGACCCGACGCATCCTGTCATCTACTGGCTGGACGTCCAGGCATACCCTTCGAGCACCGCCGCCGTCTTCGGCTGGAAGACACGCTACAACGGGCCGTTCAGGCCGGCGGTCTGGGGACAGGGCGCGGAGCCGTACCCGGGCCCGTGGTCTCCCCTCTTCTACCCCCCGGGACACGAGCTCCAGGGGCCGCTCGGCCTTGCGTTCGTGATCACGGGCGCGCCCGACGTCCTCCGCGACTGGGGCGACGCGCCTGATCCGACGTACCCGACGCTTGCCGCGAGCGACGGTGCGAACCACGTGCTCGTCGTGGACACGTTCATGGGCTGGGCGGCTGATCCGGATGCCGACGGGCAGCCTCACCCCATGGCGCTCGGTGACGACATGGACGAGATGGACGACGAGGACGGCGTGTTCTTCGCGACGCCGCTCGTCCCCGGCCTCCCGGCGTCGGTCGACGTGATCACCACCGTCGCGGGGTTTGTGAGCGCGTGGATCGACTTCGGAGGCGACGGCGCGTGGCTGCCGGCGAGCGACCAGATCTGCTCGAGCTACTGGGTGCCCGGCGGCACGGTCCCCATCCCGTTCACCGTGCCGATGGACGCCGCGCTCGGCCCGACGTTCGCGCGGTTCAGGTTCACCACGCAGATGACGCCCGTGTCGTTCACCGGACCTCTGCCCGACGGCGAGGTCGAGGACTACCAGGTGACGATCGAAGAGGGCCAGACCTACAAGTGGATCCAGGAGCCCGACCTCGAGATGACGGGCATCGACGTCCGAGACACAGAGCCGTTCATCCTGGCCGACGACTACCTCTGCAGGTATCCGGGGCGTGTGGACGAGATCCACGTCTGGGGCTCGTGGCTCAACGACTACTGGCCGTTCGGGCAGGACCCGGCTCAGGTCGAGTTCAGGCTCAGCATCCACGAGGACATCCCGGCCTGGGCGAGCCCGACCGGCTACAGCATGCCCGGGGAGACACTATGGCATCTGACCATCCCGCCGGGCATGTTCGAGGTCACCGTGTGGCAGACCTGGCTCGAGGAGGGCTGGCTCGATCCGCCGGTGGAGTACCTGTTCCCGGCGGACTGGACGTGCTGGCTCTACACGTTCACGATCCCGCCGGAGGTCGCGTTCCACCAGGTCGGCACCCCGGACAGCGCGATCGTGTACTGGCTGGACGTCCAGGCCCACCCGCTGGATTCTGCGGCCCACTTCGGCTGGAAGACCTCGTTCGCGCACTGGAACGATGATGCCGTCTGGGGCATGGGGATCGAACCGTACCCCGGGCCGTGGCAGGAGCTTCGGTATCCCTCGGAGCACGCGTGGGCAGGGCAGTCCATCGACCTCGCGTTCGCGATCAAGAGCACATACGGTGCGGACGTCCCGGACGAGACCGGCGCCCCGGCGTTCGGACTCGAGCAGAACGCTCCGAACCCGTTTGGCGTGTCAACGACGGTCGCGTATGACGTCGGGACGGGGGGCGGGCGCGTCAAGGTCCAGGTGTTCGACCTGAGCGGTCGGCTGGTCGCGACGCTCGTGGACGGCACCGAGGGTGAAGGACGCCACGCCGTGACGTGGGACGGGCGCGCGGAAGACGGCCGGCTGCTGCCGTCGGGCGTGTACTTCTGCCGCCTCGAGACGCCGGCCGGGAAGAGCGAGCAGAAGATGCTGCTCTTGAGGTAGGCTCCGGCTCCGCGCGAATGTGCGGTTCAGGATGTTGAGGTGCGGCCCCCGCCGTGTTCCGAGATGCGCGGGGGCCGCTTCCATGCCGGTGTCGCGCGATGCTGACAGCGCCCTTCCAGTCCACGCGGGCAGTCTGTATCATGGTTCCGTGAGGCGGCCCGGGTCTGCACGGGCCGCAGCATCGTGGCGCCGGCGACAGAGCTGACGCCGGCCGCCAAGCCCATCCCCGGAGGTCCCGTGAGAGCCAGGGTGCTGATCATCGCGCTTGCCTGCGTCATCGTCGCGGCCGCGGGCATATGGCTCGCGACGCGCGAGCAGAAGCCGCCGAACGTGCTCCTCATCTCCGTGGACACGCTCAGACGCGACCACACGGGATTCTCGGGGTACGGGCGCCCCATCACGCCGTCCCTCGACGCGCTCGCGAGCGAGAGCGTGGTGTTCACGAACGCCTACAGCGTGTCCGGTTGGACGTTCCCCTGCATGGCGACCATCCTGACCGGCGCCTACCCGAAAGTCCACGGAGCGACCGACTTCCACTACATGATCGACTCGAAGGTCCCGACGCTCGCGAGCGTGCTGCGGCGGAACGGATACGACACGAGGGCGTTCGTCAGCCACGTGGGCCTCATCCCGAGGTACGGGTTCGGAACGGGCTTCGTGAAGTTCGACGCGTCCGTCCTCCAGGTCGGCCATCCTCACGAGGTCGCGACGGCGGACCAGATCTCCAACCTGGCCATCGCGGACCTGGAGCAGGTGAAGGAGCCCTTCTTCATGTGGGTCCACTACTTCGACCCGCACTTCAAGTACCTGCCCCACGAGGACTGGGCGTCCCTGGGTGACACTGACCTCGACCGGTACGACCAGGAGATCGCGTTCACGGACCGCGAGATCGGGCGGCTCCTGGCGGCGCTCGAGGAGCGCGGGCTCTCGAAGCGCACGGTCGTCATCTTCACCTCCGACCACGGCGAGGAGTTCGGCGACCACGGCGGGAAGTACCACGAGACGCTCTACGAGGAGATCGTGCAGGTGCCTCTCACCATCCGCGTGCCAGGGCGCACGCCGGGCGAGAGCGCCGTGCCGGCGGAACAGGTGGACTTCGTACCCACCATCCTCGCGCTCGCGGGCATCGAGCGGCCTGAAGGGCTTCCGGGGAAGGACCTCCTTGCGACGTCGGGCGGCGGGGGCGCGGGGGCGCCGGGCGCGCCCGCGACTGCCGCGGGGTCGGCCTCGTCGGCCGGCGCTATATGCATGGAGCGCGACCGCCCGCCGGGATTCCGGCAACGCGGGATCATCGACGGCGACCTCAAGGTCATTGCCGTGGCGCCGTCGGACACGAACCTCATCCCGTGGGCGAGCAGAGGGGTCTACTGGCAGGCGAACAACGTGCACGTCGGCACCTGGATGTTCGACCTCTCCGCGGACCCCCGCGAGACCAGGAACCTCTTCGCCGGCGGCCTTGCGGGCGCGCACGGCCCCCGGCTCCTCGCCGCCATCGCGGAGTACACGAAGGACGAGCAGCAGCGCACGGCCGAGGTTCCGATGGACGAGAGGCTGAGGGAGCAGCTGAGGGCGCTGGGGTACCTGCGCTAGCGAGGGACTGCAGGCGCGCCTTGGGGACCTGCGGCACTCCGGGCGCGCATGACCCACCGGACGACCACGAGGACCAGCAGCACCCACACGGTCACGACGACCACTGCCCCGACCCAGCTTTTCGGTCCGCCGGACGCGAGGAGCTCCCGCGCCCGCACCCTGTGCTCGTCGAGCACGCCGCTCGGTATCATCCGCGCCGCAAGCGTGATGCCCCCCGGCACGATGACGAGGTCGTCGAGAAAGCCAATGAGTGGGATGAAGTCCGGGATGAGGTCGATGGGGCTCAGGGCGTACGCGACCACGAGTCCGGTCAGGAGCTTCGCGTACCACGGGACACGCGGATCTCTGACCGCGAGGTAGAGCGCGTAGGTGTCGGCGCGGAGCGCGTGGGCGCGCTCGCGCAGCGTCTGGCGCGCGGGCGCGGGACGATCTTGTTGAGAACCGCTTTCAGGTGTGGCTCGCAATGTAGTCGTCCAACTCCTTGTGCCACTCGGCGGGATCGAACGTCTGCGCCGACGTCTCCTCAGCGAAGAGCAGGTCGGGAAGGTACCGGGGCCGCTTCCCGCCGAGGAACATCGCCTTGGCGCAGGACACGCAGTACACGATGACCTCGTCCGCGGGCATGCTCGCCGCCTTCGCCCGCATTGCGCCGCGCACCGCGTCCGGCGACGCGGACTCCCACAGCGAGTCCCCGCAGCACGTGCTCTTGGTGCGCGTGTGCCTCGGCTCGATCAGCGTGATGTTCATCCGGCGGACGAGCGCGCGCACGGCGTCGTGCACCCTCTCCTGATCACGCGTCGGGCATGCGTCGACGATCGTCATCGCGCGCCCGCGGTAGTCGGGAACGTCGGGGAAGCCACCCTCGACCATGAGCTCCCACACGGAGACCGTCGTGGCCTGCTCGTAGTTCTGCCGGTAGCGCCTGTCGCATCCGGGGCAGACGTTCACGACCCGCGTTCCCGGGGCGAGCGGCGGGACGTGCCGGCAGCAGGTGTGCAGGAGGTCGGCCGGCCCCACGTGCTCTTCGATGACACCGTGGAGCCTTGTGGCGAGACGGGGCTTGTACAGCATGAGCCCACAGCCGGGAGCGAACCGCAGCGTCGTCACCGCTTCTTCGACACCGCGATCAGCCCGATGCCGAGGATGGCCACGGCGATGGCCCACTTGTTGTTCGGGTGCGTCCAGCCCGTCAGGAAGACGAGCGCCGCGAAGACGCAGC
>Ga0316622_100000511_pt1 | contig 22719 bp, 23 predicted proteins | sample OWC_Aug_OW2_C1_D_FD_207646 | JGI IMG/M metagenome (GOLD analysis project Ga0316622, IMG submission 207646) | Wetland soil microbial communities from Old Woman Creek delta, Ohio, United States - OWC_Aug_OW2_C1_D5_C | ecosystem: Environmental > Terrestrial > Soil > Wetlands | place: USA: Ohio... | reverse complement strand
CGTCAGTGATTCTGTCGCGACTTCCCTCGGCACTGGAGCGGAACATTCTCTTCGTACGGGGACTGTCCCATCTCTCACCCACGGCAGTCTTGCTGCAGTTGCTATTGTCGCTGAGCAAAAAGCAGGCCGCTTCGTCGGGTCAGCCCAACGCGGGCTCGTCCCCTATGACGCGCTGCGGCATTCGTGTTTCTGCAAAGAAGGCCAATTGCCCACTGCAGGGCCATTCCCAACCGCGATAACCGCAGGCGTCACCAGAAATCCGTGCCGGCCGCGGTGAAGGAAATAGGCCTCACCTTTCTCTTGCGTGACGCCACACGAAGGCGTAGGGCCGGCCGCTCGCGGGAGCAACGGCCGGCCCAGCCGGCCCTACGAAGGGTTTGCCCGGGTCGAGATTTCCGCTATGCTGCATGACCAGGGAAGGGATTCACAAGCATGGCCCGGATAACGGTTGAAGACTGTCTTGACAAGGTTCCCAATCGCTTCGAGTTGGTGCTGGTTGGGGCGCGGCGCGCGAAACAATTGCTGAAAGGGGCGCGCCCGCTGGTTGAGAGTGACAACAAGGAGGTTGTCACTTCTTTGCGCGAGATCGCGGCCGGGCAGGTCACCCTGGAGTACCCCGAATAGCGGCCGGATCTGCCACCCACCGCTCTCCCCATTCTCCGGGGCGGGGTTCCAGTTCGCCGGCGCTCCGGTTCGCGTCACCTCGCTATCGCCGACCGCTTGCCCTTCGCAACGCTGATGGATGAGGATTCAGGCGACAAGCAAAACGAGCCCGGGGACGACCAGCCGATTGAGCCGGAGCTCGTTCCGGGCGAGGTAGAGGAACGGACGGCTGAGCCGGTTGCTGGGGACGAGGATGAGAACGAGGAGGAGGAGACCGGCGCCGGGACCGCGGTGGTTTCCTACGATCCGCTCCAACGGTACCTGAGCGAGATTCGACGCTACCCGCTCATCTCTCGGGAAGAGGAGTATGAACTCGCGGTCCGCTATCGAGAGAAGCAGGATATCGATGCGGCCTATCGGCTCGTGACGGCGAACCTGCGCCTGGTGGTCATGATCGCGCGCGAATATCACCGCGCGACTCGGAACCTGCTCGACCTGATTCAAGAGGGCAACATTGGCCTGATGGAAGGGGTCAAGAACTTCGATCCCTACCGCGGCATTCGCTTTCCGTCCTACGCGGTATGGTGGATCCGCGCCTACATCATCCGGTACCTGATGAACAACTGGCGGATGGTGAAGCTGGGGACGACACAGGCCCAGCGGAAACTCTTCTTCAACCTGCAGAAGGAGAAGGAACGCCTGGAAGCCGAGGGCATTTATCCGGGGCCGAAGCTGATTGCCCAGCGGCTCGATGTGAAGGAGTCCGAAGTCATCGAGATGGAGCAGCGTCTGTCGTCGAGTGACCTCTCCGTCGATGCTGCGGCCCAAGATTCGGACGGCCGCACGTTGCTCGACGTCCTGGCGAGCTCGGAGGCCACGTCCGAGGAGAAAGTCGCCGACGCCGAGCTGCGCCAGCAGGTGAGCGAGAAGATCCGCGAGTTTGGGACGAAGCTGACGGGCAAGGAAGCGGTGATCTTCCAGTCGCGACTGCTCGCGGAAGATCCCCTGACCTTGCAGGAGATTGGCGAGCAGTACGGCATCAGTCGCGAGCGCGTGCGACAGATCGAAGCGCGGCTCAAGAAGAAATTGAAAGCGTATCTGCTCGCCGAGTTGAAGGACCTCAAGGAGACGGTCCTCGATCTGACGTGATGCGTCGTTGACGGCGCCGTTCTTGCGGCGCTTGGGGTGGGGTTGTATAGTCCGGCGCTGTCATTGACGTTACTCCATTTCATCCGGGGAGCTCATGGGAACGGTTCATGGGGGCAGGCTTGTTGCGCGGGCGCTGCGGCATGAGAATGTCGCGTTTGTCTTCACTCTCTGTGGCGGACACGTCATGCCGATCTATGACGGGTGTGTGGACGAAGGCATTGGCGTCATCGACGTTCGCCACGAGCAGACCGCCGGGCACGCCGCCGATGGCTGGGCCCGGGTAACGGGAAAACCCGGGGTGGCGGTGGTGACGGCCGGCCCGGGTCTGACCGATGCCGTCACCGCGGTGGCCAGCGCCCAGCGGGCGAACGTGCCGATGATCATCCTGGGCGGGCAGGGGCCGCGCCCGCTGGCTGACATGGGGTCGCTCCAAGACATGAACCATGTCGAGCTCATGCGGCCCATCACCAAGTGGGCCACCTCCGTTCCAGAGGGGCGGCGCTTGCCGGAGTATATCTCGATGGCCTTCCGGACGGCGACCACGGGGCTCCCGGGTCCGGTGTTCCTCGAGACGCCGATCGACCAGCTCTTCGACATGTACGAAGAGGAGAAGATCCGCTTCCCGACCCAGTACCGAACGGAAGCGGGCATCGCCGGGGATCCGCGGTACATCGAACGGGCGCTGGCGCTCCTCAAGCAGGCGCAGAAGCCGGTGGCGCTGGTGGGCACGCAACTGCGCTGGTCGGCGCGGCGCGACGCCTACGAGAAGTTCGTCGAGACCTTCGGGATGCCGGTGTATGTGAACGGGCTGGGGCGGGGCTCGCTGCCGCCGCGACACCCGAACTTTTTCGCGCACACGCGCAAGGCGGCGCTGCGCGAAGCCGACGTCGTGTTGATCTTCGGGACGCCCCTGGATTTCCGCCTCGGCTACGGTCGCGAGAGCCACATCAACGCCAACGCGAAGATGATCCAGGTCGATCTCGATCCCCGGGAGATTGGTCACAATCGCAGCATCGACGTGGGCATCGTCGGTGACACTGGCCTGGTGATGGCGCAATTGACCGAAGCGGCCGAATCCGAGGGCTACACGGCGGCGCTGGTCAAGCCGTGGCTCGACGAGATGCGGCGGCGGGAGAACGAGAGCGTCGAGCGCATGCGGCCGCAGCTCGAGTCCGATGCCGTCCCAATCAACCCGCTGCGGGCCTGCCGCGAGATCGCGGATTCCGTCGGGAAGGATGCGATCTTCATCGGTGACGGCGGTGACTTCGTTGCCACGGCCGCGTCGGTCGTGCGCGTGTACGAGCAGGGGCACTGGCTCGACCCGGGGCCATTGGGCACGCTCGGGGTGGGGCCGGGCTATGCCATGGCCGCCAAGCTGGCGAAGCCGAACAACCCGGTGATCATCGTGTACGGTGACGGGTCGTTCGGACTGCACGCCATGGAGTTCGAAGCGTGCGTGCGGCAGAAGATCAACATCGTCGGCGTGATTGGCAACGACGCGGGCTGGACGCAGATCCTGCGCGGGCAGGTCCAGCTCTACGGCCAGGAGCGGGCGGTAGCGACCCGGCTGGCCCACACGCGGTACGATCGCGTCGTCGAAGCCCTTGGCGGGCATGGGGAGTATGTGGAGCGGCCGGAAGAGATCCGGCCGGCGATGGAGCGGGCATTGAGTGCCGGCAGACCTGCACTCGTCAATATCAAGATTGGGCAGAGCGACTTCCGCAAGGACGCGATTTCCATCTGAGTGATGCCGATGGCGCGCGAAAAGACCGCGGCGCTGATCGTGATCGGAAACGAGATTCTCTCGGGAAAGATCGCGGACACGAACTCGAGCTTTCTCGCTGCGGAGTTGCGCGCCCTCGGCGTCAGCCTGCGCCGGATTCTGGTGATTCCCGACGAAGTCGACGTCATCGCGGAGGCGGTACGTGCCTATCAACCGGCGCACGATGTCCTCTTCACTTCGGGCGGCGTCGGACCGACGCATGACGACGTGACGATGACGGGCGTGGCGCGGGGCCTCGGGCGCGAGGTGATCCGACACCCGTATCTGGAAGCGAAAATGCGGGAGTTCTTCGGATCCGACCTGAACGACGCGCGCCTGAAGATGGCGGAGGTGGTGGCGGGGAGCACTCTCCTGTTTGAGGGTAACCTCAGCTTTCCCACCATTCAGGTAGAGAACATCTACATTCTACCCGGTATTCCGGAGATCTTCCGGGAAAAGTTCACCGCCATCCGCCAGCGCTTCACGGTGGACCCGTTCCACCTGCGCGTGATCTACGCGCGCGTGCAGGAGACGTGCATCGCCGACTACTTGAACCGGACGATCGAATCGTTTCCGGACCTGCTCCTCGGATCGTATCCAAAGCTTCACGATCCGGAGTACCGGGTCCGAGTGACCCTGGAGTCAAAGGATCAGCAGTATCTTGAGCAGGCATTTCAAGCGTTGATGAGCATGCTACCGCCAAGCGCGGTAGTGCGCACTGAGTGACGGCAAGGAGGGTCTTATGCGGAAAGCGATCATCGCTGGAGTGATGTTGGGCACTGTGCTGGTGGCCTCTGCCAGTCACGCCGCGCGTGCGGAGGGTGACTCGTACCTATATCAGTTCGGCTGGGGCATGGGGGCGATCGGGGCCAACCTGCTCTACATGCCGGCGAAGCTGGCGTACACGGCCGTGGGTGGCATCGTTGGCGGTCTGGCCTACGCGGTGAGCCTCGGTAGCGTGGACCTCGACGCGGTGTGGAGCCCGGTGCTGGGCGGCACGTACGTGCTGAGCCCGGCGATGCTGCGCGGGGAAGAACCGATCCTGTTTTTCGGTGAAACCTACCACGAAGAGTAGCCGGACACGGAAGAAGTTGCCGGCCTTAGAAAGGGAGACACATGAACACGAAAGTGATTGTGGGGGTGGTCGCAGCGGTCGTCGTCGTTATCGCAGCCGCCGCGTATTTCGTCATCCCGATCTGGTCGAGCACGGCGAAGTGGAAGGGGCCGGTGAAGGAGATCGAGTCCGAGAAGTTCACCAAGGAGGGGGACGTCACGACCATCCAGTTCTCGTCGCGACTCGAGGCGCCGCTCGACAAGGTGCAGACGGCCATGTGGGGTGTGGAGCGCGGAGCGGAATCGGTCGAGGGAATCCGTCAGTCGAACCTGGTCAAGCAGGAGGGCAACACCAAGGTGGTCGAGCTGCAGCTGAAGCTGCTGAGCCTGCCCCTGCAGCAGTTCACGATGGAGTTTACCCTCGACCAGGCCAAGCACCGGATGAGCTTCAAGACGCTGCAGTCGCAGACGCAGGACCTGAACGGCTGGTATCAGCTCGAGGGCTCTCCCGACGGGACACAGACGCACGTCTCCTACGAGGCCAAGTCGCGCGCGAAGGTGCCGCTACCGGTGCCGCAGTCGGTGCAGGAGAGCGCGCAGAAGGAGTTCTTCGTCAACACACTGCGGGGCATCAAGAAGCGTGCGCAGGCTCCGACCGGGTGACCGACGGGTCATGCACGATGTTCCGGCCGCGAAGAGGCGAACGGCCGGAAAGGGGCCGTCGGCGCCGGTGCGTGCTGAGCGGCGGCCCGAACGCGGCAAAGGGGCCGACTCGACCTTCTTCATGGCGGGTGCCGCGAATCCCGAGCAGTTTCCGGCGGCGGCACCGCAGATCGCCGTGGCGGGTCGCTCCAACGTTGGCAAGTCGTCTCTGCTGAATCGTCTGGTTGGGCGCCATGGCCTGGCGCGGGTGAGCAAGACGCCTGGCCGCACCCAGCAGATCAACTTCTTCTCTGTGGCCGGCCAGTGGGTGCTGGTCGATCTGCCCGGGTACGGTTTTGCCCGTGTCCCGCGCGCCGTGCAGCAGCGCTGGCAGACCCTGGTGGAGGCCTACCTCACGCGGAGCCGGGCGCTGCGCGGCGCCGTGGTGCTGGTTGACGTGCGCCGCGGGGTCGAGCCGGACGACGCGCTGCTCCTCGAGTTCCTCCGCCGTCACCAAATACCCGTGGTGCTGGTGGTGACCAAAATCGACAAGCTGCCGCGCGGGCAGCGCCGGTTTCGGGTGCAGGACACGGTCCGCGCACACCCGAAGTTGACGGTGGTCGCCTGCTCGGCCATTACCGGCGACGGAATCGCCGAACTCCGCGCGGCGGTGCGCAACCTGCTGCGTGATGCGGACGGACCGGAGCACTCTTCTGGGGAAGCGACTGAATGACCGGTGACGGCCATTCCCTCACCTCGATCCGCTCGCAGGGAGATGGGGGGCAGGCGGGCACCACCGCCCCGCTGGTCAGCGTCATCGTTCCGACCCACAATCGCTGTCAGTTCGTTGCGGAGGCGGTGGACTCGGTGCTCGGCCAGCGGGGCTGCTCGTTCGAGCTGATCGTGATCGACGATGGCTCGACCGACGAGACACGATTGGCGCTGGAGTCGCGCCGCGAGGCGCTGCGGTACGTCCATCAACTGCAGCGCGGCGTGGCCGCGGCGCGCAACGCTGGGGTGCGGCTGGCGCGGGCGAAATGGCTGGCGTTCCTCGATTCCGACGACCTCTGGCAGCCAGACAAACTGCGCACGCAGCTGGCCTTTCACGAGCAGAACCCCGGCCTCCGGATCAGCCAGACCGAGGAGATCTGGGTGCGTAACGGCGTGCGGGTGAACCCGTGCGCGCATCACCGGAAACCGCAGGGCGACATCTTCGTGCCGAGCCTCGCCCGGTGCCTGGTCAGCCCGTCGGCGGTCATGCTACATCGCGAGATGTTCGACGCCATGGGGGGGTTCGACGAGAGCTTGCCCGTCTGCGAAGACTATGATCTGTGGCTGCGCATCGCCAGCCGCGCGCCGGTCGGCCTGGTGGCAGAGCCGCTGGTGATCAAGCGCGGCGGCCATGCCGATCAACTGTCGAGAGCTTACTGGGGGATGGACCGTTTCCGGGTCGCGGTGCTGCTGAAGCTGCTGGCGCGGGGCGAGTTGACCCGCGCGCAGCGACTCGCGGTGGTCGGCGTGCTGGTGGAGAAGTGCGCGATCCTGGCCCAGGGAGCGCGACGTCGGCACCGTGACGAAGAGGCAGATCGCTACGCCGTGCTGGCACGAGTGGGGGCGCATGTCTGACGACGCGGTACGCGCCTACGGGCGGGGGAGGCGCTTCAGCGACGCGACGATGCAGCGCTGGCTGCGGCACGCGGCGCTGGACCGCGAGGCCATGCTCCAGCTGGCCGAGCGCTTGCGTCTCGGCGAAAATCAGTTTCGCGACCTCCTGGATGTCCTGGAGGACATCGCGAGCCGCCAAGAGAGTGCAATCGCAACCGTGATCGGGACGGAACCGGTGGCTGCGGTCCTGGCCCGCGGGCTGGGGCGCAACGAGACGCTCCGTGCTTTGCGGCACGCGTTGCGGCGGCGCCGGTATCCGCAGCTGGTCCAGGCCGAGACGGCCATGGCGGACCTTGCCAGGCGGCTGCGCCTTCCTGCCTGGACGCGAGTCGAGTGGCCGGAAAACCTGGAGGGTGACGAGCTGTCCGTCACGATCCGCGCGGGCAGCGCCACCGAGTTGCGCGCCCGACTCGGCGAGGTTGCGGCGGCGCTGGCGCGCCCGGAAGTCGACGAGATGTTTCGACTGCTGGAGGGTGAGTGATGACCCCGTGGCGGCCGGATGCGGTGTGCATCGAGCGCAGCGAGCTCGACACGCCGATCGCTCGAACTGTCCGCGAGCGCGTGCCGAGTTCGATGATACACCTCGTCGATGATGCGCGTGCAGTAACGCCTGGCGAGTTCGCTGCGGCGAAGCGGGTGCTCATGGTGCAGCGACACCGGGGCGAGTTTCTGCGCTACTGCCCGGCGGGTACCGCGGCAGCGGTGTGCTGCAACTACCTGGTGCTGAGCTTGGCGAACAGTTGTCCGTTCGACTGTTCGTATTGTTTTCTCCAGGCGTATCTCGCCAACAATCCCGCGCTGAGGGCATTTACCAACGTCGACGATGCGCTGGCGGAGCTGGACCAGGTCTTGCGTGCGCACCCCGGGCGCATGTTCCGCATCGGCACCGGAGAGTGGGCGGACAGCCTCGCCCTGGATCCGGTGACGGGTCTCTCGCGGTTCCTGGTCCCGTTCTTTGCCGAACGTCCCAATGCGGTCCTGGAGCTGAAGACGAAGACCGACAGCGTCGACGAGCTGGTCGGTCTGGATCCCAAGGGGCGGGTCGTGGTGTCGTGGTCCGTGAATGCGCCGGAGATCGTCACCGCGGAAGAACCGGGCACCGCGAGTCTGGCGGATCGGCTGGTGGCCGCCCGCCGCGTGCAGGACGCCGGCTACCGTGTGGGCTTTCATTTCGATCCCTTGGTCGAGTTCGATGGCTGGGAGGATGGCTACCGTGCAGTAATTGAGGCGGTCTTTGCGACCGTCGACCCGGGCCGTATCGCCTGGATCAGCCTGGGTAGCTTGCGGCTGACGCCGCCGCTGGAAGGCGTCATTCGGTCGCGCCGTCGATCGCGCTACGTGCTGAGCGGCGAGTTGGTCCCCGGCGTCGACGGCAAGGCGCGTGTGTGGCGCGGACTGCGGATTCGCATGTATCGTTCCCTTTTGCAGCAGCTGCATGCCGTCGATCCGCGGCTGCCGATTTATCTGTGTACGGAACCAGCGTCGGTCTGGCAGCGGGTGATGGGGGAGGCCCCGGTCGACCGGCAGCTCGGGACGCGTCTCCTGGTCCGAACGACGTGGTGACGGCGAAGCGAAACCGCTCGGGCCGCGCGCTGTCGCGCGCCGCCCGGGAGTCATCGAGGCGCGATCACGCCATCGGTATCTTCGACTCCGGCATCGGGGGTCTGACCGTCGTGCAGGCGCTGTTGCGGATGCTACCGCGGGAGATTCTCATCTACCTGGGTGACACGGCGCGGACACCGTATGGGACCAAGTCGGTCGAAGTCGTACGCCGGTACTCGGTCGAGAACACGGAGTTTCTGATCGCAAAGGGCGTGAAGCTGCTGGTGGTGGCGTGCAACACTTCCAGCGCCGCCGCACTGGGTATCCTCAAGGACCGATACGAGGTGCCGGTCATCGGCGTCATCGAGCCGGGTGCGGCCGCCGCGGTGGCCGCGACCCGCAACCGGAAGATCGGCGTCGTTGGCACCGAGGCGACGATTGCCAGCGGCGAATACACCCGGGCTCTGCGCCGCTTGCGTTCGGACCTCGAAATCTACACCCGTGCCTGTCCGCTGTTCGTCCCGCTCGCGGAGGAGGGCTGGGTCGACAACGCCGTCGCCCGCAGTGTGGCCCGCTTGTACCTCGGCAGCCTGCGTCACAGCGGCATCGATACGCTGATTCTCGGCTGCACCCATTACCCGCTGTTGCACGATGTCATTGCGGAGACGATGGGGGACGGCGTGCGGCTCATTGACTCGGCGACCGCGACCGCGGCGGCGGTGCGCGACACCTTGACACGGTGCGGGCTCCTACGCCGACGTGGTGGCGGCGCCGCGAGCTTTTTCGTTACCGACACACCGGAGCGCTTCATCAAGGTCGGCTCGCGCTTTCTCGGCGCGCAGGTCGACTCGGCCGTGCGCATCGAGCGGTGAAACGCTAAACTGGCGAGGATGACGCAACCGGTCTCGTCGAGGAGTACGTGGCGCGCCGCGTGGGCGTGGCACCTTGATCTTTGGGGCGGCGGCGGGCACCATTACACGTTGGAGTAACGGCGCGAGAAGTCATGCTGAACTTCGTGAGGAGGATCATCGGCACCAAGAATGACCGCGAGCTGAAGCGGTTGTGGCCGATCGTTCATCAGGTCAATGCGCTGGAGGAGTCGGTCGCGGCGCTGTCCGACGAGGAGCTGCGGGCCAAGACCGCCGCGTTCCGCACGCGAGTGCGAGAAGAGACGGCCGCTGAGCACGACAGCTTGGAGCAGCTGCGGACGGAGTTGCAGAGCAGTGACGCCATGGATCGCGTCGACGAGCTCCGGGAGGCGATTACCAAGCAGGAGAAGGCCGTCTACGATGCGGAGCGCACGGTTCTCGACCAGATTCTGCCCGAGGCGTTCGCGTGCGTGCGGGAAGCGTCGCGACGGACCATCGGCCTCCGGCATTTCGACGTGCAGATCCTCGGCGGCGTCGTCCTCCACGAGGGGAAGATTTCCGAAATGAAGACGGGCGAGGGGAAAACCCTCGTCGCCACGCTGCCGATCTACCTGAACGCGCTCAGTGGTCGGGGAGTGCACCTGGTCACGGTGAACGACTATCTGGCGCGCCGTGACGTCCAGTGGATGGGGCCGATCTACTACCTGCTCGGTCTGTCGGTGGCGTCGATCGTCCACGAGACCAGCTTTCTGTTCGATCCGACATACGTCGTCAGGGACTACCGGATGGTGAACCTGCGCCCAATCGAGCGGAAACATGCGTATCAGGCGGACATCACCTACGGAACGAACCACGAGTTTGGCTTCGACTATCTGCGCGACAACATGAAGTTCTCGCTCGACGAGTACGTCCAGCGCGAGCTCACCTACGCCATCGTCGATGAGGTCGACAACATCCTCATCGACGAGGCGCGGACACCGCTGATCATCTCCGGACCGGCGGAGGAGTCGACCGACAAGTACTACAACATCGACCGGGTCATCCCGCGGCTGAAGCGTGGCGCCACCACGCGTGGCGACGTGCGCCAGGAAGAGCGTGCGGCGGTCGAGGCGCAGGGTGACTTCACGGTGGACGAGAAGTCCAGGAATGTGACGCTGACCGAGCAGGGGGTGTCCAAGGTCGAGCGCATGCTCAACATCTCCAACCTCTACGACCCGACCCAGATCGACATCCTGCATCACGTCCATCAGGCCCTCAAGGCGCACTGCCTGTTCAAGCGGGACGTCGACTACATCGTCAAAGACGGCCAAGTGATCATCGTCGACGAGTTCACCGGTCGGCTCATGCCGGGGCGCCGCTGGTCGGACGGACTCCACCAGGCGGTCGAGGCGAAGGAGGGGGTCCGCATCCAGCGAGAGAACCAGACGCTGGCGACGATCACGATCCAGAATTACTTTCGCATGTACCGCAAGCTGGCGGGCATGACCGGGACGGCCGATACGGAAGCAGCGGAGTTCAAGAAGATCTACAACCTCGATGTCATCGTCGCTCCGCCGAACAAGCCGCTGAACCGGACCGATCATCCCGACGTGGTGTACAAGACCGAGCGCGAAAAGTTCGACGCGGTCGTCGAGCAGATCGCCGAGTGTCACGAATGCGGGCAGCCGGTGCTGGTCGGGACCATCTCCGTCGAGAAGTCCGAGTATCTGGCGAAGATGCTGAAGCGCCGCGGCATCAAGCACAACGTCCTCAACGCGGTGAACCATGAAGCCGAGGCAAACATCATCGCGCAAGCGGGGCGGTTCGGCGCGGTGACCATTGCGACCAACATGGCGGGCCGGGGGACGGACATTCTTCTCGGCGGCAACCCGGAGTTCCTCGGCCGGTCGGAGATGGAGAACGAGTGGGTGCAACAATCTTCCGCGATGCCCGAGGGCGCGCAGCGGTACGAAGATGTGTTGGCGCACCTCCGCGAGCAGTTCGAAGAGGCCATGGAGCAGGCGCGGAAGACGTACGAGCCGCTGTGGCAGCCATTCGCGGAAGCCCAGGCGACCGCCCTGGACCAACTGACCGGCGCCCACCGGGCGTATCTCGAAGCGACCTTCTGGAGGGCGCGTTCCCGCTACGAATCGACGAGTGCGGCGGTTGCCGAAGGGGCCGAGACCCGCGTGTTCCTCGAGTGTGCCGAGGCCGCAACGGGCTACAGCGAGGCACTGCAGGGATTGGATCGGGTGACAGGACCGCACTTCGGCGAGGAGGGCCAACAGCGGTTTGAGCGCGCGTTGGACGACTGGTGCCAGGTGCTGAGGGAGGCCGCACAGAACGGTGCCGGGATCGCGGGGCGCCTGGCGACGGCGCGGGCGGCGTTTGAGCGTGCGCGCGCGGACTACGAACGGGCGATCCAGCGGGTGTTGACCCACTTCGACGGCAGCGAAGAAGATTTTGCCGCGGCGGAGCGGGCGTACGAGGAAGCGGAGCGGGCCTACCGCGAGGCGGAGACCGGATACGCCGCGCACCGCAAGCCCTTCGAGGAAGCGGTTGCGGCCGCGCGGCGGGAGTATGAGGACCAGCGCCGGAAATACACGAAGGTCGTCGAGGACGTCCGCGAGGAGATGGAGAAAGCGCCGGCCGAGCTGAAGGGACGCTACGGCGAGATTCTCGGCAAGTATCAGCAAACCTGTGCGGGGGAGCGCGAGAAGGTCGTTGCCGCCGGTGGGCTGTTCATCGTGGGCACGGAGCGCCACGAGAGCCGACGCATCGACAACCAGCTCCGCGGCCGGGCCGGACGCCAGGGCGACCCGGGCGCGTCCAGGTTTTTTCTCTCGCTCGAGGACGATCTGCTGCGCATCTTCGGGGCCGAGCGCATCCAGGGATTGATGACCCGTCTCGGCATGGAGGAGGGGGAGCCGATCGAGCACCGCCTCATCACGCGCGCCATCGCCAATGCGCAGAGTAAGGTGGAAGCGCACAACTTCGACATCCGCAAGCACCTGCTCGAGTACGACGACGTGATGAACAAGCAGCGCGAGGTGGTGTACAGCCAGCGGCGCGAGGTGCTCGGCGGCGAGAATCTGAAGGAGCAGGTCATCGACATGGCCGATGCCATGATCGGTCGAGTCGTTGACCGTTTCTCCGGCGGCGACATCCCCGCCGAGGAGTGGGAGTGGGACGCGCTGGACGACGCGGTGTTCTCGCAGTTCAATCTTCGCTTGCACCTTCCCGTCGAGCAGCGCGCGGAGATGAACGCCGCGGCGTTCGAGGATCTGCTCCGGGAGCGCACGCACGCGGCGTATTCCGCCCGCGAGCAGGCGTTCACGGCACCCGTCTTGCGCCAGCTCGAGAAGTTCATCCTGCTGCAAACGATCGATGCGCTGTGGAAAGATCACCTGCTGGCAATGGATCATCTGAAGGAGGGTATCGGCCTCCGCGGATACGGACAGCGCAATCCCCTGCAGGAATACCAGAAAGAGGGGTTTGCGATGTTCGAGGAGATGAGTGGCAAGATCCAGGAAGATGCGGTGCAGAAGCTCTTCACGGTGCAGGTGGCGCGGCAGGAGGATCTCGAACGTCTGGAAGCCCGCCGACGGCCGCAGCCGGCGCAGATGGTGATGAGCGGCGGCGGCGGCGCGACCCCCGCCCAGGCCGCGACCCCGAAGCCGGTCCGCCGCGACGGTGGCAAGGTCGGCCGCAACGACCCGTGTCCCTGCGGTAGCGGTCGCAAGTACAAGAAATGCCACGGCGCCTAAGGGTTGCTGAAGAACCTCTCCCCGTGCTTCGACAAGCTCAGCGCGGGCCTCGCCCCGTTGCGGATTGCGGAATGCAATTGCGGATTCCGCAATCCGAAATCCGTATTCCGAAATTCTTGCCGCCATGCGACGAAGTTTCGAAATAGTAGCTCAGCATGAGGGGACCCCCTCCCCGATTTCATATGAGAGTTGAAGTCGACCGCTATCCAATCCGCATCCCCGGTTTCCGGTTCGCTGGGGTGCGCTGTGGACTCAAAGAAGACGGACGTCGTGACGTCGGGCTGATCGTTTCCGACGTGCCGGCGGCGGCTGCGGGAGTCTTCACGACCAACTCCGTGAAGGCCGCCCCGGTGCGGATCGGCCAGGAGCGGATCACGGGTGGGTTGGTGCAGGCTATTGTGGTGAACAGCGGGAACGCCAACGCCTATACGGGCCGTCACGGGGAGAAGGTCGCACGCGAGACGACCCGCCTGGCTGCGCGGCATCTTGGCATTGCCGAACGGCTGGTGATTCCGTCGTCGACGGGAAAGATCGGGATTCCGCTGCCGTTTCCCATCGTCCGCCGGGGTGTGGAGGAAGCCTGCCGGCTGCTGAGTCCGGATGCTTTTCACGACGCGCTCGAAGCCATGATGACGACCGACGCGTTCCCCAAGTTTGCCGTGGAGCGAGTGGGGATCGACGGGCGCAACGTGACCGTGGCGGGCATGGCCAAAGGCGCGGGCATGATCGCGCCGCACATGGCCACCATGCTGGCCTACCTGTTCACCGACGCTCGGGTGTCGCGCCCGGCTCTGCGGCGGGTGTTGACGACCGGTCTGCCGCAGTCGTTCAATGCGATTGTCGTTGACGGCGACATGAGCACCAACGACACGCTTCTGCTGCTGGCGAATGGGCACGCTGGAAACCGTGTCGTCGCGCCAGGTGGCCGCAGCTATCAGGCCTTTGCCGACGCGGTGCATCGGGTGATGCGGACGCTGGCTCGTATGATCGTGAAGGACGGGGAAGGGGCGACAAAGGTCGTGGACATCATCGTCCGCGGAGCGCGTACCGGTCGCGACGCTGGGCGCGTCGCGGATGCGATCGCCCGCTCGCCGCTGTGCAAGAGCGCCTTCTTCGGTGGCGACCCGTACGCCGGCCGCTTTGTCTGCGCCGTCGGCTACAGCGGCGCGCGCTTTGATCCGGCGAAGCTCGACATCTTCGTCGACGATGTTGCGTTGGTACGCCGCGGAAACAGCGTGGAACAGCAGGCGGAGGAACGCGCGGCCCGCGTCCTCGCCAACCCCGAGTTTCAACTCACCGTCGATCTCCACGCCGGCCGCGCCACCGCCTCCCGCATGGCCAGCGATCTGACCACCGAGTACGTGACCTTCAACTCGGCGTACCGGACTTAGCCTCGTGCGTCGCCCGAGCCTGAGCCCGAGGCGGCCGAAGACGCGCGGTTACCGATTCGGGCCACTACTCGAAGTACGACCCGATGAGGATGAACATTTCATCCTCCGTGGTCACACCGCCGCGTAACGTGCACGCGTCGCAGAAGCCGTCGCCCGCGTCTGGCATGGAGTCGCAGGAGGCGTCGCGCTCCGCCTGGGTGCTGCCGCTACACGGCTGACAGACCTTTCCGGACACGCAGTGCGTGGCGACGGGGCACGTCGACGTACCAAACGGGGTCGGCGGCGACGTCGACTTCCGCTTCACCGTCGATGGGTCGCTGGCGCCGTTGTCGTAGAGAGCGCAGTACGTGAGCGAACGGCTCGCGGATGATCCGGAGAACCCGAGAGGCGGATTGAACGGCAGCTGCACCGGATCGTTGTAGATGAAGCTCGTGTACAGCAGGCTCTGGTTCGGGTTCCGTCCCGTCGGATCCGTGCACGCGCCGGCCGTGCATTGCGACGGGTCGAGCGGGTCGCAGGGAATCGGGTTGCCGTTTCGGTCGACTTCGTCCGCGCAGGTAAAGGCGCCGCGGAAGGTCCGGAAGCGCTTGCCGCGCTGATGCATGTGAGAAGTCAACTCGAAGAGCTGTGCCCCCTCGGGCAGTTCGTGGATGTTGCACACTTCCTGCTGCTGGCATGCGGGAACGACCATCTTGAAGATCTGCGAGGTGTTGAAGATTCCCTGGGCAAAATGCCGGCGCTCCTCCGGCTTCGCGAAGTTGAAGTTGACCCATGCCTCGAGCGTGCCCGGCTGGTCGGTCAGGTTGAAGGCGTGCGAGTTCCAGAGGACGACCCCTCTCAGGGGAATGCAGCGGTATGCACCTTCCGGGAAGGCCGCGGCGGCATTCGCCTGCTGCGCTCCGCTGAACGGAATGGTGGCGGGTCCGCTGTCCGGAGGACCGTATCCGATGCAGGCGACCCCGGTGACCGGCATCGTGGCGCAGATGCCCTCAACGCCGCACGTGGTCGGATCGAGTGGGTCGCAGGTTTCGCCGGCCCGGTGCCCGCCGCTGCAGGTATAGGTACCGAAGCTGGGGTCATTTGCCGCGTACTGCCCGTAGTACCGGTTGACGATCAGGTGATGGCTGAGCGGATCCTGCCGGAGCTGGGTGGACTTGTAGCAGAAGGTGTCACCGGGCCCGCGCAGGCTTGCCGGAACCTGCTCGGTGAAATCGTAATAGGAGGCGAAACACACCTCCCGCTCGCTATGGGCGTCGACGATCCACGGTGGCATGCGGAGCTGAAGTCCTTCGCCCGGCGGTGGCGGCTCGAGCGGTTTGATCTCGATTGGCTTCGGTTTGGGCAGGCAGGCGTTCAACAGGTTGCCGACGCCGGCGACGGAACCGGTGCGTGAGGCCGCCGCGAGGATCCACAGGCGCAACGCCTCCAGCTCATTCTCGGTGAGCGCTGTTCCTGCGGCCGGCATCGGCGAGCCGATGCCGAGCTCGTTGGCGGGATACTGATCCGGCAAGGTCTTGGCGGCCAGCTTGAGCCACAGCAGGCTGCGGTTGGGTTCGCCGGGTTCGACGCGCTTCAGATTGGGGTTGAGGGTGGACGGGACATCGACCAGATTCTCGTACGAGAACCCAGCGCGGAGATCGAGGCCACCCAACCCCGCGTCCCCGTGGCAGGCGTCGTTCGTGCAGGCACGATTCTCGAAGACCGCCCGCTGAATCAAGTCGTACGCGCTCGGAAACACGTCGCACCCACTCTTTTGACAGTCATCAAGGCAGCCGTCCCCCTCGAAGTCGTTGCCATCGTCGCACTCCTCGTTCCCCTCCTGGATGCCGTTGCCGCACACCGGGGCCGGGCAGCTCACAGCATCTTGCCGATAGACCGACTCCGAGAAGCAGTCGGCCCGACCTCCAATGCTGTCGAGGAAGGTGGACATGGTCCGACCGTACACGGAAGGAAACGCGTCGTCCGAGCAAGAGGCCCCGATCTGCCGAGCAATGTCGGCCCGCGCCCGCGCGATCCGTTGTGTGGAGCGGTCGATCAGCGCCTGCTTCTGCCGCAGTTCGAGGCTGCGGGAGACGATCCCATCGAGCACCCGCTGCCGTGCGCGAACGGCGAAGCGCATCAGCTTGGCCGCGCCACCCGCGGCAGCGCGGAGACAGGTTCGTTCCAGATCACTGACGCTGCCAACGGAGCCGCCAATTATGGCCGGGCCGTAGACGGCCGACACGGTCTCTGCGTCGAGCTGGCGGCAGACAGCACCGACGTCGTCCAGAGCGTCCGCCAGGTCGGTGTAGTACAGGTTCTGCACTTGGGGGTCATTGCAGAACGCTGCCACCAGAGCGGCCGCATGCTGGCGGATCGCCGCCACGCGGTCATCGAGCGCGTGCGTGTCACACGCTTCGCCGGCCAACTGCATGCCCCAGCACGCCTGCCGGGCCCCGGAGACCGCGGCAACGCATTGCGCTGCCGCCCGACTGATCACGCGTTGGCAACGCACGGCGTCAGGAGGAAAGCCGCCCCAGAGGGCCAACTGAGGCCGGTCGCCATGGGCGCGAACCGGCCAGGGCGAGCCCAGCAGGAGCAACAGCGCTACAACGGGCATGCCTGACAGTTGCCTGACTACCTCTCGTTGACTCGACATATACGCCGCTCCCCCGTGGTGCCCCTTCACGTTTGCGTCGGAAAGAACTATTGCGTTCAAACTGCACAAATCGCAAGCTCGATCGGCCGCAGGGCGGGTTCCGGGTATGGGCCAGCGGCGCCGAGATCGAAGGACCGAGTTCCTGGCGCGCACCCCGACCCGCTGTGCCAATGCGGTGGAGCCGAGACAGCAGGCCAACGAAGACAGAAAGAGACATGCGGGTCATCGCTGGAAGCGCCAAGGGCCGCCGACTCAAGTCGACTCGAGGAATGGCCGTTCGCCCAACATCAGATCGGGTCAAGGAAGCGCTGTTCAGCATGCTCACGAGTCGCTTCGATCTGACGAGGACGATGGCTCTGGACCTATTTGCCGGGACGGGCTCGATAGGGATCGAAGCCCTGAGCCGCGGGGCGGACCGGGTGGTGTTCGTCGAGCAGCATCGCGCGGCGCGCGGAGTGCTGGAAGCGAACGTCGAGGCGTGTGGGTTCGCCGAACGCGTCGAGGTTCTTTCGGTCCCGGTACGCGATGCGTTGCGCGTTCTCGAGGCGCGCGGGGCGCAGTTCGGCGGGGTATTTCTGGATCCGCCGTATCGGAAGGGGCTGCTGGTCGAGACGGTCGAGCGCCTCGGCCACGCGCGCATCTTGAAGCCGGGATCGTGGGTCATGGTGGAACGGCACATCGACGACGAACTGGCGGAGGCGTACGGGGCGCTCCGTTTGACCCAGACGCGCCGCTATGGGAAGACGGCGCTATCCTTGTATTGCGTGGCGAGAGAGACGGAGCAGGGGCGCGAGTCGTGACGAAGAGAGCCGTATACGCTGGGTCGTTCGACCCGATCACCAATGGGCACCTGGACATTGTGCGCCGGGCTCTGGCCGTCTTTGACGAGGTCGTGGTGGCAGTGGCCCATAACTCGCAGAAGGATTCGGCGCTGTTCACCGCGGCCGAGCGTGTGGACATGATTCGCGACGCGCTCGCAGACGTGGCCGAACGGGTTCAGGTGGACTCGTTTGAGGGATTGCTGGTGCACTATTGCCGCCGAATGGATGCCCGGGTGATCATTCGCGGCCTGCGTGCCGTGTCCGACTTCGAGTACGAATTTCAGATGGCGATGATGAATCACCATCTCAACCAGGAAATCGAAACCGTTTTCATGATCGCCGGCGAGGCGTACTTTTACACCGCCTCGCGGCTGGTGAAGGAAGTGGTCAGCCTCGGCGGGGACGTGAGCGCCCTCGTGCCCAGAGGCGTGTCTCACCGACTGGTTCAGAAGTTAGCGGCGACGCGGGCGAAGCTCACGTAGCGGGCCCGGGACGCTCGCCGGTCTGACCGGCTGACTGCTCTATGGCGCCGTCTCCTCGGGTTCGAGGTCGCGTTCGCGCAATACCTGGGCCTCGAAGACGAGCAGTTCAGTTTCCGGATCCTGCCAGGCGTCGGAGGGTAACCCGGCCTTCCGGCACGTCTCGCGCAGAAACTCCTCCCGATCCCAGCGGTGCTCGGCCGCCACCTGTGGCAACAGCAGGCCACGGGCTGGGCCGCGGACGACGTACAAACCGTGTCGCCCCGGAATGACCTCCTCTGCTCGGGCGCGACGCGGACTGCTCAGGCGGGAGATCTCTATGTCCACCGTCGCCCATTCGTGCGGCGCGAGCGGTGGAAAACGGGGATCGTCAAATGCGGCGGCACGCGCCATGGTGGCGACCGTGAGGTGCAGCGGGCCGTCCGGGGAGATGTTCCCGACGCAGCCGCGCAGCTCCCCGAGATGACGGATCGTCACAAAGGCACCGTTCCGTGCGAGCAGGGCGCGAGTTGAGCAGCGGGGTGCGGGCGGCGCGACGTAGCCGAAGACGGCGCCTATGGCTTCACGCGCGATGCGGAGGAGTTCGCGCGCTTCGGCTGGGGTGAGCGGGAGGAATTCGGTGGTCCCCTCGGTCATGGTGGTGGACGGACGCCCGTCCGTTTGAAATGAAAATAATCAGCCAGAATCCGCCCGTGGTCGAACGCCAGCGGGGCCGGGAGCGTGCTCTCGGTGAACACGCCTGCCGCCGCGGCATCATCGTCGGCGCGCGGGCTGCCCAATGCGGAGCCGATGAAGACGACGCCAATGGTGTGCTGGCGGGGATCGCGGTCGGGGGCGGAGTAGACGTGAAACAGGTCGGTCAGCTTGACTGCAAGCCCGGTTTCTTCTAGCGCTTCGCGCACGGCCGCGGCTGGAGCCGTTTCGCCATACTCGACGAATCCACCAGGAAGTGCCCAGCCGTACGGCGGGTAACGCCGCTGAATCAGGACGATCCCATCGGGTAACTCGATGATCGTGTCCACCGTTGGGACAGGGTTGCGACGCGTGGTCAAATCCAGCGGAAACGTTAACATGCGAATACTTCATGGTCAAACAATGGGCTGCTGGGATCAAAGCTTTCTTGACAGGGTAGAGGGGCCCGGCTACGGGTATCCCATGCGACAAGTTCAACCGGTCTCTCGGCGGCTGGAGAGCGGACCGTTCATGCAGGCGCATGTCTTGATTCGGCCCGGATTGATCGAGTTGCGCGAGGTTCCTCGCCCGACGCCCGACGCCGACAGCGTGGTGGTTCGCGTCAAGGCCGCCCTGACGTGCGGGACGGACTTGAAGGCTTTCGTGCGTGGTCATCCCAAGTTTCCGATGCCGACCCCGTTTGGACACGAGTTTGCCGGTGACGTGGTCGACGTCGGGTCCCGGGTCCGTGGCGTGCGCGAGGGGGACGAGATCATGGCCGCGCCGACGGCTCCATGCGGGCGGTGTTACTACTGCACGCGCGAGCAGGAGAACCTCTGTTCCCAGGTCATGGAAACCATGGTCCACGGCGCCTATGCTGAGTACCTCAAACTCCCGGCGCACATCATCGAGACCAACCTGTATCTGAAGCCGCGCCGGCTGCCCTACTCGGAGGCGGCGCTGCTGGAGCCGCTCGCGTGCGTGTTGCATGCGCTGTCATCGGTCCGACTGCGTCCGGATGACACGGTGGTGCTCGTTGGGGCCGGAGCGTTCGCCCTTTTGCATCTACTCGTGTTGCGCGCCCGCGGGCTCGAACAGATCGTAGTCGTGACACGCGGCCTGCAGCGCGCCGCCCATGCTCGCCGGCTCGGCGCCAGTCACGTTTTGACGGGTGGGGCGGAGCACGCCCGCGAAGCGGTTCTTGCTCTCACTGGTGGTCGAGGGGCCGACGTGGTGGTGGAGTGCACCGGGCAGTTGCCGGTCTGGGAGATCGCCCCGTCCCTTGCGCGCCGTGGCGGGCAAGTCATCCTGTTTGGCGGTTGCCCGAGCGGCAGTGTCGCTCGATTCGATACCGGGCGGCTCCATTACGAGCAGGTGGCGATATCGAGCCCGTTTCATTTCACTCCCCGTGATGTCCGCCAGGCCTACGAGCTGTTGGGCAGCAGGGAGTTCGAAGGGCGCGCCCTGGTCTCTGGCGAGTACCCCTTGGAGGGGCTCGGCGATGCACTCGCCCGGCTCCAGCGCGGTGAGGGGGCGAAGTTTGCGATTCTGCCGTCGGCCAGTTGGGCAACATGAAGGTTGCCCGGCTGTATGACTATCTCGACGTCCGCCTCGAAGATGAGCCGACCCCGCTGATTGGCCCTCAAGATGCGCTAGTCCGGACCCACGCCTGCGGCATTTGCTCCGGCGACGTGGTTTCCTGGTATATCCGCAAGAAGGCCCCGTTGGTCTTCGGCCACGAGCCGGTCGGTGAGATTGTCCGGGTGGGATCTGAGGTGTCCGCATTTCGCCCCGGTGACCGCGTCTTTGCCCATCATCACGCGCCCTGCTGGAAATGCCGAGCATGCGCCCGCGGCGAGTTCGTCCAGTGCGCGACGTGGCGTAGCTCGCGCATCGAACCCGGCGGCATGGCTGAGTACTTCCGTGTTCCCGCTGCGAACCTGGCAGGTGATACGCTCAGGCTCCCCGACGGCGTCCCGGACGAGGATGGCGCGTTGGTTGAGCCACTGGCATGCGTGGTGAAATCGCTGACCCGAGCGGGGCGGATCGAGGACGCGTCGATCTTGGTCATTGGGCTGGGCGTCATGGGGCTCATGCACGTGCTCTTGGCGCGGCATTGGGGAGCGGGGCGAATCTTGGCGGCGGACCTTTTGCCGCAGCGCTGCGACCGCGCTCGGGCGCTGGGAGCCGACGATGTGATTGACGCGAAGGCGGGAGACCTGGAGGCCCAAGTGGCTGAGCTCACTCGTGGCGAAGGTGCGGAAGTGGTCATCGTCGGACCAGCCACCGTCACGGCGATCGAGCAGGGGCTTGGCTGCGCCGGGCGCGGAGCGACCGTGGTGCAGTTCATGGGAACCCAGCCGGGTTCGACGGTCGCGCTGCCGACATTCGACGTCTATTTCCGAGAGATCCGCCTGATTCCAAGCTATTCGTGCGGCCCCGTGGAAACCCGAACCGCTCTGGAGTTGATCGAGGCGAAGGTGGTGACCGCGGCCCACGTAGTGACCCACCGGTTCCCGCTCGCACGGGTTGCGGAGGCTTATCGAGTGGCCGCCGAGGACATGTCTGCGATCAAGACCTTGGTTACGTTCCCGACCGACTCCGAGCGATGAAGGGCCATGGTCGGAAGCGTCGCCTTTCTGGAAGCAGCCAGAGGCACTTCCTGCGCTTTCGCGACTTCCGCTGGGTCGGAGTCCCGGTGGAGGCCTACAAGCTCGCGGGATCCCGCGGGGATTGGGCTGGCATCCGGCGGCAGGTGATCGTCGCCGGAAGTCGTGGCGCGGCCACCGCCTTTGATGTCAGATACTTCGAGATCGATCCTGGCGGGTTCTCAACCCTGGAGCAGCACCAGCACGCCCACGTGGTGATCGGACTGCAGGGAACGGGTATGATCCGTACCGGCCGCCGGTGGCAGCGACTGCGGTTCCTCGACGTGTGCTACGTCGAACCCAATACTATACACCGGCTGCGCAATGACGGCCCGCAGCGATTCGGATTCCTGTGCCTCGTTGACGCTGAGCGCGACACGCCGCGCGTTGTGACGACGAGGCGGTAGGTCGCCGACCTCCCGCACAATACCTCGGCGCAGGACGACCCGAGGACGGATCGCCTGCGCGGGTACTGTTTGACGGTGAGGCGACGACTACTTGCGAAGATGCTTGGAGAAAATGGCCTCAGACTTCTGCGCCGCGGCTTCAGCACGCTGCGCGGAATCCGTAGCGCTGCGGGCGGCTGATTCAGCCTTGTTCGCCGCCATCTCAGCCTTGTTTGCCGCCGCTTCGATCCGCTCCATGGTTCCCGGAGGCAGTTCCGCTTGCGTCTTGCATCCAGCAGTCGCGCACGCGATCAGGGCCAAACCGGCGATTCCAGCGGTCATTCCTCTTTTTGACATGCTCATTCCACCTTCCTCCTTAAGCCTCCCACGGGCCAACTAGGGTTGGGTTTACCGTAGCGCTACATTTCACAAAAGGGCCGCCGGTGCAAGCGTCAAGGAGCAAAAACGCTCGGGACTGCTCTTGCGACGATGGAATAGTGGTGTGCGCGAGCACTCCGGCGCAAAATATTGGCTCTTCGCCACTTCGAGTGCATAGTTCGGATCGGTGAAGGCCGCCCGTGGCCAAGTGCGACAAGGATGAGCGCGGTTCGAGGCCGCTCGCGGGGCGATGCATGTCGGGAGGCGCCTGCGGT
>Ga0316622_100000510_pt1 | contig 22733 bp, 24 predicted proteins | sample OWC_Aug_OW2_C1_D_FD_207646 | JGI IMG/M metagenome (GOLD analysis project Ga0316622, IMG submission 207646) | Wetland soil microbial communities from Old Woman Creek delta, Ohio, United States - OWC_Aug_OW2_C1_D5_C | ecosystem: Environmental > Terrestrial > Soil > Wetlands | place: USA: Ohio... | reverse complement strand
AGCAGCTCCTAGCCTATCTGGGGCTGCTGCAAAAGTGGAATCGCGTCTACAACCTGACCGCCATTCGGGAACGGAGCAAGTGGGTGAGCCACCACTTACTTGATTCGCTAGCAGTGTTGGCCCATCTACCTGAGGGCTCGATGGTCGATATCGGAGCGGGAGCTGGATTGCCAGGTATTCCGATCGCCGTCGCTCAACCCGAGCGAGAGGTGACGCTGCTGGACAGCAATCACAAGAAAGGCGCGTTTCTGCAGCAGGCGGTCATCGAAGGGCGGTTGCGGAATTGCGCGGTTCACATCGGTCGGGCGGAGGATTGGCATCCGGCCATGCGATTCGACGGTGCCATTTCGCGCGCCTTTTCCGATCTAATGGGGTTTGCGGACGCCGCGCGCGGCTTGGTGCGTGAAGGGGGCTGGCTTGCGGCCATGAAAGGCGTGCATCCGGATGAGGAGTTGGGTCAGCTGCCCAAGGACGTAACCGTCGAGCAAATCGTTCCGCTGGAAGTGCCGGGATTGCGTGCGGCGCGCCACTTGGTGCTTATGCGCCGGGGCGCCGCAACATGAGCGCGCGCATCCTTGCGATCACCAATCAGAAGGGCGGGGTGGGCAAGACCACGACCAGCATCAACCTTTCGGCGAGCCTTGCTCTGGCTGGCCGCAAGGTCCTGCTGGTGGACTTGGATCCCCAGGGCAACGCGACCATGGGCAGCGGCGTGGACAAGCGCAAGCTGCAACGCACCATCTACCATGTGCTGCTGGGCAGTGCGGATGTCTCTTCGACGATCGTCAAGGGAAGTGCGGGTTTCGACCTGTTGCCCGCCAATCGCGAACTTGCGGGCGCGGAAGTCGAGTTGATCGATATGCCGCAACGGGAAGGACGGCTGAAGACCGCGCTGGACGCAATCGCAGAGCGCTACGACTTCATCCTGCTGGACTGTCCGCCTGCCTTGAACCTGCTCACCGTCAACGGGCTGTGTGCGGCGCACGCGGTGATGATCCCCATGCAGTGCGAATACTACGCGCTCGAGGGCTTGTCGGACCTGGTGCAGACCATCAAGAAGGTGCGCGTCAGCCTGAACCCGCATCTGGAGATCGAGGGTTTGCTGCGCACCATGTACGACCCGCGCAATACCCTTGCGCAGCAGGTATCCGAGCAACTGCAGCGGCACTTCGGCGACAAGGTCTATCGCACCGTGATCCCGCGCAATGTCCGCCTCGCCGAGGCGCCGAGCCACGGCATACCTGTAGTCGCACTGGACAAGCAGTCCAAGGGTGCACTTGCCTACCTCGCACTGGCCGGTGAGATGCTATCGAGAGCCGCCTAGAGACCGCCATGAATGCAAAACTGAAGGGGCTTGGGCGCGGATTGGACGCGCTTCTTGGAGATAGCGAGCCTTCACATTCCAAGGATCGCCTGACGGATCTTCCGACGTCCCGCTTGCAGCCGGGTCGCTACCAGCCACGCACACAGATCGATCCGGAATCGATCGCGGACCTCGCCGAATCGATTCGCGTACAAGGCGTCATGCAGCCAATTCTAGTGCGCCCTGTCGGTCCGGACCGATACGAGATCATCGCCGGCGAGCGTCGCTGGCGCGCCGCCAGTGCGGCCGGCCTGGATACCGTGCCGGTACTGATCCGCGAAGTCAGCGACGAGCACGCCCTGGCGATGGCGCTCATCGAAAACATCCAGCGCGAGGACCTGAATCCGCTGGAGGAGGCCCAGGGCGTCCAGCGGCTGATCGCCGAGTTCGGCATGACGCACGAGCAGGCGGCCACGGCGGTCGGCCGGTCCCGAAGTGGGGTGAGTAACCTGCTGCGTCTTCTTGCCCTGGCCAAGCCAGTGCAGGAACTCGTGCTGCGCAGACGCCTCGACATGGGGCATGCTCGAGCGCTGCTGCCTCTTCCCCCCGCTGTGCAGATCGAACTGGCATACCGCATCGAACAGGAGCGGTTGTCGGTACGCGAATCCGAGGCGCTCGTTCGGCATGTACTCGCGCCGCGAGCGGCGGGTCGGGAAAAGGCCGTCGACGCGGACGTCAAGCGTCTGGAAGAGGAGCTGGCCGACATGCTCGGGACGCGGGTGGAGTTGCTTGCCGGGAGACGCAACAGCGGCCGGATGGTGATCCACTATGGCGATCTGGACCAACTCGACGGCATTCTTGCAAAGATCCGGGCAAATCTGCTTTGACGCGGCGCGTCAGGACGATCATAATCGCGCGCTTTGTTGCCCGGTTCCGCGAGCTCAAGGACTCCAGATGTTCAAGACCGTCCTCGCGGTGGCGGCGATCCAGCTTGGAATCGCGCTGTTGGCGGGTGCGGGGCTCGGCTTGATCTTCGATGGCCGTGTAGCGCTCTCGGCATTCGCGGGAGGTTGCATAGCGGTCCTCGGGTCGATCGCCTACCTCGCGGTGTGGAGCTTGATTGCCTGGGGCGGCGGCCGGCCGAGTGCGCATCTGCGGGCGCATGTCCTGGCCGAACTGTCCAAAGTGCTGGCCGTTTCGGCGGCCTTGCTCTGGGCACTGTCGAGACATGGCAACGACATGTCGGCAGCAGCGTTCCTCGGGGCGTTCGTGGTGTCGCTTGCAGCGACGTGGTTCGGATTGGCATTGAAGGCGTAATTCAGGGACTCTTATGGCAGGCGCTTCACCGACGGAATACATCGGCCACCACCTGACCAATCTCACCGGAGCCGTTGGGGCCGGGCCGTTCTGGGTAGTACACATTGATTCACTGATCGTCGCCGGCGTACTCGGCGTCATCTCCCTCGGATTGATGTGGCGCGCAGCCGCCGCAGCCTCCACTGGCGTGCCCGGCCGATTCCAGGCCTTCGTCGAGATGGTGTACGAATTCGTAGATGGCCAGGTGCGGGACGTGTTCCACGGCGACCGCAGTTTCATCGCGCCGTTGTGCCTCACCATCTTCGTTTGGGTCTTGTTCATGAATGCCATGGACTTGATCCCCGTAGACTTCGTGCCGAAGTTCCTGGCCCTGTTCGGCGTGCATTACTTCAAGGCCGTGCCCACGACCGACCTGAACACCACTTTCGCGATGTCGATCACGGTGTTCCTCCTGATCATTTTCTTCAGTTTCAAGGCGAAAGGAACGGGCGGGTTCGTACACGAACTGTTCACCGCGCCGTTCGGATCCCACTGGGCTCTGTGGATCCCCAATTTCCTGCTCAACATCATCGAACTGCTGTCCAAGCCCGTGTCGCTCGCCATGCGTCTGTTCGGGAACATGTACGCGGGCGAACTGGTATTCCTGCTGATCGCACTGTTGCCCTGGTGGGTGCAGTGGCTGCCGGGTGCCGGCTGGGCCATCTTCCACATTTTGATCATCACGCTACAAGCGTTCATCTTCATGGTGCTCACTGCTGTGTACCTGGGGATGGCGCACGAGCACCACTAAGAGCACGTTCCCAGCAACCTCCGTCACTAGCAAAGGAAAGAAAATGGAGCAATTTCTGGCCATCATTCAGGCGTACACCGCGCTGGCCATCGGCATCATCATCGGCCTGGGCGCAATCGGGGCCTGTATCGGCATCGGCATCATGGGAAGCAAGTTCCTCGAGGCGGCCGCGCGCCAGCCGGAACTGATCCCGCAGCTGCAAGGCCGGATGTTCCTGCTGGCCGGTCTGATCGACGCGGCGTTCCTGATCGGTGTTGCGGTGGCCATGTTCTTCGCCTTCGCGAATCCGCTGCTTGCGGTCTTGCAGGCCCAATAAGCCCTAACTACACGAGGGGAGTGTCGCAATGAACATCAACGCGACGCTGATCGGACAGGCGATCCAGTTCGCCATCCTGATCTGGTTCACGTACAAGTTCATCTGGCCACCGCTTCTCAAGGCCATCGACGAGCGCCGCAAGCAGATTGCGGACGGCTTGGCGGCCGCGGAGCGTGGCAAGCGTGACCTCGAGCTGTCTGCCAAGCGCGCGGACGATCTCGTGGCTGAAGCCAAGCAGCGCGCGCAGGAGATCATCGTCCAGGCCGAGAAGCGCGCTGCGCAGATCGTGGACGAATCCAAGGTATCGGCCAAGGCGGAGGGTGATCGCATCGTGTCCGCAGCGAAGGCCGAGGTCGACCAGGAAGTGCTCCGGGCCAAGGAGGCTCTGCGCAACCAGGTGGCCACCCTCGCGGTGCGCGGAGCGGAGAAGATCCTGCGCCGGGAAGTCGATGCCAAGGCGCATTCCGATCTGCTTACCGCAGTTGCAGCGGAGCTGTAAGGGGCGCCCATGGCCGAGCTGATCACGTTGGCGCGCCCCTACGCAACCGGCGTCTTTGCACACGCCAAAGAGCACGGGCAACTGAACAAGTGGTCTGACATGCTCGCGTTCGTGGTGGGCGTGTACCAGGATGCGGGCATGCAGACGGCACTGGCAAGCCCCGCGCTCACCCGGCCAGACGTCGAGCGGATGTTCCAAAGTGTCTGCGGTGAGCGTATCGACGACGTCGCCCGGAACCTGCTTGGCCTGCTGATCCGAAACGACCGACTCGAGGCCTTGCCACAGGTGCGCGAGCTGTTCGAGGAACTCAAGGCGAAAGAGGAAAGCATCGTCGATGCCCAAATCGAGACCGCCTTCCCGATGAGCAACGAGCAACTCGCCGGGCTGGTGAAGAAGCTCGAGGCGCGCGTGCAGCGCTCGGTGCGACCGAGCGTGAAGGTTGTGCCCGAGTTGATCGGCGGTGTGCGTGTGCAGATCGGCGACGACGTTTGGGACGCATCGGTGCGTGGCCAGCTCAATTCCATGGCCACGGCCCTGACGAAATAACTAGGAGCGAGCATGCAGCTCAACCCATCGGAAATCAGCGAACTCATCAAGAGCAAGATTCAGAACCTCGCGGTCGGCGCCGAAATGCGCACGCAGGGAACCGTCGTGTCACTCACGGACGGCATCTGCCGCGTGCATGGACTTTCGGATGTCATGCAGGGCGAAATGCTGGAGTTCCCGAACAATACATTCGGTCTTGCGCTGAACCTCGAGCGCGACTCGGTGGGCGCGGTGATCTTGGGTGAATACGTGCACATCACCGAGGGTGATGTGGTCAAGTGCACCGGCCGGATCCTGGAAGTCCCGATCGGACCCGCGCTGCTCGGGCGCGTGGTGAACGCGCTCGGCCAGCCCATCGACGGCAAGGGTCCGATCCAGGCCACTGAAACGGACGTGATCGAGAAGGTCGCTCCGGGCGTGATCGCGCGCAAATCGGTTTCGCAGCCGGTGCAGACCGGACTCAAGGCGATCGACGCAATGGTGCCGGTCGGACGAGGACAGCGCGAACTCATCATTGGCGACCGGCAGACGGGCAAAACGGCGGTCGCGGTCGACACCATCATCAATCAGAAGGGCAAAGATCTCTTCTGCGTGTATGTGGCCATCGGCCAGAAGGCCTCGACGATCTCCAACGTGGTGCGTAAGCTGGAAGAGCACGGCGCCATGGCCTATACCATCGTCGTGGCGGCCACAGCTTCGGAGTCGGCGGCGATGCAGTACATCGCACCCTATGCCGGCTGCACCATGGGCGAATACTTCCGCGACCGCGGCCAGGACGCGCTGATCATTTACGACGACTTGACCAAGCAGGCGTGGGCATATCGCCAGATCTCGCTGCTGCTGCGTCGTCCGCCCGGCCGCGAAGCCTATCCCGGCGATGTGTTCTATCTGCACTCCCGCCTGCTCGAGCGCGCAGCGCGCGTGAACGAGGACTACGTGGAGCGCTTCACCAAGGGCGCGGTGAAAGGCAAGACCGGGTCGCTGACGGCCCTGCCGGTGATCGAGACACAGGCCGGCGACGTTACGGCGTTCGTGCCGACCAACGTGATTTCGATCACTGACGGTCAGATCTTCCTGGAAACCGACCTGTTCAACGCAGGTATCCGCCCCGCCATCAACGCTGGCATTTCCGTGTCCCGGGTGGGCGGCGCGGCGCAGACCAAGATCATGAAGCGTCGCGACACCGGGGGCGGCGTTCGCCTGGCTCTCGCGCAGTACCGTGAACTGGCGGCGTTCGCGCAGTTCGCCTCCGATCTGGACGAAGCCACCCGCAAGCAGCTCGAGCGCGGGAAGATGGTCACGGAACTGATGAAGCAGCCGCAGTATTCGCCTCTGCACGTATGGGAGATGGCACTGACGCTGTTCGCGGTGAACAACGGTCACTTCGATGACGTCGACGTGAAACGTGCACTCGCGGCAGAGCGCTCGATGCGCGACTACATCAAGGGCAAATACGGCGACCTGGTGGATCGCATCGAGTCGACCAAGGATCTCTCCAAGGACGACGAGGCGAAGCTCACCGACGCCATCAAAGACTGGAAGAAGAACGGGACGTACTAGTCCAGGCGCGAGCGCGCGGATCAACCGGTTCCCGTTTGGGAATCGTAGCTAGGGTCAGACATGCCAGGCACCAAAGAGATCAGGATGAAAATCCGGAGTGTGCAGAACACCCGGAAGATCACCAAGGCGATGGAAATGGTCGCCGCTTCGAAGATGCGCAAGGCGCAGGAGCGCATGCGCACGGCGCGCCCATACGGAGAGAAGATCCGTACGGTGGCCGCGCACATCTCGCATGCGAACTCGGAGTACCGCCACCCGTTTCTGATCTCGCGCGACACGGTCAAGCGCGTGGGCGTGATCATGATCACCACGGACAAGGGATTGTGCGGGGCGATGAACACGAACGTGCTGCGCATGGTCCTCGCGCAATACAAGCAGTGGCAAGCGGAAGGCGAAGAAATCGAGGTGTGCGCGATCGGCGCCAAGGGCGCTGCGTTCATGCAGAGGCTCGGGGCGAGCATCGTGTCGCAGGTCACGCAGCTGGGTGATCGACCCCACCTGGAGCGACTGATCGGTGCGATCAAGGTCATGATCGAAGGGTATTCGACCGACCGTTTCGACCGTCTGATGCTCTGCTATACCCGCTTCATCAACACGATGAAGCAGGAGCCCGTGATGGAGCAGCTCCTGCCGATCTCCGGGGACCGGTTGGGTGCACCCGAGGGCGGATGGGACTACATCTACGAACCCGAAGCGAAGGTAGTCCTCGACCAGGTGCTGATGCGCTACCTCGAGGCGATCATCTATCAGTCGGTGGCGGAGAACATGGCGTCCGAGCAGTCGGCACGGATGGTGGCCATGAAGGCGGCGTCGGACAACGCTGCCAGCGTGATCGATGAGCTGACCCTGATCTATAACAAGAACCGTCAGGCCGCGATCACCAAGGAGCTTTCCGAAATCGTCGGCGGCGCGGCGGCCGTCTGACCAGTTATCGAATCAAGAACTGTTAGGAACATTCATGGCACAAGCACTAGGCACCATCGTCCAGAGTATCGGCGCGGTCATCGACATCGAGTTTCCGCGAGAAAGCATGCCCAAGGTGTACGACGCCCTGGTTCTGGATGATTCCTCGGAGGGTACGTCCTTCGTAGAGAAAGGCCTGACCTTCGAGGTGGAGCAGCAACTCGGCGACGGCATCGTCCGGTGCATCGCGCTCGGTTCGAGCGATGGTCTTCGCCGCGGCATGAAGGTTCGCGGCACAGGTGCCCCGATCTCGGTTCCCGTCGGCCCCGGCACCCTGGGCCGGATCATGGATGTGCTGGGCCGGCCGATCGACGACGCCGGTCCCATCCAGTCGGACAAGCGCCGCGCGATCCACCAGCTTGCGCCGAAGTTCGAGGAACTGTCTCCTTCGGTCGAACTGCTGCCCACCGGCATCAAGGTCATCGATCTGATTTGCCCGTTCGCCAAGGGCGGCAAGATCGGCCTGTTCGGCGGCGCCGGCGTGGGCAAGACCGTGAACATGATGGAACTGATCAACAACATCGCAAAGTCATACGGTGGCTACTCGGTGTTCGCCGGCGTGGGCGAGCGCACCCGCGAGGGCAACGACTTCTATCACGAGATGGAAGAGTCCAAGGTGCTCGACAAAGTGGCGATGGTGTTCGGCCAGATGAACGAGCCGCCGGGCAACCGCCTGCGCGTGGCATTGACGGGTCTGTCGATGGCGGAGAGCTTCCGGGACGAGGGCCGCGATATCCTGTTGTTCATCGACAACATCTACCGTTACACGCTCGCCGGAACCGAAGTGTCCGCGCTGCTCGGGCGCATGCCTTCCGCGGTCGGATACCAGCCGACGCTGGCGGAAGAGATGGGCAAGCTGCAGGAGCGCATCACCTCGACCAAGGTAGGTTCCATCACCTCGATCCAGGCCGTGTACGTGCCCGCGGACGACTTGACCGATCCCTCGCCTGCCACCACCTTCGGTCACCTGGATGCCACCGTCGTATTGAGCCGCGATATCGTTGCGCTGGGCATCTACCCGGCCGTCGACCCGCTGGATTCGACCTCGCGCCAGGTGGACCCGAACGTTATCGGTGAAGATCACTACAACACCACGCGCGCGGTGCAGGCAACCCTGCAACGTTATAAGGAGCTGCGCGACATCATCGCAATTCTCGGCATGGATGAACTTGCGCCCGAGGACAAGCTGGCGGTGTCGCGTGCGCGCAAGATCCAGCGCTTCCTGTCCCAGCCGTTCAACGTCGCTGAAGTGTTCACCGGATCGCCGGGCAAAATCGTGCCGTTGGCCGAAACCATCAAGGGCTTCAAGATGATCGTCAACGGCGAGTGCGATCACCTGCCCGAGCAGGCGTTCTACATGGTGGGTGCGATAGAGGAAGCTTTCGAGAAGGCCAAGACGCTGTAGTAAGCGCCCCGTCCAGGAACCACTCATGGCCAATACCATTCGCGTCGACGTCGTCAGCGCCGAAGAGCAGATTTTCTCCGGCGATGCAGAGTTCGTCGTCCTGCCCGGGGAAGCGGGCGAACTCGGCATCTATCCGAGGCACACCCCGCTCATCACGCGCATCAGGCCTGGCGCCGTGCGCATCAAGTCCGCCGGCAAGGCCGACGAGGACCTCATCTTCGTCGCAGGTGGAATTCTGGAAGTGCAGCCTACCGCCGTGACCGTGCTCGCCGACACTGCAATCCGGGGTACCGACCTGGACGAGGCAAAGGCGATCGAAGCACAGCAACGCGCGGAAGAAGCCCGCAAGAATGCGCAGGGCAAGGAGGAACTCGCGGTGGTGGAAGGCGAACTCGCCATGCTCGCGGCGCAGCTGGCGGCCATCCGCCGCTTCAGGAAGAGATAACAAAAACGACGAAGAAGAAAAACCTCCGGTACCTGCCGGGGCTCGAGGAAAAGCGGCGTATGCCGCTTTTTTTTTCCCCAATCCTGGCGAGTGGGCGTCAGCGAATTGACAAGGCCCTGCGCAGACCATAGCCTTCTGCGCTTTCCCTGCCGAGAAGGAACCGCTCAATGGTCGCCCGTGCGCTTCGATTTGCCCTTGTCGCAGCCCTTCTGCTGTGCGCGCCGGCGCTGCAAGCCAAGCAGACGGTCAAGCTGGTGTTCATCGGTCCGCTCACCGGCGGTGTCTCCGCAAACGGGCTGGGGGGCCGCAACTCGGCCGATCTCGCGGTCAAGATGCGTAACGCCGACGCCAAGGCCCGCTACCAGTACGAACTCGTGTCCCTCGATGACGAGTGCAAGCCGAACATTGGTGTGCAGGTGGCCACCAAGGCGGCCACCGACCGCAACATCGTGGCCGGCATCACTCACTACTGCTCGACGGTTGCAATGGCCACCGTCGACGTGTATCACAAGTTTGGCCTGCCGGTGGTCGTCTGGGGTGCCGTGCTGCCGGACGTGACCTACGCGCAGGATTACAAGGAAATCCATCGTGTGAACGGCACGATGATCAACCAGAATGAAACCGCCGCGAAGTTCATGGTCGCGCACGGGTACAAGCGCTGGGCGATCATCCACGACACCACGGACTACGGCAAAGGCCACAACAAGTACTTCACCGAATACGTCACCAAGAACGGGGGCACGATCGTCGGTACATTCGGCGTCACTGCCGACCAGCAGGATTTCTCTGCCGAGCTCACCAAGATCAAGGACCTCAAGCCGGAGGTGCTCTACTTCGGCGGCACTACCCCGCTGGGCGTGCGTATCCGCACGCAGATGGACAAGTTGGGCGTAAAGGCGGTGTTCCAGGGCACTTCGGGCATCGTGTCGGACGCCTATGTCGAGGGTCTGGGCAAGCAGGCCGAAGGCACGGTCGCATTCCGCGAGGGCGCGCCGATCGAAAAGCTGCCGGGCGGGAAACAGTTCATGCAGCAGTACGCTGCGCAAAAGTACAACGACCCGCCCGAGGCCTACGGCGCATTCGCCTTTGCGGCAGCCAACCTGGTGATGGACACCATCGAGCGCGTCGGCCCCGACCGCAGGAAATTGCGCAACGCGCTCAACGCCACGCGCGACTACCAGTCGGTGGTTGGCACGATCACCTTCGACGACCACCGGCAGAACGCGGTCCCGTTGATCACCAAGCTGGTGGTCCAGGACGGCAAGTGGATCGTCTGGGAGGACAGCGACTTCGCCAAGGGCAAGCGCAAGCTCGTCGCGCCCTGACCGGCAGGACAGAAGAACACGCATGGATGCAGGCCTGCTTGGCCAATATGTGTTCAACGGGCTGATGCTCGGGATCATCTATGCGATGGTCGCGGTCGGGTTCACCTTGTTCTTCGGCGTGCTCGATGTGATCAAGTTTTCCCATGGCGACGTCCTCATGGTCGGCGCCTTCGTCGGACTGATGACCTATCTAGGACTGTCCGGCCTGGGCGTCACTTCCGGGGCGCTGCTGACTGTGTGCGCGATGTTCGCGGCGATGCTGGCGATGGGCGTGCTCGGCGCCTTAATGGCGCGCTGGTTGGTGCTGCCGCTGCGCAACGCACCGGCCATCAACGTGCTGCTGATCACGCTGATGGCCGGTACCGTCCTGCGCGAGCTCATTCGCCTGTTCTATCCCGCCGGCGCCAACCCCAAACCCTTCCCCCGCTTGCTCCCCACCGACGCAATCAGCATCGGCACGCTCACGTTACGCTACGACAACCTCATTCTCCTTGCGGTGGGCGTGGGTGCAATCGTCGCCGTGCACCTGTTGGTCACGCGGACCAAGCTCGGTCTGGCGATTCGTGCGGTCGCGCAGGACAGCGAGACCGCGCGCATCATGGGCATGAACTTCCAGATGGTGGTGCTAGTCACCTTCGCGCTTGGCTCAGCGCTGGCGGCACTGGCGGGCGTGACCGCCGGCCTGTACTACAACGAGATCAACTTCAGCATGGGCCTGCTGCTGGGGGTGATCGGCTTCAGCGCTGCGGTCGTCGGCGGGTTGGGCAATCTCTACGGCGCGATCCTGGGCGGCTTTCTGTTCGCCGCATTGCAGACGCTGGGGGCGGTGTGGTTCAGCGTGCCCGCCTACAAGGACGTGTTTGCCTTCGCCTTGGTGATCCTGCTGATGGCGTGGCGCCCCACTGGGCTCATCGCGGAAAAAGCCGCCGAGCGCGTGTGATGAGTCGGGATAAGCCAGCTTCCATTCTGCCCGCATTGCTGCTGCTTCTCTCCGCGGGCATCTACGCTTTCCTGTTTCTGCACGCGGAGCAGCAATGGGAAGTGGCGGTACTGGCCATCCTCGGGGTTGCGGCGATCCTGTCTGCCGGGCGCCTGGGCATCTCTGGGCAGGTGGAACGCAGCTGGCGCTGCAGTCCTGTGTTGCTCGGCTGGTTGGCGATGATCGTGGCTGCGGCACTCATCTATCTGTTGCGCGAGGATCACTTCTCGCTGCTGATGGTCGCCACGTTGCTGTTGTACGCAATGGTGTGTCTGGGCCTAAACGTACAGTTCGGCTATGCGGGCGTGGTGAACTTTGCCGGCGCCGCCTTCTTCGGCATCGGCGGGTACACGGCCGCGATGCTGGCCGGGCACACTGCGACACCGCATCTGCTGATCCTGGCAATCGCCGGTCTGCTCTCCGGTCTGATCGGGTCGTTGCTCGTGCTGCCGCTGTTGCGCACCCGCGGGCACTACGCTGCGCTGATCACGATTGCCTTTGCCATCCTGTTCCGCACCTTTTTGGAGGTGAATGATCTGCTCGGTGGCCCGCAGGGCCTGAAGGTGCCCGGAATCTCGCTGCTCGGCTGGAATTTCAACGACAACATCGAGATCGACGACGAGACCCAGTTCTCCTTCTATCTGGCTTATGCGCTGTTCAGCCTCGTGCTGTTCGCGCTCGCCTTCCTGCTCGTGCGCCGCCTGGAACGTTCCTGGCTGGGCCTGAGCCTGGATGCAGTGCGCATCGACGAGACTGCGGCATCGGTGTTCGGCTTCAACGTGGCGCGTTGGAAGATTCTTGCCTTCAGCTTGGGCAACGTCCTCGCCGGCGTCGCAGGCGCGGTCTACGCGATGATGACCGGTTTCGTCGCCCCGGCGAGCTTCACCATTGCCGAATCTTTGATCTTTGTCTCGATCATCATCCTGGGCGGGGTCGGCAATCCGATCGGCATCCTGCCAGCCGCTGCGCTGGTGGTGATTCTTCCCGAGAAGCTTCAGTTCATCCAGGAGTACCGCTACCTGCTGTTCTCGGCGTTCGTCATCCTGATTCTGCTGTTCAAGCCTGGGGGTCTACTGCCGCGCCCGTTGCGCCGCTATTTCGCGCACTGGGGAAAGGCGTGAACGTCTTGCTCGACTGCAGCGGGCTGACGGTGAGATTCGGTGGCCTGACCGCGCTCAATGGACTGGACCTGTCGCTCAAGCAGGGCGAGACGCTCGGTCTCATCGGTCCCAACGGCTCCGGCAAGACCACGTTCTTCAATGCGCTGACCGGTTTGTATAGGCTGTCGGCGGGCCGCGTGCGCTTCGACGGACGCGAGGTGACCGGCGCGGCGCCACAGGCGCTCTACGACGCCGGCATTGCGCGGACCTTCCAGCGTTCGCGGCTGTGCCTGGCGCTGTCCGTGTTCGACAACCTGATGATCGGCAACCACCGTCGCCTGTCGCTGGGCATGGCGTTCAACTTGCTGCAGCGCCGGTCGTTCGAGCAGGAACTGCGCGCGCACGAGACGCGCGCGCGTGCGTTGCTCGCGAGCTTCAATCCCGGCCTGCCCGATCGCCTGTACGATCCAGCCGGCGAACTGGGCATGATCGATCGGCGTCGGGTGGAGGTGTGCCGCGCGCTGATCGGCGAGCCGAAGCTTCTTCTGCTCGACGAGCCCTCTGCAGGCATGACGCACGACGAGACCCATGAACTGATGGAGGATATCCTGGCCACGCGCGAGCGCCAGCCAGGCCTCAGCGTCATCCTGATCGAGCACGAAATGGGCGTGATCGAACGCGTCAGCCATCGCTGCGCGGTGCTCAACTTCGGCGAGAAGATCTGCGAAGGCCCGTACGCGTCGGTCGTGTCCGACCCGCGCGTGCAGGAAGCCTACCTCGGAGCGGAGTGAGCGCATGATCGATCTGCTCGTCAGCGACCTCCACACCGCCTACGACCGGGCCGATGTGTTGCACGGCGTCAGCCTGCACGCGCGCTCCGGCGACATCACCTGCATCCTCGGATCCAATGGCGCCGGCAAGAGCACGCTGATCCGCTCCGTGCTGGGACTGACTCCGCCGCGCAGCGGCAGCATCCGGCTGGGCGACACCGAGCTTACCGGTCGTCCAACCCATCGCATCGTCTCGCTGGGCATCGCGTGCATTCCCGAAGGCCGCAAGGTGTTTCCCCGGCTTTCGGTGCGCGAGAACCTGCTCGCGGGCGCGTACCAAGTGCGCGCAAGGGAGGAGATACGGGAGAACCTCGAGCAGGTATTCCGTACCTTTCCGCGCCTGAAAGAGCGCGCGGAGCAACTGGCGGGCACGATGTCCGGCGGCGAACAGGCGATGCTCTCGATCGGCCGCGGGCTGATGTCGCGTCCGCGCATGCTCATCATCGACGAGCCTTCGCTGGGGCTCTCGCCCCTGTTCGTCAAGGAGAACTTCAACGTCATCCGCCGCGTGAATGAGGCCGGCGTGTCGATCCTGCTGGTGGAACAGAACGTCAAGCAGACGCTGGCCATCGCGCATCGCGGGTACGTCCTCGCCCAGGGTCGTGTGGTGGCCGAGGGCGCGGCGCAGTCCCTGCGCGACGACCCTGAGGTTCAGCGCGCCTACTTCGGCTGAGATCGGTCGAATGGGCGTATGCTTTCGGCCACATCATCGAGAACGATCATGAACGCTCCCAACCCGCTGCTTCTCACGCAGGAGATCCTGCGGCTCAATACCATCAATCCGCCCGGCAACGAAGAAGACTGCGCACGGCTACTGGGAGGCGTGCTGGAGCAGTCCGGCTTCCGCACGCGCTATCACAGCTTCGGACCCGGACGGGTGAACCTGCTGGCCGAGATCGGCGGCGAGGCCGAGCGGCTGCCTCTGTGTTTCACCGGCCACATGGACGTGGTGCCGTTGGGCGCTGCGCCCTGGAAGAAAGATCCGTTTGCTGGCGAACTCGACGGCGGGCGCGTGTACGGCCGCGGCAGCAGCGACATGAAGAGCGGGGTCGCTGCGTTCGTCGTCGCGGCCGTGCGCATGGCGCCACATCTGGCGCGTACTCCCGGACTGACGCTGGTCATCACCGCGGGTGAAGAAACCGGGTGCGAGGGCGCATTCCACATGCACCGGGACGGCGTGCTCGGTCGTGCGGGCGCCGTGGTCGTGGCGGAGCCGACGTCGAACTATCCCTTCGTGGGTCACAAGGGCGCGTTCTGGCTCAACGCCCACGCGCGCGGGGTGACTGCGCACGGCTCGATGCCGGACAAGGGCGACAACGCCGTGTACAAAGCTGCGCGGGCGGTTGGTAAGCTGGAGGCGTTCCGCTTCGGCAACCCGCCGCACCCGCTGATGGGCCAGGCGACGTTGAACGTCGGTACGTTCCACGGCGGGCTCAACATCAATTCCGTGCCTGACCGGGCGAGCGTCGGAATCGACATCCGCACCGTTCCCACCGTGCGGCACAGTGAACTCCTTGCCACGCTCACGCAGCAGCTCAGCCCGGATGTCGAACTGGAAACGCTGATGGACCTGGAAGCGGTCTACACCGATCCCTCGGTGCCTTGGATCCAGAGCGTGTTCGAGGTGATGACTCCCATTCTTGGCGCCGCACCGACGCCGCGTATCGCCACCTACTTCACCGATGCCGCCGCACTCAACCAGGCGTACCGCAATCCGCCGACGGTGATTCTGGGCCCCGGCGAAGCGCAGATGGCGCATCAGACCGATGAGTACTGCGTGGCCGATCGCATCGGCCAGGCAGTGGCGGCCTACGAGGAGATCATCCGTCGCTGGTGCCTGAACTGAAGCGGTGAAGGCAGTGCCCGGCGAGCCGTTCACTTCGGCCGATGTCCAAGCGCGCGTCGCCGCAGCGTTCGATGCGGAGCCGGCACGCATCCGGCGGTATCGAGCGCTGGTCACCGCAGAAGGCGTGATAGAGGGCAGGCAGGTTGCGGTGGCGGCCACCGACCCTGCGCAGCTGCGGGGTGCCATCGGCATCGTCGAGGCAGGCGCGCTCGCGCAATCATTCGCGCAGGCGCGCGCTGCCGGCATGCCGATGGTGCTCATGCTGGACTCGTCCGGCGCGCGCGTGGACGAAGATCTTCCCGCGCTCGGTGCGTTTCGCGAGCTGTTTCGCGAAGCACTTGGCGCCCGGCTGGAGAACGTGCGCATGTTTGCGCTGCTCGGCAGTGCCTGCTTCGGGGGCGCCAGCCTGCTCGCGTGCCTCTGCAGCCGGCGTAGTTATCTGACGGACACCTTGCTGGCCGCCTCGGGTCCGCGATTGATCGAATCGTCCCAGGGCGCAGACCGCTTCGATGCGCGCGACACGCGGTCCGTGCGCGAACTGCTCGGTTCCGCGGCGCGCCGCGCCTGGCATCCGCAGGATCGCGAGCGCACCGACACGCTCGCGGCTGCCCGTGTGGTGTTGCGTGAGTGGATCCAGGATGCGGATCCGGGACTCGATCTGGAGCAGACGCAGGCGCGGCTTGGGCAGCGGCTGGCTTCTGCCGTGCAGTCTTCGCCGGACGCGGCCAACGCACGTGGCGCAGGCCCGTCCTCTCTCGCCGCACTGCTGCCTCCCGGATACACAGCTCAGTTCAGCGGGCGGCTCGCGTACGCCCTGCCGGTCACAGCCGGAAAACCGGTCTTCGCCGGCGCGCTCGGCGGCTCGCCGCTGGATGCTGCGGACAGCATTCGCTTGTCGGCCAAGCTTCTGGATCTTCGGGTCAGCCATCCGGGCAGCCCGGTGATTCTGCTTCTCGATGCCAGTGCGCACGCTGCAACGATTCGAGACGAGCAATTGCTGCTGTCCGACTACCTGGTGCACCTGAGCTTGGTCATCGCATCGCTGGCACGAGCGGGCCACCGCGTCGCCCTGTGGATCGTCGGGCGTGCCTCCGGGGCTTCCTACGTTGCCTTCGCGGCAGCCGTCGAGAGTGTGTCCGCGGCCGTCGATGCCCAGATCGAGATCCTGCCTGCGGGTGCTCGTGCGAGCATCATCGGAACCCGCGCCAACGCGAAAGTGAATGCGCATGGCTGGCTCTCCGCGCGCGTTGCTGACGCAGTTCTCGAACAGCGGCTGCGCCTGCAGTCCGATCAATCCAGCGGATGAATACGATGAACAATCTGTACGCATACGTTGAACGCGTGGCGCAACGTGACCCCGCCCGCCCCCTGCTCGTAACGGACCAGGGCGAGCGGTTCAGCTGGGCCGATCTGCAGGCGCAGACGGCGCGCTATGCGCAGGCACTGGCACACGCTGGCGTGGTGCGCGGCGACCGCGTCGCGGTGCAGGTCGAGAAATCGGTGCAGTCGTTGTTCCTCTATCTGGCCTGTTTGCGCGCCGGCTTCGTCTACCTTCCCTTGAACACTGCCTATCAGCGTTCGGAGTTGAGCTATTTCATCGGTGATGCGCAACCGCGCGTGATCGTATGCCGCCCGCAGACCCGCTCGGAGGTTCAGAGCATGGCCGCGGGGGCTGTGGTGCATACGATGGACGAGGAAGGTCACGGCAGCCTGCTCGCGGCCGCCGAGCGGTGCGCGCCCCAGTTCGCCATTGCGCAGGTCGAGCCTGATACCCTGGCCACGATCATCTACACTTCGGGCACGACTGGGCGCTCGAAAGGCGCCATGATCAGCCACCGCAATCTGGTATCGAACGCGCAGGTGCTGATCGATTACTGGGAATTCACCGATAGCGACGTGCTGCTGCATGCGTTGCCCATCTTCCACGTTCACGGCCTGTTCGTGGCAAACCACTGCGCCTTGCTGTCCGGTGCGCGCATGATCTGGCACCGCAAGTTCGATCCGTCCGCGGTGATAAGGGATCTCCCCAAGGCGAGCGTCCTCATGGGCGTGCCGACGTTCTACACTCGCCTGCTCGCCGAGCAGGCGTTCACGCGCGAATTGTGTAAGGACGTGCGGCTGTTCATTTCTGGTTCCGCACCCTTGTTGATGGAAACCTTCAGCACCTTCGAGCAGCGCATCGGTCAGCGCATCCTCGAACGCTACGGCATGTCCGAGGCCGGTATGATCACCTCCAACCCGCTGCACGGTGAGCGGAAGGGAGGCACCGTTGGCATTGCGCTGCCGGGCAACCAGGTGCGCGTGGCCGACGAGCGCGATGGGGCGCTCACTGTCGGGCAGGTCGGAGCGATCCAGATTCGCGGTGAGAACGTGTTCCAGGGCTACTGGCGCATGCCGGAAAAGACGCGCGATGAATTTACCGCTGACGGCTGGTTCCGCACTGGTGACGTGGGCGTGTTCGACAGTGCTGGCTATCTGTCCATTGTCGGACGTGCGAAGGATCTCATCATCACCGGTGGGTACAACGTCTATCCCAAGGAGATTGAACTGGTGCTCGACGCGTTGCCCGGCGTCGGGGAGTCGGCGGTGTTCGGTGTACCGCACGCCGATTTCGGGGAGGCGGTTACGGCAGTGGTGGTTCCGCGCAATGGCGCGACGCTGGTCGAGCGGGACCTGCTCTCAGCGCTCAAGGGGGAGCTCGCCAACTACAAGGTCCCCAAGCGCGTGATCGTGGTTGACGATCTCCCGCGCAATGCGATGGGAAAGGTGCAGAAGAACGTGCTGCGGCAGCGCTACGCATAGCCAACTTAGAGCGCGTTTCGACGTTCGTCGTCGGCGCTGCGGACGCGCATGCTTGCTCGGCTGTGGCTGCTCGCATATGCTGTGCATCACACTGAATCGGGAGGTGTTCCATGAAGCTCCTGCATGTCTTTGCCCTCGTCTGTACCGGCCTTGGCGCAGTGAACGCGCCTTCCGTTTGCGCCCAGAGCAGCCAAGAGCTGGTCGGCGCGAACGCCAATTCCAAGGAGTGGATGGTCTATGGACGCACTTACGACAACCAGCGTTTCAGCCCGCTGACGCAGATCAGCCCCTCCAACGTCGCCACCCTTCGCCCAGTCTGGGCGGCCTCTCTCGGATCCCTCGACGGCGTCGAAGCGACGCCACTGGTCAAGGATGGAGTCATGTACGTGACCGGTGCGTACTCGCATGTGCACGCGTATGACGCTCGCAATGGCCGGCGCTTGTGGTCCTGGGCACCGGAATACGCGCCGGAGTTGGGCACCGTATTGTGCTGCGGGCCGGTCAATCGCGGAGTCGCGATCCTCGACGAGCTCGTCTACGTGCTCACGCTGGACGCACGCCTGGTCGCGTTGAAGAAGGTCGACGGCAAGCCGGTGTGGGAGCAAGTGATCGACGACTGGAAGAACGGCGTCTCCGCGACTGGCGCGCCTCTCATCGTCAAGAATAAGGTGATCGTGGGCATAGCGGGCGGAGAGTACGGCGTCCGCGGCTATGTGCGCGCCTACGACGCGAAGTCGGGAAAGCAGGCGTGGACCACCTATACCGTGCCAGCGCCCGGTGAACCGGGAAGCGATACGTGGCCGGGCGACACCTGGAAGACCGGCGGCGGCGCGACCTGGCAGTCCGGCGCCTTCGATCCGCAGTTGAACCTGCTGTATTGGGGCACCGGCAACCCCGGGCCATGGAACTCGGATCTTCGCAAGGGCGACAACAAATGGACCGCATCGCTAATCGCACTGGATCCCGATAGCGGCGTGATCAAGTGGGGCTTCCAGTACACGCCCAACGACGGATGGGACTATGACGGTAACAATGCTCCCGTTCTGGCTGATATCAAGTTAGGCGGCAAGGTGGTGAAGGCCGCCTTGCAGTCCAACCGAAACGGCTTCTTCTACGTGCTCGATCGCACCGATGGCAAGTTCCTGTTCGCCGTTCCCACGGTCGAGAACATCAACTGGACGTCAGGGTTGGATACCAAGACCGGTCGCCCGAACGTCAATGAGGCCATGCGCCCGCTCGCCGACGGCAAACCCGTGCTGCCGATCATTCCTGGCCTGGAAGGCGGAACCAACTGGTTTCCGATGTCCTACAACCCGGAGACGGGTGTAGCGTTCGTGCCAACCAACCAATGGGCGATGGCACTAACCGGTTACAAGCCCGAAGACATCAAGTATGAGCCGGGTAAGGTCTATATGGGCATGGACTACAAGATGCACCGGACCGGCGAGACTATCGGACGGTTGAAGGCGTTCGACGTGGCCAACCGCAAGTGGTTGTGGGAGATCAAGAGCCCATTGCCGCTCTTCGCTGGCGTGCTCAGCACGCGCACGGGTCTGGTGTTCACAGGCGACCAGCAAGGCTTCTTCTTTGCCGCCGAGGCGCGCTCCGGCAATGTGCTCTGGAAGTTCCAGACCGGCTCCGGCATCAATGCTTCGCCCATCACCTACGAGTTGGATGGCAAGCAATATGTTGCCATTCTCTCGGGTCTGGGTGGTGACCCTAGCTTCTATTTCAAGGGTCCGAAGGGCGGAACGCTGTGGGTGTTTGCATTGAACGGACTCGCCCCCGATAAGGCCGGTGCGGGAAGCTGGAAGGTGGACGAGATCGACGGCGCACTGACGCCAGTGCCTAATCAGTGATCGTGTTGGATTCTGCATCTGGAGGCGGCGCCACGTGGGCGTGGCCGCAGAGGGTCCTCATTGCGTTCGGTTGCTTCGTGCTGTTCACAGTCGAGGCCGGTGCGCAGGCGCATCAGCCGCCCAAGGTCGAACAGGACGACTACCTTTGGCAGCACGAGAGCAATCCATATAGCGGTGATGCCGATGCAATCGCAAGCGGTCGTCGCCTATATCGGAGCACCTGCTACATCTGCCATCTGGACTCCGGTGGCCGAGGTCCTGACCTGCGCAAGTCCAAACTGAAGGAGAAGGATTTCATGCGCGTAGTCATCAGCGGCCGCAAGGGAACCCAGATGCCGGCCTGGAAAGGCAAGTTGAGCGAAGACGAGATGTGGAAGATCCTCGCCTTTGTCCAGGCGCCGCGGTAATGATGCGTGCGTTGTTTGTGCTCGCTGCGTTGTTTGCCGGTTGCACGAGCGACACACGTCGTGGTCATGGAGATCTGCCGACCGTTAACGGGCTAGACACCGACCGCTACCTTGGCACGTGGTACGAAATCGGCAGCTATGCGAACCGGTTCCAGAAGGGTTGCGTAGCCACCAGCGCCACCTATACGCGCAAGGAGAACGGCAGGATCGGCGTCGCCAATACTTGCAGGCGCGAGCGCCTCGACGGCGAGGTGCGCAGCATCCAGGGCGAGGCCTGGTCTGCGAGCGGCGATTCCGCCAGATTAAAGGTGCGCTTCTTCTGGCCGTTCAGCGGCGATTATTGGGTAATTGGTCTCGACCCGCAGTATCGCTGGGCGCTGGTTGGCGAACCGCGGCGAAAGTATCTGTGGATTCTGTCGCGCGAGCCGTCCATGGACGAGACCACCTACGCGCGCATTCTCGAACTCGCGCAGCAGCGCGGCTACGATCCCGCCCGCGTGCAGCGCACGCCGCAACCGACATCAGCGCACTGAGCGTGCGCTTCAGAACAAGGTCCAAAGCATCTTCGTTGCCATCAGGAACAGGATGACCCCGAAGATCTTCTTCAGGCTCGGTACTGGCAGCGTGTGCGCGGCCTTTGCGCCGTAGGGCACGGTGAAGAAGGTACCGACGACAATGCCCGCCAGCGCCGGCAGATAGATGTAGCCGATCGTCAGAGGCGGCAGATGCATCAAGTCCAGCCCGGTGATGACATAGCCGACCGCGCCGGCTATGGCGATCGGGAGCCCCAGCGCTGCCGAGGTGCCGATCGCATTGCGCATCGGCACGTTGCACAATGTCATCAACGGAATGCTGATAACGCCTCCCCCGGCACCGACCAGACTGGAGATAACGCCGATGCCCAGGCCTCCCGCGGTCATCCCCATCTTTCCCGGGAGCTGGCGCGAAGCCTTGGGCTTCATGTCCAGCCACATCTGCGCCGCCGAGTAGTACACAAACGCAGTGAAGAAAATGGCCAGGTAACGCGAGGGCAAGGCATCCGCGAACAGGGTGCCCACCAGCGTGCCGAGCACCACGCCGATCAACACGCGCCGGATGATGTCCCAGCGCACGGCGCCGCGACTCTGATGCGCGCGAATGCTGGAAAGCGAGGTGAACACGATGCTGGTCAGCGAAGTCCCCAGCGCGAGGTGTACCACACGATCGGCGGGGAAGCCTTGGTGGGTGAACATGAACACCAGCGCGGTGACGATGATCAGTCCGCCACCGATGCCGAGCAGGCCGGCGAAAAAGCCGACGAACAGTCCCAATGCCAGGTATGCCGCCCACCACCAGTCCATAGTCGTCGGAGGCCCTTTACAGCAGCTCGAGGATGAACGCCCACTCGTCGGGTTGCACCGGCGTGATGGACAGGCGGTTGCCACGCTGCAGCACGCGCATAGACTGCAGCTGCGGGTGCGAGCGCAGGGCCTGGATCGACAATAGCCGCGTCTTGCGCATCAGGGTCACGTCCACGTTCACCCAGCGCGGATTCTCGCGGGTGGAGGCCGGGTCGAAATACTCGCCGTTGCGCTCGAACTGTGTTTCGTCCGGGTAGGCGTGGCGCGACACACGCATGATGCCGGCGATGCCCGGTTCGGGGCAGCTCGAGTGGTAGAAGAAGGCCTCGTCGCCGACCTGCATGTCGTCGCGCATGAAATTGCGTGCCTGGTAGTTGCGCACCCCCCACCAGGCAGCTGTCTTCTTCGGAGCCTTAGCCAGGTCGTCGATGCCGAACACGTCGGGTTCGGATTTCATCAGCCAGTAGCGCATCGTGCCGTCGCAGCGTTTACGGGGGAAGGGTCTGCCGTGCGATCCGCCCAAAAGAAAACGAGCGGCTGTGCCGCTCGTTCTTCCTCACGAATTGGGTGCCCCCCGCAAGTGCCGCAAGGCCGAAATCTTGAACCTGAGGTTCAAGGGTGGTCGCTTTCCGAGCGCATCAGGCGCTTCCGCGAAGGACGCGCACAACAGCACTACTTGAGGGCCGCAACCAAAGCTAACGACATTGGTTCTAAGAATATACGACCTACACGAACACCGCAGGGAGCAACTCTTGATTCATCAGCAGAGGCGACTGTCAGAACAGTTCGTCCTGCGCGGCCATCGCCTGATCGATGGTGGCCGACATGCTCCGCATTCTACGCTTAAACGAACCCATGTCAAAACCGTTGCCCAGGCGTACCGAGAGCAGCTCATGCGTGACATTGAGCGCCACCATGATCGCGATCCGGTCGTAGCCGACGACCTTTCCGCCGTCGCGCAGCTCGCGCATACGGCCGTCTAGATACTCCACCGCCTGGCGCACGTCCGCCTCGTCTTCGGGCTTGCAGGCGATCTGAAATTTTCGGTCGAGAAGGCTTACTTCGATCACGCCGGGTTCGCTCATGGGGCGTCTGCCGGAA
>Ga0316622_100000509_pt1 | contig 22754 bp, 20 predicted proteins | sample OWC_Aug_OW2_C1_D_FD_207646 | JGI IMG/M metagenome (GOLD analysis project Ga0316622, IMG submission 207646) | Wetland soil microbial communities from Old Woman Creek delta, Ohio, United States - OWC_Aug_OW2_C1_D5_C | ecosystem: Environmental > Terrestrial > Soil > Wetlands | place: USA: Ohio... | reverse complement strand
GCGTCGGCTACGACTTCTCGCGCATCCGCCCGAGCGGCGCGCGGGTGAAGGGCACGGCGAGCAAGGCCTCGGGACCGGTGTCCTACCTGCGGGTGTTCGACCGGATGTGCGAGACGGTGGAATCGGCTGGGGCGCGGCGCGGCGCGCAGATGGGCGTGCTGCGCTGCGACCACCCCGACGTCGAGGCCTTCCTCCACGCCAAGGACCGGGCGGGCGAGCTCACCAACTTCAATCTCAGCATCGCGGTCACCGATGCCCTGCTGGCGGCCGTCGCCGCCGACGGGCTGTGGTCGCTGGTGCACGCCAGGGAGCCGTCCGACGACCAGCGGGCCGCGGGCGCCTATCGCCGCGAGGACGGCCGCTGGGTCTACCGCACGGTGCGGGCGCGCGAGCTGTGGGACGCGATCATGCGCTCCACCTACGACCACGCAGAGCCCGGCGTGCTGTTCCTCGACCACGCCAACGCCGAGAACAACCTGGCCTACTGCGAAACCTTCGAGGCGACCAACCCCTGCGCCGAGCAGTTCCTGCCCGACTACGGGTGCTGCTGTCTCGGCAGCGTCGATCTCACCCGGTTCGTTCGCGAGCCGTTCACCACCGCCGCCGATTTCGACGCCACGGGCTTCGGCGAGGTCGTGGCCGTCGCGGTCCGGCTGCTCGACAACGTGCTCGACGCCACCTACTGGCCGCTGCCGGAGCAGCAGGCGGAGGCGCGCGCCAAGCGGCGCATCGGGCTCGGCTTCCTCGGACTCGGCGACGCACTGGTCATGCTCGGCCTGAAGTACGACACCGACGCCGCGCGGGCCCACGCCGCCCGGGTGGCCGAGACGCTGCGCGACCAGGCCTATGCGGCCTCGGTGGCGCTCGCCCGGGAGAAAGGGCGCTTCCCGCTGTTCGACGCCGGGCGCTATCTCGCCGGCGGCTTTGCCCGACGCCTGCCGGACAAGCTGCGCGACGCGATCCGCCGGCACGGGCTGCGCAACAGCCACCTGCTGTCGGTGGCGCCGACGGGGACGATTTCGCTGGCGTTCGCCGACAACGCGAGCAACGGCATCGAGCCCGCCTTCGCCTGGACCTACACGCGCCGCAAGCGCACGGCCGACGGCGGCCACGAGGAGTACCCGGTGGAGGACCACGCCTACCGGCTCTACCGGGCCGCGGGCGGCGACACGGCGAAGCTGCCCCCCCATTGGGTGACGGCCCTCGAGATCCCGGCGCTCGACCACCTGCGGATGCTCGAGGCCGTGCAGCCGTTCATCGACTCGGCGATCAGCAAGACCGTCAACGTCGCCGCGGACTATCCGTTCGAGGACTTCAAGGACCTCTATGCGCAGGCGTGGAGGGCGGGGCTCAAGGGGCTCGCCACCTTTCGCCCGAACCCGGTGACCGGCGCCGTGCTGTCGATCGCCCCCGTGCCGGCCACGGCCACGGCGGCACCGGCGGTGCAGGACCTGGTGTCCGACGCCGACCGCAGGCTGCGGCTCGAGACGGTGCCGACGCCGGCCCTCGCCAGCCTGCGCTGGCAGCACCGGCCGCGCCCGGCGAACGGCAACCCTGCGTGGTGCTATTTCGTCGACCACCCGCTCGGCAGCTTCGCCGTGTTCGTCGGGCACATCGCCGACGGCGAGCCGCTGCCCTTCGAGGTCTGGGTGAACGGCGCCGAGCAGCCGCGCGGGCTCGGCGCGCTCGCGAAGAGCCTGTCGATGGACATGCGCTCGGCGGACCACGGCTGGCTCTGGCGCAAGCTCGACAGCCTGATGCGGGCTGCGGGCGACGACGGCTTCGACCTCGCGATGCCGCCGGACGGCAAGCGGGTGCGCGTGCCCTCGCTGGTCGCGGGGTTCGCGCGACTGGTGCACCACCGCTGCGAGGAGCTCGGCGTGTTCGCCCGGCCGGGGCCCACGCCCGTGCTCGATGCGCTGATGAGCCCGAAGGAGCCCAAGACCGGCACCGACGGCACGCTGTCCTGGACCGTCGACGTGCTCAACCCGGCGACGGGCGACGACTTCGTGCTGGGTGTGAAGGAGCTGATCCTGCCCGACGGCAGCCGGCGGCCCTACTCGGTCTGGCTGTCCGGGGTCTACCCGCGGGTCCTGGACGGCCTGTGCAAGAGCCTGTCGTTCGACATGCGGGTCATCGACCCGGCCTGGGCGGGCGCGAAGCTGCGGCAGATCGCCGATTTCCCCGAGCCGCGCGGCGATTTCCTCGCCTGGGTGCCCGGCGAGCGCCGGCAGCGCAGCTACCCCTCGACCATCGCCTACATCGCCGCCCTGCTGCTGCACCGGTACGCCATGCTCGACATCCTCGACGCCGACGGCTACCCGGTCGCGCCGATGGGCGTGGTGGAGGACAGCGATCGCGACGCGGCGCGCACCGCGCGCTCGGCAGGCAGCCAGGAGGCGATGCCCGGACAGCGCTGCGGCGAGTGCGGCAGCTATGCCGTGATCCGCCGGGACGGCTGCGCCTTCTGCACCGCCTGCGGCGCGACGGGCGCCTGCGGTTGAGGCGCCGATGCTGATCATCGACTTCCACGCCCACGCCTTCCCCGACGCGCTCGCGGATCGCGCCATGCCGGCCCTGGAGGCGGAAGGCAACATCAAGGCCGCGCTCGACGGCAAGGTGTCCTCGCTGCTGCGCTCGATGGACGCGGCCGGCATCCACGCCTCGGTGGTGGCGTCGATCGCCACCCGGCCCTCGCAGTTCGAGCCGATCCTGCGCTGGTCAGGCGAGATCGCCTCGGAGCGGATCATCCCCTTCCCCTCGGTGCACCCCGACGACCCGCAGGCCGTCGCCCACGTCCATCGGATCCGCGAGGCGGGCTTCAAGGGCGTGAAGCTGCACCCGTACTACCAGGATTTCGACCTCGACGAGGCGCGGATGTGCCCGCTGTTCGCCGCCATGCAGGACTGCGGCCTGCTCGTGCTCTGCCACACCGGCTTCGACCTGGCGTTCGCGCGCGTGCGCCGGTGCGATCCCGTGCGCGTCCTGCGCGTGCTCGACGCCTTTCCCCGGCTGCGCTTCGTCGCCTCCCACCTGGGCGCGTGGGAGGACTGGGACGAGGTCGAGCGGCATCTCGCCGGCAGGCCCGTGCTGATGGACCTGTCGTACGCCATCGACGGGATAGGGGCCGCGCGGGCGCGCGAGCTGATCCTCCGGCACCCGCCCGAGTACATGCTGTTCGGCAGCGATTCACCCTGGGCGGGCCAGGGGGAGACGATCGAGCAGGTACGTGGACTCGGACTCGGACCGGAGCGCGAGCGTCTGTTGTTCGGGGGGAACGCCGCGCGGCTGCTGGGAATACCCTGACCTGGCAACCGCGATCAATCCGCCGGCTCGGCCGGCGTCGGCGCTGCCTCCGCATCGGCGGCCTGCACCGGCTCGGGCACGCGGCTGGCCAGCACCTTGTCGACCCGCTTGCCGTCGAGATCGACCACCTCGAACCGCCACTGCTCCCATTGCGCCAGGTCGCCCGTGCGGGGAAGGCGCCCCAGCAACCACATCAGCATTCCGCTCAGCGTGTGATACCGCCCCCGGTCCTCCTCGGGTGCCGTGCGCAGGTCCAGCAGGTCCTTGAGCTCGGGCATCGGGATCAGGCCGTCCAGCAGCCAGGAGCCGTCCTCCCGCTGCACGGCCCAGGCGTCCTCCTCCGTCGGCGGCGTGAACTCGCCGGTGACGGATTCGAGCACGTCGTGCAGGGTGACGAGCCCCTGCACCTCGCCATATTCGTCCACCACCAGCACCATCTGCGTCCCCGACGCCCGGAAATGGTCGAGCAGCTCCATGCCGGTGAGGGTCTCGGGGACGAACACGCCGGTCTCGGCCAGCTCGGCCAGGTTGGCCTCCCCGCCCCGCGCGACCAGCTTCAGCAGCTGCTTGGTATCGATCGTGCCGAGCACGTCGTCGAGCCCACCCCGGCAGAGCGGGAAGCGGGAGTGCTCGGACCCGAGCACCAGCCCGATGTTCTCGTCCAGCGGCCGCTCGACGTCCAGGTAGACGATGTCGGCACGGGGGATCATGAGCGTCCCCAGCATGCGGTCGTCGAGCCGGAACACGTTGCGCACCATGGTGTGCTCCTGCCGCTCGATCACGCCGGCCTCCGAGCCCTCCTCGAGCATGGCGTGGATCTCTTCCTCGGTGACGCTCGGGGCCACCTGCTGGCCCTTGCCCATGAGGCGCAGCAACGCGTCGGTCGAAAACGAGAGCAAAGCCACGAACGGCCGCGTCACCAGCGACAGGACATGGATCGGCCGCGCCACGGCACGGGCGATCGCTTCCGGGTGGAACTGGGCGAGGCGCTTGGGGACGAGCTCGCCGATGACGATCGACACGTAGGTCACGAATACGACCACGAGACCGGTCGCGGCAATGAAGCCGGTGTCCCGAGCGAGCCCGTAGCCCTGCAGCCAGGTCGACAGCGGATCGGCGAGGGCGGCCTCGCCGACGATGCCGCTGAGGATGCCGATCGCGGTGATGCCGATCTGGACGGTGGAGAGCAGGCGGGTCCGCTCCTCGCCGAGCCGCAGGGCGACGGCCGCTGCCCTGTCGCCGCCCTCTGCCAGGGGGGCGAGGCGGGCCTTGCGCGCCGTCGCGAGCGCGAACTCGGACATGGCGAACAGGGCATTGAGGAGGATCAGGCCAAACAGCAGAAGGATTTCCATGAAAGGGGTCCGTCCAGAGGCGGGCCGAGGCAGCTGGTTACACGAAACAGAGCCGGCAGGTCAGGCGCAGGGGGGCACGAGAGGGTGTCGCGCAGCGGCCCGGGGCTCGAGTGACGGGCCAGAACGGGACCGGCGGCAGGCGGAGGACAGGACGGGGCTGGCAGCCACACATACGGCGGGGCAGACATCCCCGCAACATACCTTGCGCAGATCACGTGGCCAGGAATTGTCGCAAAGACGCCCGGCCCTGTCAGTAAGTGCATGAATTCACGGGCCCGGGATGGGCCGACCGGCCACGGGTAAAGTTTCGGTCGTGCCGGCCGATAGCTCGAGCAAGACGGCGGCTGTGGAATGGGCCCTGCCTGCGTCGAACCTAACCGGACTTCGGAGCGAGACTGAACGTCAACGTTGTTGTGCCGTTCCGGAACAGCGGAAACGCCTGATACGTTGCTCGGTCTCCATGCTAGCCGCCCCGGTTCACCGTCTGGGCCCATTCCACGGCCGTCGCCGTTTCGCCCTTCTCCGCTCCGCCCGTCGTCCCCGGTCCCGCGCGGCAGACGCCGCCGGGCCCGAAACGCCATTATCATGAGGCCGGCCAGCGCACAGCCCGCGGTACAGCAGGCGCGCGGCTGGCGTCGGGTCGTGGCGGAGGAGACGCCCGCATGTCGGACAACATCCGCGCCCTGTGCAGCCGCCGGGGAGTCGAGAGCAGCCTGCTGACGGCGCTCGAGACCGCCGCCGCGGCTGCGGGCACGCCATCGGCCGAGGACCTTGGCCGGCTCGCGGCGGACTACCGGCTGTCGCCCGCCGCGGTGCTAGGGACCGCCTCGTTCTACGAGTTCCTCGCGCCCCACCACCGGGGCCGGCGGGGCTACGTCTGCTCGGGCACGGCCTGCCTGCTCGCCGGGCGCCAGGACGAGGCACGCGAGCGCCTGCGCGCGACGCTGACCGACGCCGAGATCGGCGAGATGGCCTGCCTCGGCCGCTGCTACCGCGGCGGCGCCTTCCAGCTCGACGGCCACCAGTGCGACGCCGCCGACCTCGACGGCCACGCCTCGCCGGCTGACCCGATCCCGTTTCGCTCGGCGGCGCCGCAATCGGTCTTCGGCCCGCCGTCGGGAGGACCGCTCGACGACTACGGCACTGCGTTGCGCCCCCCGGCGGAGATCCTCGGCGAGCTGCAGGTGTCGCGCCTGCGGGGGCGCGGCGGGGCGGGCTTCCCGTTCGGTCGCAAGCTCGCGGCCTGCGCGGACGCGGCGGGCGGCGCGAAGTACGTCGTCTGCAACGCCGACGAAGGCGACCCCGGCGCCTTTTCCGACCGCTGGCTCCTGGAAGTGCATCCGCACCGCGTCATGGCCGGCATGCTGGGCGCGGCCACCGCCATAGGCGCGACGACCGGCGTGCTCTACGTCCGCGCCGAGTACCCGCTGGCCGTCGCGCGCGTCCGCGAGGCGATCGAAGCCTTCCACGCCACTGCGATCGCGCAGGCGACGGGCTTCAGGTTCGAGCTGGTGCGTGGCGCGGGCTCCTACGTCTGCGGGGAGGAGACCGCCCTGCTCAACTCGATCGAGGGCTTGCGGCCGGAGGTCCGCGTGCGCCCGCCCTACCCTGCGCAGCACGGGCTGTTCGGGCAGCCGACCCTGGTCAGCAACGTCGAGACCTTCGCCTGCGTGCCCTGGATCCTGCAGCACGGCGGCGCCGCCTACGCCGCCCTCGGCACGCCGGACAGCACTGGCACCAAGCTCGCCTGCCTCGACCACCACTTCCATCGACCGGGTGTCTACGAGGTGCCGATGGGCCTGCCGCTCGACACCCTGCTGCACGACCTGGGCGGCGGCTTCCGGGTGCCGGTGAAGGCGCTGCAGATCGGCGGCCCGCTCGGCAGTGTCGTGCCGGTGAAGCGGACCGCGCAGCTCGCGCTCGACTTTGAATCGTTCTCCCGCGCGGGCTTCCTGCTCGGCCACGCGAGCCTCGTCGCAATCCCCGCCGATTTCCCGATGCGGGACTTCCTCGCGCACCTGTTCGAGTTTGCGAGCAACGAGTCGTGCGGCAAGTGCTTCCCCTGCCGGCTCGGCACGCGGCGCGGCCACGAGTGGCTCCGTGCCGCCACTCCGGAGCACCCGATCGATGCAGGCGCGTTCGGTGACCTCCTCGAGACGCTCGAGCTCGGCTCGCTGTGCGCGCTGGGCGGTGGCCTGCCGCTGCCGGTGCGCAACGTGCTCGCGCACTTCGCCGACGAGCTGCGGCCGCTGTTCCGCGGGGCGGTGCCGGGGTGAGCGACAGGGCCTGGATCGACGGCACCCCCTTCCCCCTCGCCGCCGGGGAGACGGTGTACGACTTCGTGACGCGCCACCGGGGCCGGGACGCCATCCCGGTCCTCTGCCACGAGCCGGCGCTGAAGCCCTTCGGCGCCTGCCGGCTGTGCAACGTGGAGGTCGCGCCCGCGGCCGGCGGGCCGCGCCGCATGATCGCCTCCTGCCACACGCCCGCCGCTGCAGGCCAGCACATCTACACCGACAGCCCGCGCGTGCAGCGGCTGCGCCGCAATCTCCTCGAGCTGGTGCTGAGCGCCTACCCGGGGACGGAAGACCGGCCGGCACCCGGCCACCGCCCGACCGAGCTGCAGGCCCTGCTCGCACGCTACGGGGTCACGCAGTCGCGCTTCGGTCGCTACGCCATCGCCACCGCGGTCGACCGCAGCCATCCCTACCTGCGTTTCGACGCGGCGCAGTGCATCCACTGCCACCGCTGCATCCGCGCCTGCGACGAGGTGCAGGGCAGCCTGGTGCTGGCCATGCACGGCCGCGGACACGAGAGCCGGGTGATCCGCTCGCTCGACCAGGACTTCCGCAGCTCCGACTGCGTCTCGTGCGGCCGCTGCGTGCAGAGCTGCCCCACCAACGCGCTGAGCGACCGTTACCAGGCCAAGACGCTGCAGGCGGACAGGACGGTGCGGACGACCTGCACCTACTGCGGGGTCGGCTGCAACCTCGAGGTCCTGGTGCGCGACGGCGAGATCCGCGCGATCCGTGGCGCCGACGGCGCGGTCAACCACGGCCACACCTGCGTGAAGGGGCGCTACGCCTTCGAGTACTACCGCCATCCGGACCGGCTGCGCACGCCGCTCATCCGCAAGGAGGGTGAGCTGCGCGCGGCGACCTGGGACGAGGCCCTCGACCTGATCGCCCGCCGCTTCACCGACATCCGCGCCGCGCACGGCCCAGACGCCATCGCCGGCATCTCCTCGGCCCGCTGCACCAACGAGGAGAACTACCTCATGCAGAAGCTCATGCGCGCGGTCGTCGGCACCAACAACATCGACGGCTGCGCCCGCGTGTGCCACGCCCCCACCGCCTTCGGCATGCAGCAGACCTTCGGAACCGGCGCGGCCACCAACTCCATCGACGAGATCCCGCTGGCCGACTGCCTGGTGGTGATCGGCGCCAACCCCAACGAGGCACACCCGGTCACGGGCGCCAGGATCAGACAGCGCGCGATGCAGGGCGTGCCGCTGATCCTCATCGACCCGCGCGCCATCGAGCTCGCCCCCTATGCTGCCGTGCACCTGCAGCCGCGGCCAGGGACCAACGTCGCCCTGCTCAATCTGCTGCTGCGCGAGCTGCTGGAGCTTGGCCTCGTCCACGAGGACTTCGTCGCGCAGCGCACCGAGGGCTTCGCGGCCTTCCGGACGGCGCTGCTGGCCGAGGACCCGGACGGCCTGGCCGCGATCTGCGGCGTGGACCGCGCCGCCGTCCGCGAGGCCGCGCGGCTCTACGGGCAGTCGCAGCGGGCGATGGCGTTCCACGGCCTGGGCGTGACCGAGCACTACCAGGGCAGCAAGGCGATCATGCTGCTGACCGCGCTCGCGCTGATGACCGGCCAGGTCGGCCGGCCCGGCACGGGTATCAACCCGCTGCGCGGCCAGAACAATGTCCAGGGCGCCGCCGACATGGGAGTGCAGCCGCACCAGGGCGCCGGCTACCTCGACGTCCGCGACCCCGAGGTCCGCGCCCACTACGCCCGGGTCTACGGCCGCGCGGTGCCCGGCGAGGTCGGGCTGCGCATTCCCGAGATGTTCGCCGCCGCCCGGCAGGGGAAGCTCAAGGCCCTGTGGGTCATGGGCGAGGACCTGCTGCAGACAGACCCGAATTCCTGCGAGGTGCGCTACTCGCTGTCGCAGCTCAACTTCCTGGTGGTGCAGGAGCTTTTCATGACCGAGACGGCGGCGATCGCGGACGTCGTGCTCCCCGCCTCCTCGCACTTCGAGAAGTCCGGCACCTTCACCAATGGCGAGCGGCGCATCCAGCGCGTCAACCGGGTCGTCGAGCCGCTGCCGGGCACGCTGCCCGACGGCCAGATCGTGATCGAGGTAATGCATCGCCTCGGCTACCCGCAGCCGGACTACGACCCGGCGGGCCTGCTCGAGGAGATCGCCGAGGCCGTGCCGTTCTTCGCCGGCGTCCGCTGGGACCGGCTCGGCGACGACGGCCTGCAATGGCCCGTGCTGCCCGACGGCTCGGAGACGCGGATCCTGCATCGCGAGCAGTTCCAGCGCGGCAAGGGACGGTTCCTGCACTTCCCGTTCGTCGAGACGCCCGAGCTGAGCGGCGACCACCCCGACTACCCGTACATCCTCACCACGGGCCGGGTCCTGGCGCACTACAACTGCGGGACGATGACCCGGCGCACGCCCAACCGCGAACTGATCGACCGCGACGTACTGCTGATCCACCCGCAGGACGCGGTCGCGCACGGCATCGCCGACGACGATCGGGTGGAGGTGCGCTCGCGGCGTGGCGCCACGCACCTCAGCGCCCGCCTGAGCGAGCAGGTCCGGCCCGGCGTGCTGTTCACCACCTTCCACTTCCCCGAGGTGGCGATCAATCACCTCACCAGCGGCGTCTTCGACCAGGACAGCATGACGCCCGAGTACAAGGTGGTCGCCGTCGGGATAGCGCGCGCGGGGTGAGCGGGTGCAGCGCCCACCAGGTGTCCGCGCGGCATGCTGCCGACGCACCGCCTCACGGCCGCGTCATCGGCCCAGCGCGGCGAGGATCGCCTTCGGACTGTAGCCTTGGACGACCGTGCCTCTTATCACCAGCAGCGGCACGCCGCGGCCATTCAGGGCCTGGTAACGGCGCCGGGCCTCCGCGGAACGCTCGATGTCCTGCTCGACGTAGGGCACGCCGCGCTCGCTCAGGAACTCGCGCGTCTTCCGGCAGTAGCCGCACCATGCCGTGGCGTACATGACGACCTCGCCGGAACCGATGCCAGTGATCGGCTCGGGCCGGCTAAACTCCGCGCTGATCCGGTCCCATTCCTGGATCAGAATCAGGACGGCGATGATGAGCAGCCACTTCTTCATTCGACCGACGGCTCTCCGATTCGTCGATGCCTCAGATTACCCTTCCGCGCGGGGTTGCATGCCGCGTCCGTCGGGGGGTGTTGATGTCGCTCCACCATTTCTTGCCACAACGCGCGCGCCGGGAGGACGCACTGGCACGCCACCGGCGGCCCGTCGCGGCAGCGAGGCCACCAACCGCAAGGATTGGGATACTGATCCAATGGTGCTGAGTGGCGAGCCCCGATTGTTGACGCAGGTCACAGCTGCAGCTCGGGGTCATCAGGTTCACATCGTCCACCGCCGACTAATCCATTTCGCGTACCAGGGCGCATGCAGCAGGACTGCTCCCTGTCGCAAGGGGGGGTAATGGGAAAGGTTTGCCTCAAATGCGGCTACGAGCGTCAGGCGGCTGACGTTGCCCCTGACTACGAATGCCCTCGGTGTCAGCGGGTGTACGCGAAAGTCGAGGCCGCGTTCCGCTGGCTCGGCGATCAGGAAGCCCCGCTGTCACCGGCGCAGAGAGCGGTCCAGGGGGCGATGGCGGACGAGCGCCCCATCGAGGATGCGCTGGCACGCGAGCAGACTGCCAGGGAGGCATTGGCAAGAGAGAAAGCCGCCCTGGAGGCGCTGGCACGGGAGAAGGCCGCGCAGGAGGCACGTGCGCGCGAGCAGGCTGCCCAGGAGGCGCTGGCGCGGCAGAAAGCGGCCGAGCAGAAGGCGGCTCGGGAAACGCTGGCACGTGAGAAGGCCGCCCAGGAGGCCCTGGCACGGGAGCGGGCGGCCCGAGAGGCGCTCGCACGGGAAACGGCCGCCCAGGAAGAGCTGGCCAGAGAGAGAGCCGCGGCGGAAGCACTCAGACAGGAACGAGAGGCGCAGCAGGCGCAGGCGCGCGAGCAGGCTGCCCGGGAGGCCCTCGCACGGGAAAAGGCGGCGGCGGAGGCTCTCGCACGGGAGGAGGCGGAGGAGGAGGCCCTGGCGAGAGAGAAGGCCGCCCAGGAGGCGAAGGCGCGCGAGCAGGCTGCCCAGGCGGCGCTCGCAAGGGAGAAGGCGGCGCAGGAGGCGGAGGCGCTGGCACGGGAAAGGGCCGCTGAGGAGGCGCTCGCCCGGGAGAAGGCGGCCAAGGAAGCCCAAGAGCGCGAGAAGGCCGCCCTCGAGGCGTTGGCCAGAGAGCGAGCGGCGCGCGATGCCCTCGCCGCGCGCGAGGAGGCTGTCCGCGCGACCATCGCCTTGGCAAGGGGCGCCCGCCACGACCTGGTGAACGCGGAATTGGCCGCCCGCGAGGCCCTGGCGCAGATGGGGTCCGCACGCGAGGCCCTGGCCGCGCAAGAGGAGGATGCGCGGGACGGCCTCGCCCGGTCGCAGCAGGACCTCGTCAACCAAGAGAAGGCCGCCCGAGAGGCACTGGCCCGCGTGGAAACGGCCCGCGATGCCCTTGCCTCGAGAGATGAGGCGACTCGTGGCACCCTCGCCCTCGCGAGACAGGACCTCGTCGCCGCGGAAAAGGCCGCGCGCGAGGCACTGGCCCAGGTCGAGGCGGCGCGCGATGCCCTCGCCGCGAGTGAGGAGGCCGCCCGGGAAGACCTCGCATCGGCGAAGCGGGATGTGTCGGGCACGGAGCAGGCCGCGCGCGAGGCCATGGCCCAGGTCGAGACGGCGCGAAATGCGCTCGCCGCGCAGGAGGCCGCTGCTCGGGAGGCCTTATCCCGGGCGAGGCAGGACCTCGCCGCGAGGGAGCAGGCCGCTCGCGAGGCCATGGCGCAGATCGAGACCGCCCGCGACGCCCTCGCCGCGCGAGAGGAGGCTGCCCGCGAGGCCATCGCGGAGGAAAAGACTGCGCGTGAGGCAGTTGCCGAAGAGAAGGCTGCCCGCCGTGCCCACGCCGTGGCCACGGCCGCAAGGTAGGCGGATCAGTCCCGACCCCTGCGTCCGGGCAGCGCACGGACATCGCCCGCCCTGCCGCCTCAGGTCGCTGCCAGCCAACCCACGGCTGCGACGTTGGCGACGACGGTGCCCCAGAACGCAGCCTGGAACGACGCCTTGGCGGACTTGTGGCGGAGCAGTCGCTGTGCGGCCAGCGCGCCCGGCCAGCCCCCCACCAGCCCGAGCAGGTGCAGAGTGCTCTCCCGCGTCCGCCACCGATCGCGGCGGGCGGCCGACTTGTCGAGGGCGTAGACGAGGAACGTGATCGCGCTGGCGAGCAGGTAAAGCAGCAGCACCGGGAAGGGCAGCCTGCCCGCGAGCACCGCTCCTGCCACGACCGCGAGAAACAGCAGCGTCAGCAGCAGCGGGACGGTCCTGCGTCGAGGCACCAGCGACGCGATCCCCCGCTCGGCCATCAACGTCACCTGCTCGGCCTTCGGCCGGCCGCGGGCATCGGTTGTCAGCCGGTAGCTCACGCGCTCGCCGCCGACAGGACGTCTGTCGCGGTCGCGGAACGCCGTTGCGTGGACGAACACCGGCTCGCCACCGCCGTCCGGGGCGATGAACCCGAAGCCGCGGTCGTCCTTCCAGACGGTGAGCGTGCCTTGCTGGCGCATGTGACGGGACCGCGTCGCGGTTCTACTCTTGAGCGATGGACGACATGGTCGCATTGCTGGCCGGATTCTTCGCCTGGTTCTCCAGCCAGCCGACCCCGATCCAGGTGATCGTCGCGCTCGGGATCCTCGCCGGGCTGTACCCGCTGCTGGTTCTGCTCCGGCTGCTCGTCGCCGCCCTCTACGGGGCGTTTCGGGGTTTGGGGTAGACCGGACCTGCGACTCACGGGCGAAGACGCTCCGCGGGCATGCAGCGGGAGCCCCGTTGGGACTGACCTGCAATGGGGAGACCCCGCGTGACAGGACCGGAGTAGAGCCAATGACGACCTGTGACACCGCCGGCGCCGAACACGATCGGCTGGAACGGATCCGGGCCCTGTATACGGCGCTCGCCGAAGAGCCCCACAAGGACTTCGGCTGGGGCAAGGGCAAGGAGAACGCGCGGTCGCTCGGGTATGCGGAAGAGTGGCTCGGCACGCTCCCGGATGCGGTCTGGGAATCGGCAGCGGCGGTCGGCAACCCTTTCGCGGTGGGCGTGATCGGCAGCGGCCGCACCGTCGTCGATCTCGGTTGCGGCGCAGGAGCCGATGCCTGCGTCGCCGCGCTGGTCGTCGGCGACCACGGTCGCGTCATCGGGATCGACTGCACGCCAGCCATGATCGCCAAGGCACGCGCCAACGCCACCGCTGCAGGACTGGCGCAGGTGGAGTTTCACGAGTCCGACATGACGCGTCTCCCCCTCCCCGACGCCTGCGCCGACGTCGTCATCTCCAATGGGGCCATCAATCTGACCGCCGACAAGATGCGCGTGCTGGCCGAGGCGTACCGCGTGCTCCGGCCCGGGGGGCGGCTGCAGATGGCGGACATGGTGAAGGACCCTGCCGTCGCCCACGCGGCGTGTTGCGCGGGCGACGAATCCTGGGCGGACTGCGTATCGGGGACGCTCGATCCCCAGGCGTTCGCACGGCTCCTGGTCGAGGCGGGCTTCGCTGACGCGAGGGTGGTCGCCTTCACCGGCTATCGGACGGCTGCACACACCATTGGCGCCCTGTTCGAGGGTACGAAGCCGGGCTGAGATCCCTGGATGCTGGCCGGCGCGGCGCAGCGTTGCGGGGCTGCTCAACCGCGCGCGTTCCGTGGCGTCGCTCACGCGCGCACGGTCGCCGAGCGGGCCATCGTGCTGCAGCACACGACCCGGCAGCCGCGGCGGATCACGCCGTCAACGGCCGGCCGGCCCGAACGTTGTTCGGGTCAACCCGGTACCCGACCCCGGTCAGTTCAACAGGAGCAACCCCATGAACCCACCGCTACGCCATGCTCTCCTGGGCGCGGCCATCGCGCTCACGGCCATCACTCCGGCCCATGCCCACTCGGCGGCCAACGCCGTGCTCGGTGGCGCGCTCGGCGCCGCCACGGGCGTGATCATCGGCGACAGCGTCGCCGGTCCCGACGGGGCCATCGTCGGCGGTGCGCTCGGTGGCGCGGTCGGCGCGGCGGTCGCGACCTCGCCCCGTCGCCACGGCTACTACGTGGCACCGGCAAGGCCTGTCTTTGTCGCGCCACGCCCGGTCTACGTCGTGCCGGCGAGCCCCGTGTACGTCGTTCCGAAGGGACATGGCTGGGGCAAGCACAAGCACCACGTCTACCACTACTACAACTGACCCGGCGGCGCGGCGGGTGACGATGGTGACTCGCCGCCCGGTCTGGCCGTTGCAGCCAAATCCGGATCGGTGTTTGGGCCCTCAGGAGCAGGAGCGCTGGAACCTGGCGAGGATGCGCATCGACGGCTTGCGCATTAGCCGGTAGCGTCGCAGCCGTCGCCACACCGACGCGACGACGCTGCCCGCGCACCAGCCACCCGACGCCAGGAGGGCGAGCGCAAACAGCAGGCCTACTCCACCCTCCGACTGGGAGAGGATCCCGGACACGGAGGCGCCCGCGGCGCCGAGCAGCAGGAACGCCGCAGCCACCAGGTAGCGCGCATGCCGGCCACGCGCGCGGGCGGCTGCGTCCTGCTCCTGTGCCCACTGCAGCGACGGCAGGTCGCGAAGCTCCGGAGGCAGACCGGCCACCGCGTCCGCCGCGGCGACGGGGTGACGGTCCTGCCATGGCGGCGGCTCGGCGCCGAACCCGGCGTCGAGGATCGCCTTGCGCATCGCCATTGCCCGCTCACCAATCGCGTTGACCGGCCTGGTCGTGTAGGTCTGGGTATCGAACACGGTGCACCCATACGCGTGGCAGAGCCTGAACAGCCCGCCACCGAGATCGTAGAGCCGCTCGGCGAGCAGTTGCCGCGCCTTGTCGTAGCTGTAGCACTCGGGGCTGCCCTGCCAGGGGACCCCCTGGCGCTCGAACCGCAGTCGCAGGGCATCGCCGGCCTGGCGCAGTGCCTGCGCCCGGGCCAGCAGCCCTTCGGCCTCCTCGCAGGCCGCGGCAACGGCGGCGCGTGCCGCATCGAGGCTGTCCGGGGCATCCAGGTTCACGGCGGCTCCACTCTATGGCCATGATGGTTATCGGCAGCGACAGGCGCCGGCAAAGAGACCCGCGTATGAACCGCGTCGCAATGCGGCCACCAGGCGGCCGCGGGGGGTTGGCAGGACCCGGCTCCTCGATGGAGCATGGGCCCTCGCCGTTACGGGCCGCTCCGCCGAGGAGAAGCCGATGTTCGACCCCTTCATGCGTACGCTCGGCCTCGAGGGCGAGGTGTCGGCACCCGGGCAGGCGCGGGTGTGGGGCACGGTACAGCCCTGCCACCTCAACAACTGGGGCTCCGCCCACGGCGGCTTCCTCTACACGATGGCCGACGCCGCCTTCGCACTGGCCTCCAACTCGCACGGCGCGCTGGCCGTCGCGCTGTCGACCCACATGGAGTATCTGAAGCCGTGCCGGCCGGGCGAGGTCCTCACCGCGACGGCGACCGAGGTGCACCTCGGTCGGCGCGTGGGGGTCTACCGGATCGAGGTCCGCCGCGACGACGAGCTGCTGGCTTTGTTCACCGGCACGGTGCACCGGCGCCCCGACGAGAAATCGCCCCTCATGCCGACCGCGCCGGCGGGCAGCTGAGCACGCGCCGCCGGCAAAGCGGTCACGGAGATCCGCAACGACTGCGGCCGCCTCGGGGGCGGCCGCGACGTGCAGACGCGCAGAGCCTCAGCGCACGAGCGGGAGCGCCGGATACGACGTCAGCTGCGCCGTTAGGATGTCGGTCTTCGCTGCCGCCGCCTCGGCGCTGTCCAGGACCATGAACTGAATCGTGCCGCCGTCGCGGTCAAAGCCCTGGCCGTAGGCGGTGCGGCACTCGGTCGCGCGCCAGTCGAGCTCCAGCGCGCGCCCGTCGGAACAGGACAGGGTGCCGCGCGCGAGCCGGTTCAGGCAGTTGCGGGTTCCGATGGGCCACTCCGTCGGCCAGCCGTCGTCCGGCGGAAACAGGCGGCCGTCGCAGGTGGCCCCGCTGTTGATCAACCGCAGCTCGACCATCTCGCTGTCGTCGCCGAGATCGCGCACCGTGCGCCCGGTGAAGACCTCGTTGTAGCTCTCGTAGTTGCCGACGATCGGCAACCCGTAGCCCGTGAGGTAGACCGGGCCGGCCGCGGCGCTGACGGGCGGCGTGGCGACCGCCGGTATCATCCCCAGGTTCATGAACCCCAGCCCGCCGCACCCGGAGACAATGCCTGCCGCTAGAACGACCAAGATGAGTCTCGGCTTCATGATGTTTCCCCAAGATCCTGACTTTTCAGGCTGTTTCGAAGTAAAGACCACAGCCGGGGTCTTTGTCCACCCAAAGCGGCGCCGGTTCGTGGCCCGGATCACGATATCGGACGGTATCGGCCTCCCCTTTACTCGAAGGGATGGCGGAGCACGATGGTCTCCTCGCGATCCGGACCGGTGCTGACGATGTCGATCGGCGTCTCGCACAGGTCCTCGACCCGCCGCAGGTAGTCCCGCGCCTGCCGCGGCAGGTCGTCCATCGACTTCGCCGCGACCGTCGACTCCTTCCAGCCGGGCACCTCGATGTAGACGGGCTCGCACTGCGCGTAGCGGTCCGCGCCGACCGGCGGTGCCGTGACCTCCTTGCCGTCGAGCCGGTAGGCCACGCAGATCCTGATCGTCTCCAGGCCGTCGAGGACGTCCAGCTTGGTGATGCACATCCCCGTGACGCTGTTGACCTCGAGCGACCGGCGCAGCGACACCGCGTCCAGCCAGCCGCACCGGCGCTTGCGCCCCGTGGTCGCACCGAACTCGTGGCCGCGGGCGCCGAGATGCTCGCCCACCGCGTCGAACAGCTCGGTCGGGAACGGACCACCGCCGACCCGGGTCGTGTAGGCCTTGACGATGCCGAGGACGTAGTCGATGTCGCGCGGCCCGACGCCGGTGCCCGTGCTCGCGCCGCCGGCCGTCGTGTTGGACGAGGTCACGTACGGGTAGGTACCGTGATCGATGTCGAGCAGCGCACCCTGCGCACCCTCGAACATGACGTTGCGGCCGGCGCGGCGCAGCGCGTGCAGCGTCCCCGTCACGTCGGCGACCATTGGACGCAGCCGCTCGGCCTGCGCGAGCGCCTCGTCGAGGACCCGCCGGTAATCGACGCGCTCGGCCTGGAACAAGTGCTCGAGCGCGAAGTTGTGGTACTCCATCACCTCGCGCAGCCGCTCGGTGAAGTGCGCGGTGTCCAGCAGCTCGCCGAACCGCAGGCCGCGCCGCGCGACCTTGTCCTCGTAAGCCGGGCCGATGCCGCGACCGGTCGTGCCGATGGCCTTGGCGCCGCGCGCGCGCTCGCGCGCCTGATCGAGCGCGACGTGATAGGGCAGGATCAGCGCGCAGGACTCGCTGATGCCGAGGCGCCCCTCCACCTGGGCGCCGTTGCGCTCGAGGGCATCCACCTCCGTCAGCAGCGCCTCCGGCGACAGGACCACGCCGTTGCCGATGAGGCAGCGCGTGTTGTCGCGCAGAATGCCCGACGGGATCAGGTGCAGGACCGTCTTGCGGCCCTCGATCACGAGGGTGTGGCCCGCATTGTGGCCGCCCTGAAAGCGCACCACCGCGTCCGCCCGGTCCGTGAGCAGGTCGACGACCTTGCCCTTGCCCTCATCCCCCCACTGGGTGCCAATGACGACGACGTTCTTGCCCATGGCTGCTCTCTGTTTGATCCGTCCCGTGATGCCGGCCTAGGCCGGCTCGATTACCCAGGTCCCGCCGGTGTACACCAGCTGCTGGCTGCAGCCCATCGCCACCGCATCCCCGACCTGCCCCGGCAGCTCACGCACGACGACGCGCCCCTGCCCGCGCAGCTCGGCGATCGCCGCGTCCAGCCCCGCATCGACGATCGCGGGCGCGAAGAGACGCGGCGGCGCGTCCGCCGGCACCGCGCTGCCGGCCACGCGCAGCATCGTCTTGAGGTCCGCGCTGAAGCCTGTCGCCGGGCGCGCGCGCCCGAACTCCCGCCCGATGTTGTCGTAACGGCCGCCGCGCGCGATCTCCTCCCCCTCCCCGGGGACGAAGGCCGCAAAGACGATCCCGGTCTGATAGTGGTAGGCGCGCAGCTCGGCCAGGTCGACATGGACCGGCACGCCGGGCAGGCGGCGCTCCAGCTCACGACCGACCGTCTCGACATAGTCGATCGCGGCCAGCACGTCGGCCGGGCCGCGGGCGAGCTGCTCGCGCGCCCGCGCGCACACCTCGGCACCGCCGTTCAGCTCGGCCAGGGCCCTGAACATCCCGGCCAGCGGCTCAGGAACGCGGAGCTCCCGGACGAGCGCCTCGATCTCCGGCTCGGCCTTGCGTTGCAGGGCATCGAACAGCGTCGTCTCCTGCGCCGCGTCGAGACCGGCGGCGCGGGCCAGCCCGCGGTACACGCCGACGTGACCGAGATCGAGGTAGACGTCCCCGACACCCGCCGCCGCCAGCGTCTCCATCATCAGACAGACGATCTCGACGTCGCTCTCGACGCCGGCATGGCCGTACAGCTCGGCGCCGAGCTGCAACGGGCTGCGCGAGCCCGCGAAGCCGTCGGGTCGGGAGTGCAGGACCGTCCCGAGGTAGCACAGCCGCGTCGGCTCGTCGCGGCGCAGCTGGTGGGCGTCGAGGCGCGCCGCCTGCGGCGTGATGTCGGCGCGGATGCCCATCAGCCGACCGCTGAGCTGGTCGGTGAGCTTGAAGGTCTGCAGCTCGAGGTCGCGCCCGGTGCCCGTCAGCAGCGACTCGAGGTACTCGATGAAGGGCGGGATGATCAGCTCGTAGCCCCAGGCGCGGAACAGGTCGAGCAGACGCCGGCGCACGGCCTCGAGCTGCCACGCCTCGGGCGGCAGGACCTCGTCGATGCCCTCCGGGAGGAGCCAGCGCTCGTCGTTCATGCCTCGCGCCTAATGGATCAGGTAGAGCAGCACGACGCCCGCAACCATGCTGACCAGGCCGGCGATCCGCAGGTGGCGGTCCTCGACGCGCAGGACGCTCTCCAGCATTCGCTTGAAGCCGCCCGGCGTGAGGAAGGGCACCACGCCTTCCAGGACCAGCATGAGTGCCATCGCCACCCAAAGGTCGTCCCACATGCTGCCACCCGCTCGCGAAAAAGCCGGGTGTTACCCGGCTTCTTTGCTGTGCTCCCGCCGCAAGAACGCTGACATTTTCCCAGAGCCGCCGCGCCAAGTCCACGCTCGCCGCACGCCCTCCACGACTCAGCGCTTGCCGCCGGCGGGAGTGGTGAGGTAGCGGAAGAAGTCCGAATTCGGGTCGAGCACCATGAGGTCGCCCCCCTTTTCGAATACCGACCGGTACGCGCCCAGGCTGCGCCAGAAGGTGTAGAACTCCGCATTCTTCTGGAAGGCGTTGGCATAGACCTCCGCCGACTTCGCGTCGCCCTCGCCGCGCAAGACCTCGCTCTCGCGATAGGCGTCGGCGATGATCTCGGTGCGCTGCCGATCGGCATCCGCGCGGATCCGCTCGGCCGCCTCCGCGCCCTTGGCGCGCAGGTCGCGCGCGACCCGTTCGCGCTCGGCGCGCATGCGCTGGTAAACGGAGTCGCTGACCTCCGCCGGCAGGTCGATCTTCTTGACGCGCACGTCCACGATCTGGATGCCGAGCTCGGCGGCCTGCTCGTCCGCGTCCTTGGTCAGCAGCGTCATGATCTCGCCACGCTCGCCGGACACGACCTCCTGGATGGTGCGCTTGCCGAACTCGTCGCGCAGGCGGGTGTTGATGCGCTCGCTGAGAAGCCGTTCGGCCCGCGCCGCATTGCCGCCACCCGTGGCGCGGAAATACTGCGCGACGTTCGCGATGCGCCACTTCACGTACGAGTCGACCAGCACGTCCTTCTTCTCGACCGTGAGAAAGCGCTCCGGCTTGGTGTCGTAGGTCTGGATGCGGCTGTCGAACTTGCGCACGTCGTTCAGGATCGGCACCAGGAAGTGCAGACCGGGCTGGTAGTCGGCGGAAACGATCTCGCCGAGGCGCAGCTTGAGTGCGACCTCCCACTGGCGGACGTAGAAGGCCGCGGAGTAAAGCCCGATGCCGACGAGCAGCAGGGCCATCAGCGGCAGGAATGCCTTGTTCGGGCTCATCAACGCACCCTCCTCGCTCGGTCGACCTCACCACGCACCGGGAGATCCTCCGGTGGCACCTGCAACTGCGGCATCGCAGGGCTCGCCATGCCCTCCGCTGGATGCGGCGCCGCCCGAGGCTGGTCGCGCTGCTGCAGCAGGCGGTCGAGCGGCAGGTAGGTGACGTTGCTGCCCGCCGAGCGCTCGTCCATCAGCACCTTGTTGGCCTTGCTCAGGACGTCCTGCGCGGTCTCCAGGTAAAGGCGTTCGCGGGTCACGAGCGGCGCCTTCTCATACTCGGCCAGCAGCGCCAGGAAGCGCTGCGACTCACCCTCGGCCTCCGCCACGGCGCGCGCCCGGTAGGCCTTGGCATCCTCGACCACGCGGGCGGCTGCACCACGGGCCTTGGGCACCACCTCGTTCGCGTAGGCCTGCGCCTCGTTCTTCATGCGCTCGTTGTCCTCGCGGGCCTTGATCGCGTCGTCGAAGGCGCTCTTGACCTGGTCCGGCGGCTTGGACGCCGTGACGTTCACACCTACCACGTCGAGGCCCGTGCGGTACTGGTTCATCAGCTCCTGAACCTTGACGCGGATCTGGTCCGAGACGGCGCCGCGGCCCTCGGTGATGATGAAGTCGAGCAGGTTCTTGCCGACCACCTCGCGCGTCGCGGTCTCGGTGGCGTCCCGGATCGTCTTCTCGGGCGCGTTGTCCTGGAACAGGAAGGCCGCGGGGTCGAGGATGCGCGACTGGACGCGCAGGTCGATGTCAACGATGTTCTCGTCGCGGGTCAGCATCATCGCCTTGTGCCCGAAGGAGGTGACCTGGTCGACGTCGACCCGGATCGCCTCTTCGATCGGGTAAGGCCAGCGCCAGTGCGGGCCGGGCTGGGTGATCTCGCGGAAAGCGCCGAACCGCATCACGACCCCGCGCTCCGCGGGCTCGACGATGTAGATGCCGGTGGCGAGCCAGATGGCGAGGGCGATCAGCAGAACCGCGCCGATCCCCTTCTTGTTGGGCGCCAACGGCGCTCCCCCCCGCCCGCCGCCGGCACCACCGCGCCCGGCGCCGCCGAACAGGCCGCCGAGCCGGTCCTGCAGCTTGCGCAGGACCTCGTCGAGGTCTGGTGGCCCCTGGTCACCGCCCTTGCCGCTCCAGGGATCGCGTCCGCCGCCACCGGGTTCGTTCCAGGCCATCTCACTTTCTCCGCTCACGGACCGTGCGCCAGGGGGAGATGGCGCCAAAGAGTTGGAAATTCTAGGGGGGACCTTCTGCGAGCGGCAAGCGCGGCGCACCGTCGGCGCAGACGCGCGAGAAATCCGGGTCGTGCTTGCGCAGCCGATCGAACTCGCGCCGCGGCAGCTCGACGTCCATCTCCCACCCCCCCGCCTGGGTGGTTTCCTCGCGCAGCACCCGCGCGCTGCGGAACAGCGCCGCCCGCAGCCGGGCATCACCGGGACCGAGCTGGACGTGGCGCCGCACCGCCTCCTGGTGAAAGAAGTCGGTAACGGCGGCCACCAGCAGATCGACGCCGTCGCCCGTGCGCGCCGAAAGCCAGACCCGCTGCACCCGACCCTCCGCGTCCGCCTCGACCCTCGGTTCGACGTCGGGCAGCAGGTCGATCTTGTTGAAAACCCGGATCTGCGGGACGTCCGCCGCGCCGATCTGGGCCAGCACGGCATCGACCTCCGCCATGCACTGCTCGCGCTGCAGGCTCGCGGCGTCGATCACGTGCAGGAGCAGCCGCGCCTGCGTGGTCTCCTGGAGCGTGGCGCGAAAGGCCGCCACCAGCTCGTGCGGCAGGTCAGCGATGAAGCCGACGGTGTCGGCCAGCACGACGGCGCCGCCATCATCGAGTGGCAGCCTGCGCAGCGTCGGGTCCAGGGTCGCGAACAGTTGGTCGGCCGCGTAGACCTCGGCCGCAGTCAGCCGGTTGAACAGGGTCGACTTGCCGGCGTTGGTGTAGCCGACGAGCGACACGGTGGGGACCTCGGCCCGCGCCCGCGCCTTGCGCCCGTGCGACCGCTGCTGGTCGACGTGGGCCAGCCGCTGCCGCAGCCGCGTGATGCGCTCGCCGATCAGCCGGCGGTCGGTTTCGAGCTGCGTCTCGCCCGGCCCCCGCAGCCCGATCCCGCCGCGTTGCCGCTCGAGGTGGGTCCAGCCCCGGACCAGCCGGGTCGCCAGGTGCCGCAGCTGGGCGAGCTCGACCTGGAGCTTGCCTTCGAACGACCGGGCACGCTGCGCGAAGATGTCGAGGATGAGGCCGGTGCGGTCGAGCACCCGGGCCTCGAGGCGCTTTTCCAGGTTGCGCTCCTGGCTGGGCGACAACGCGTGGTCGAAGATGACGAGCTCCGCGCCCTCGGCCTCGATCGCGGCACGGATCTCGTCGGCCTTGCCCTCGCCGACGAACAGGCGGGGATCGGGCGCCCGCCGCGAGCCCGTGATCACCGCGACCGGTATCGCGCCGGCGGACCCCGCCAGCTCCACGAACTCGCGCAGCGCCTCGTCGTCCGCGGCGGCGCCGACCGCGAGGCGGACCAGCACGGCCCTCTCGCCACTCCCGGGGCGGTCAAACATGGGTCGCGCAGGCTCGGGTGAGCGGCGGCGTCACGCGCCGCATTGCCGGGCGCGGGCTGGCCCCGCCGCGGTAATGGAGTGGAGCACGCTGGCTCAGCTCTCCTCACCCTCG
>Ga0316622_100000508_pt1 | contig 22763 bp, 20 predicted proteins | sample OWC_Aug_OW2_C1_D_FD_207646 | JGI IMG/M metagenome (GOLD analysis project Ga0316622, IMG submission 207646) | Wetland soil microbial communities from Old Woman Creek delta, Ohio, United States - OWC_Aug_OW2_C1_D5_C | ecosystem: Environmental > Terrestrial > Soil > Wetlands | place: USA: Ohio... | reverse complement strand
TGATCAAGAGGGATGGCCGCAGGGAGCCTTTCCATGCGGACAAGATCAGGACCGGTCTCCTCATCGCGTGCAAGAAACTGCCTATCGAGATGGAAAAGATCGACAGCATCGTTGACGACATAGAAAAGAAACTGGTCGGGCTTGGCGTGAAGGAGATCGAAAGCTCATGGATCGGCGAGCAGATCATGACAGAGCTGAAGGATCTCGACAAGGTTGCGTATGTGAGGTTTGCATCGGTCTACCGGAAGTTCAAGGACATCAACGATCTCCTGGACGAGGTGAAGACGCTTTTCGAGCCGTATAAAGAAAAGAAATAATGAGCACTCCCCTCCTTTTGATCGTCGAGGATGACGAAACCATCTCCCTCAGCCTCAAGGTCTTTTTCGAAGGCAAACAGTATGCTGTTCTCACCGAATCCATGGGGAAGGACGGCATCAGTACAGCCCTCAGGGAGATCCCTGACACGATCATCCTCGACCTTCACCTCCCGGACAGTCACGGCATCGACGTCCTGAAGGAGATCAAGAAGCAGCATCCTGAGATATCCGTGATTATCATGACCGGGTTCGGCGAGGTGGATGAGGCCGTCACTGCGATGAAACTCGGGGCAGAATATTATTTCCAGAAGCCGGTGTCCCTCGATGAACTGTCCATTCTCGTGGATAAGTGCATCGGCATCAGACAGATGAAGGAAGAAGCGGTCTTTTATCGGGAGACGGATCATCCTATCATTGGCAGGAGCCCTCATATCCAGGGGCTCGTTCAGATGATGCATCTGCTGGGATCCAACCCTTCCACCACCGTGCTGATCCTCGGCGAGACAGGGACCGGGAAGGAACTTATCGCGCGGAATATCCACGCCCTGAGCAGCAGGGCCGGCAAGCCATTTGTCGACATCAACTGTGCTGCCATCCCCGAGCATATCCTTGAAAGCGAGCTGTTCGGGTATGAGGCCGGAGCGTTCACCGATGCGAAGAAGACGAAGAAGGGTCTCTTCGAACTGGCGGAGGGCGGGACGCTCTTCCTCGACGAGATCGGGGACATGCCTCCGGCCGCCCAGGCAAAGATCCTGAGGGTCATCGAGACGAAGACACTGAAACGCCTTGGCGGAACTCGTGACATTGCGGTTGATGTGCGGATCGTTGCCGCAACGAACAAAGACCTCCCTGAACGGGTGAAGAGCGGTTCGTTCAGGGAAGACCTCTATTACCGGCTCAACGTGATGCCGCTTCAACTGCTGCCGCTCAGCAAACGGACCGAAGATATCCCCCTGATCGCAGAATACCTCCTCGAAGAGATCAAAAAGACGCTTGGCCGAAAGGATGTCGGCGTGTTGACCAGTGAGGCACGGGATGCACTGATGTCCTATGCATGGCCCGGCAATGTCAGGGAGCTGAAGAACGTCATCGAGCGGGCAACCATACTCTGCCCCCGCGGCAACATAGCCGCCGGATATATCATTCTCCCTGAAGAAAAAAACGCCGGCGCAGCTCAAAAAGACGCTTCCCTTGCGCTATCCGATGCAGAGAAGTCCCACATCCGGCATGTCCTTTCACTGGCAGAGGGCAACAGGACCAAGGCTGCTCGGCTGCTCGGCATTGCGCGCTCCACGCTGAACGAAAAGATCAAGCTCTATCACATCAACTGACCTGCAGTACTGCAGTGTGCCTCGGCAGACAGGATCTGATCGACGTGTGTCTCTTTACCGGAACACCAGCAACCCGCACAGTCTCTTTCTTCAGACCACCAGCCAAGGACAAGGAGATACAGCGCGGCGCCCTTCACCCCAGCGCTCTAAGCCGGCTGCAAACCGACCAGTTGCTGAATACGTCCGGTTACTCGGGGTTCTAAGCCCAGCCCGGCGGCCAATTGATCCAGGTAGTTCTTTTCCTTCTGGGTGTCCACTTCAATGGCCAGCAAGGAAGCCGCGTACATCTGCGCCGCCAGTTCAGGTTGGCCCTGCGCTTCGGCAATCAGCTTTTCCGTTTCCATCGGCTTTTGCAGCTGAGTTATCAAATAGTTTTTACCGTCCTCATCAACACCGATTTCATCGAATTTACCCATAATCCGGCTGATTTCATTTTGATCGACCTGGCCATCCGACTTAGTGGCGTTGATCATGGCCCGCAGAACTAACTCCGAACTCTGGTCCAACAGCTTTTGGTCTTCGTCCGTATTTGGTTCCAGCAGACCGGCTGGGATCTGAGGATTTGCTTGACCGGTTCCTTTGAGGGCGTTGAAAGCCAACGCACCGACCAGGGCCATTAAACCTCCGCCAACGGCTCCACCCACAGATTTTCCACCGCCGCCCAACAGTGAGCCGATCAGCGCCCCCAAACCTCCGACTGCAAGATTTTTATTGCCGCCGACCGCTTTTCCGGCATCACCAAGCATATTCGAAAGCAAATCACCGATACCGCCGCCTGCGCCGGTGGCGCCGCTCTTTTGACCACCACCGAGCACACTGGAGAGTAAGTCACCGATACCTCCGCCGCTTTTGCCGCCGCCCAATACGCTTGAAAGCATATCCGTAATTCCCCCACCGCCTGATTGCCCTGAAGAATCTCCCAAATTACCTGCCAGATTATCCAGGTCTTTGCTGACTCCCAAAGACTTCTTCATCCGGTCATTGGACGAAGGTGACATTCCGGATTGCACCATTGCTCCAAGAAGTTCCCCGATATTCATGTCTCTGCCCTCCTTTTTGGGTTGTGAAAAATTCTACGCTTTCAGCTGACCGACAAGATGTTAACTGACTGTTTCTTCAGCGGCCATTCTTTCATTTGTATGGAGAATCGATATAGCCCAAACATATTTATCACTGTGCGCTCCTCAGGTGCATGCGGCTCAAGGTTTTCATGGTGTGGTGTGCCAGGTTAAACACTCATCCTCGCTGAGAAAAAAGTTAACCCATGGCATTCAGCTCGACAACGAACTCAGGCGCGGGGTATCCGGCTGCGCCGAGAGCGTCCCGAATTGCCTGCTGCGTGTCGAAGTAGACCTGCCAATAGTAATTATTGTGGCAGTAGGGCCTCACCGCGAGAACACAACCCCCCGGCGTGTGGGCCAGGATCTTCAGGTCAGACGCCGGCTCGGCCAGAACGTTGGGGATCTTGGCCACTCGGGCAGCGATCTTTTCCATGGCCTGATGCGGATCCATGGAATGAGCCACCTGGGCCGTGATGTCCACGCGGCGGTAGGGATTGGCGGTGAAGTTCTGGATGTTGTCGCTGAGGATCTTGCTGTTTCCGATGTAGGTACGGAGATTGTCCGGCGTGTTGATGGTGGAGACGAACAGGCCGATCTCCACGACGGTTCCGGTTACTCCTGCCGCGCTGATGAAGTCTCCCACCTTGAATGGGCGCAGGATCACCAGGAAAGCGCCTGCGGCGAAGTTGGAGAGCAGGCCGCTCCAGGCTGCTCCCACTGCCAGCCCGGCACCAGCCAGCAGGGCGGCGAAAGAGGTTGTCTGGACTCCGAACACCTCGAGGATGGCGATCACCAGGATGATCGTAAGCAGTACGTTTACCGTGTTCTGTACGTACCGAATAATGGTGGCTTCGATTCCCTTGGCACGCATTCCGCCACCCAGAAGGCGCATCGCGAAGCGGATCAGCATGCGTCCGCCTATCCACAGCAGCAGAGCGCCGAACAGTTTCCAACCAATACTGATAAAGGTGGCGTTGAGACTTGCAAGAAGACTTGTCGTGTCCATGGTAATCCTCCGGATTTCGGCCGGTACACACCGGCCTACAAGGGGTTAATGGAGAGAAAAGGAGGTCTTCAAACAAATAATAGCACGAGAGAGGGAGAAGCTCAATACGATGTATACGTTCCATACGAACACGACCCGCTCTATGGCCGAATCTTGATTTTGGCGGCGATGCTGCAAGGCTGTACGTATATCTTCATTTCACCGCGCAAATGGGAGATGAACGCGAGACGTCTTGCATACTGAATGAAGTCTTAACGGTTTCCGCTTCCAATAACTGTGAACCAACACCATCCGCACGGTAACGTCTTATCATTGCGGACAAACTGACCGAAAATCAGCCAGTTTGTTCTGTTTTCGGTCATAAGTTCCACTGTTCACGTCCCTGAGATGTTTCTGCGTTCCGAGCAATGAAAATAAATCATTATTTAACAGCTACTTGCATGAACGGGTTTTTTTATTGCGCGCCCGGCATTGGCATGTCGCTTGTAATACTGGTAGTCACATTAAGCTTCCATGGAGGTAGAGTGTGCGAATGAAAAAAATACTGATAGTTGACGACGAACCGACAATCCTGATGACCATGTCCCATGTCCTGAGCGGCAAGGATACCATGGTCATAACCAGCAGCAGAATCGAGGAGGCCGAAGAGGCGCTTGCGCGATACACCTTTGACCTGGTGATAGCCGACATACGCCTGAGCGGCATGGAAGGCATCGAAGGGCTTGAACTGCTCAGCTATGTAAAACAGATCAGTCCGAAGACCAACGTTATCATCATGACCGCGTACGGCTCTGACGAGATAAAAGAGGAGGCGTACAAAAGGGGGGCTTTCCACTATTTCGAAAAGCCTATTGATATTCCGCAGCTGATCGAGAGGGTCCAGAGCGTGGGCATCGAATCAGTTGCCGAAGGCTTGAAAGCGTAACGCTGAAGGAGGAGGCAATGTCCTTACTGAAAAAGTTGTTGGTCGTTGACGATTCTCAGCTTATCCATAACATGTACCGGCTGGTCCTGAACAGGTATCAGGGGTGCAGGATTGCTGACGCGATGAATGGTCTCGAAGCTCTGGATATTCTTACAAAGGAGAATGATTTCGATCTGATCCTTCTCGATATCAACATGCCGGTGATGAACGGCATTCAGTTCATGGAGAAGATCTTCAATGGGAACCGCTACCGCCACATTCCGGTTATCGTCATCAGCACCGAGGGCAGGGAGGAAGACACGCTCAGGGCACTGAAGCTTGGAGCTTCAGGCTATGTGGTGAAGCCGTTCAAGCCGCACCTGCTGCATGAGCTCATCGAAAAGGTGATGATGAGGAAAAAAAGCCCATTCCCGTCCCCCGCCAGAGCCGGCGCGTAGCAGCGGAAAAGTCCGTGAAGGCAGAGCTGATGAAGAGAGAGGGAAAAAGGAAGCCCATGAATGCAATGACCGGGAAATGTGCGATGACGGGCCAGGCGCGGAAGATCATGGAGACGCTCCCCAGGAAGGATTGGCGGGAGCGGCAGAAGGAGATGGCCCGGCTGCTGGCCTGCCCTCATGAGGACCTCATCAAAGAACTTGAAAAAGGTATCCGGAACCATGCCGACGCTGACGTCAGAAATGCGAGCATGGAGGTGTATAAGACACTCGGCGTAAGGGGGTTTACGTCCCTTTCGTCCCTTCTTCAGGACAGCGACCATGAGGTGAGGCTCTTTGCGGTCAACGTGCTCTGCGCTGTCGGGAGTCAAGAGGCATTCCCGCTTCTTGCCGGCTCGATGCAGGACCCTGACGTGAACGTGCGGGTGGCAGCGGCCGAGGCGTTGGGAAGGATCAGGGATGCCCGTGCCGTGCCGATCCTTGAGAAGGCTGTCCATGACGAGCCCTGGGTGGCTATGGCTGCAGTGCATGCGCTCGGTGAGATCGGAGGGGAGCATGCGCTCAGGGTGATCTACCGCTGCCTTAAGATCGAGGACTGCCAGGAGATCGCGGTCACTGCTCTCGGCAACGCGGGGAATCTCGATTCAATCGAGTACCTTGCAGCATGTCTCGATTACGACCGACTCAGCGAGATTGCCCTGAAGGCCACGGTCAGAATTGCGGAGAGGCATCAGGCGCGGCTTCAGCCGGAATACTTCATGCATCATATCCCAAAGCTGCTCGGGATGACGCAGTCTCCGGACCCGGACATAAAGAAAGCGGCGATCAGGTCGATCTGCTGGTCGCGGAATCTTGCTGCCCAGCAGTGGCTGATCGATGCGGTAAAGGATAAGGACCTTCAGGAATGCGCGGTCGAGGGCATTCTGCAACTCGGCAGACGCGCTGTCCCCGGCATCATTGATGAGATCCGCAATTCTGCTGGGCCCCACCGGCGCATGCTGGTCAAAATGATTGACATGCTCGGCGAACAAGCGGTGCTCATCCAGTTCGCAGGCGATGCAGATGCAGCGGTGCGCACGGGAGTGGCCTGGGCCCTTGGTGCTGTTCGCATGGAACGGGCGGAGCAGGCGCTGCATGCCATGCTGAACGACCCTGATGAGGAAGTTCGCCTCGCTGCACGAACAAGTCTCGATAGACAGAGAGCGGGTAAATGATGTCAGATCTGAGAAAAAGCGGAGAGGGGGATATATGTCAATGACCATCCTCGTAGTCGACGATTCCGTGGTGGTGAGGCAGGTAGTGACCCTTACGCTGAGAAACGCGGGTTTTTCGACGATCGATGCAGTCAACGGTGTTGACGCGCTGAAGAAACTGCAGAACAACCAGGTGGAACTGATCGTGACAGACCTGAACATGCCCGAGATGGACGGGATATCGTTCATACGGGAGGTTCGGGCCAGGAACGACATCAGGCACCTGCCCATCGTGATGCTCACTACCGTATCCCAGGAAGAGCGTAAGCAGGAAGGCAGGGCAGCCGGGGCAACGGGCTGGGTATATAAACCGTTCAAAGCCGGGCAGCTGCTGGAGGCAGTCAGAAAATGTATCTGAACAGAACACGGCATAGTGAAGAAGGGGAACAATGATGTTCAACATCCATGAAACAGGGCAAAAGGGCGGACTCACGCTCGGAGGGCAGCTGAGGATAGAACACGCGGCTGAGATTCGGGACGCGTTGATGAACGTATTTCAGCATGCAGACTGCGTTGCCCTCACTATTGAACGGGATGCTGTTGCTGATCTTTCATTTCTGCAGGTGCTCTGTGCAGCAAACCGGACCGCACAGGGGGAGAAGAAGAAATTTGAGTTCAACAGTTCTGCGGCCCCCGGGGTTCAGGACATGATGCAGGAGGCGGGGTTTGCATACGAGAGGGGGAGTTTCTGCGATCCGGGCGTTATGAGCAGAGAATCCAGGGGAGGGGAAAATGGCTAAGAGGATCATGACCGTCGATGACTCTGGCAGCATGCGCCAGATGGTTGGCTTCACTCTGAGGCAGCACGGATATGACATAACCGAGGCGGCAAACGGGGCGGAAGCGCTCAAGAAGCTCGAGAAAGAAAAGATTGACATGCTGATCACGGATATCAACATGTCGGAGCTTGACGGCATTGCCCTTGTGAGGAAGGTGCGGGACAACCCGGCATACAAATTCATTCCGATCATCATTCTCACCACCGAGTTTCAGGCAGAAAAGAAAGAAGAGGCGAAAGCGGCAGGCGCTACCGGATGGATCGTAAAACCGTTCAGACCGGACCAGCTCCTGGCTGTGGTACGGAAGGTGATGGAATGAGCGACGAACTGAAACAGTTCAGGGAAGCTTTCAGGGTCGAGGCGTCCGAGCTCCTTGCCGATCTTGAGGCAACGCTCATTGAGCTTGAGAAGGACCCAAGCAACATAGAGGCAGTCTCTTCGATATTCCGTGCGTTTCATACCCTCAAGGGATCGGGCGGCATGTGCGGGTTTGACGACATATCCAGCTTCACCCACCAGATCGAGACAGTCTATGACCTTGTACGGAACTGGAAGATAGAGGCTGACAAACACCTCATAGACCTTACGCTTGCTGCATGTGACCATATACGTGACATGCTCTCCTCCGAGATGGCCGGCTGCGAAGCGATTGAAAACCGGACGATGGACATCCTGGCGTACTTCAAAAGACTTGTTCCGGAAACGGGAAAAGCCCCGAAGCTGCTGAAGCAGGCAGGCCTTGCCGAAGAGGTCCTGGGTGCAACCGAGACCCTCGGGAAACTGGCTACCTACCGGATACGGTTCCGTCCTGCGGCTGATATATTTTCCCGGGGGACCAATCCACTTCTGCTTCTCCAGGAGCTGCGGGAGATGGGAGACTGCACGGTCATAGCCCACACCGAGAACATACCTGACCTCAGTGGCCTGGACCCTGAACAATGCTATGTCTATTGGGACATCATCCTGAGCACGGCGAAAGGGATGAATGTCATCCAGGACGTGTTCATCTTTGTCCAGGACGAATCAGAGGTGAGGATCGATATGATCGATGACGGGGAAACCCTGCTCGAATCGGAAGACTACCGGAAGCTGGGCGAGATCCTTATCGAGAGGCAGGACATCAGGAAAGAGGATCTCGAACAGATACTGCGGGAGAGAAAGCGTCTCGGAGAGGTACTGGTTGAAGAAGGGCTGGTCCAGGAGGTCAGCATACAGGCTGCGCTTGCCGAGCAGGAGCAGGTAAAGCAGGTCAGGGAGGACCGCCAGAAGATCGAAGCCATGATGAATATAAGGGTGGCTTCTCGGAAACTCGATAAATTGATCAACCTTGTGGGCGAGCTTGTCACGGTCCAGGCCCGGCTGAGCCAGACCGCTTCACGCTGCGATGATCCTGAACTGCTTCTGATCGCGGAAGAGGTCGAACGGCTGATAGAGGAGCTCAGGGACACATCCATGAATATACGGATGCTGCCTATGGGCACCACGTTCGGCAAGTTCAAGCGGCTCGTGAGGGATCTTGCTGATGGTCTCGGCAAGGAGATCGAACTTCTCACCGAAGGAGCAGATACAGAACTCGACAAGACGGTTATCGAGAAGCTGAACGACCCCCTGGTCCATATCATCAGAAACTGCGTTGACCACGGCATAGAGCTGCCTGATCTTCGCAGAGAGCATGGCAAGCCGAGGAAAGGCTCCATTCGCCTTTCTGCAGTCCATTCCGGAGCCTATGTGGTGATACAGGTTAAAGATGACGGTGCCGGTCTTAACAAAAAGGCCATACGTGCAAAGGCTTTGCAAAAAGGCCTGATACAGCCGGACGATGAGCTGAGCGAGCACGAGATATTCAATTTGATCCTTGCGCCGGGATTCACGACTTCGGGCAATGTTACCAGCGTATCCGGCCGCGGCGTCGGCATGGATGTGGTGAAAAAGGCTGTTGACAGCCTCAGGGGTAAGATGCAGATCGACAGTCTGCCCGGGGAAGGCACGACCGTAACCCTGAGCCTTCCTCTGACCCTTGCGATCATCGAGGGCCTCTTGGTGAAGGTTGGGGCTGATACGTTCGTGATGCCGCTCTCGATCGTGGAGGAATGCATAGAGCTGAGCGAGAAAGAAAGGCAGCAGTCACATGGAAGGAACCTGGCGCAGGTAAGAGGGCAGATCGTGCCCTATATCCGTCTTCGGGATCAGTTTGTTATCAATGGCAGCGAGCCGGCGATCCAGCAGATCGTGATCGCAAATACCGAAGGAAGGCGAGTGGGCTTCGCTGTGGACAGCGTGATCGGTGAACACCAGACCGTGATCAAGTCGCTTGGCAAGTTCTACCACGGCGTGAACGGAATCTCAGGTGCAACGATCCTCGGAGACGGTTCAGTGGCCCTGATCCTCGATGTGCCACAGATTGTAAGATCAGTGGCTAAGGAGGAATCGCGCGTGTAACCAGGGGAATAAGGGCTGGCTGGAGACCTTTTTTAAAAAACAAATGTATAAGCCGTTATCGGCAGACTCATTCAAGAGGAGGAGCATATGACTAAACTGGGAGACATTAAAATTGGGACGAAGCTGGGTATCGGATTTTTTTCTGTTACCGTGCTTCTGGCTATCCTGGGCTTTATATCCTATGTGCAGTTGAACAGGGTTATGACTGCCGCGGATTCGATCCTGGAGAAGGACGTCCCTGTTTCAGACATGGCCATGGAGATGAAGGCTGAAATCATTACCCTTCGGGATCTCATGGCTGAGTATTTGCTTGCCAGAGACATCAGCAGGCTTGAGGGAATACAACAGGAGTACGAAAAGACCTCGGCGCTTTTTGACAAAATGGCACAGGCAGTCATCAAGGGAGGGATGATCGATGATATGAAGGTTATTGCAACCACTGACAAGGAACTCATCAAGCTCATTGAGGATGCAGAAACGTCCCATGCCCAGCTTGACAAGCACGCAAAGGAGTTGATGGCCCTGCACAAGGCCGGACTGCAGGGGGCGGCTGATTCCGGGAGAAAAGCCCTCGACATGATGGGAGCGCTCGACAAGGAGAGCGGAGAAGTACTCAGACTGACACAAGAAGCCGAGAAAATGAGCAAAAAAGACATGCATGCAGCAATGGCAGCGGCCGATGCGGCCCATAACACGGCGAATATCTTCATCGTTTCTTTCACCATCTTAGGAATAGTTCTTGCCGTGGGTATCGGTTACGTGCTCGGCAAGAGTATTACCAATCCCCTGGCAAGAGCAGTTGATGCAAGCGGCAAAATTGCTGGCGGTGATCTTACTATCCAGCTTACCGTTGAAAACAAGGACGAGACAGGGCAACTGCTTGCAGCCATGAAGAACATGGTGGAAAAGCTTCGTGAGATCGTTGCTGATGTCAAATCAGCTGCCGACAATGTAGCATCGGGGAGTTCTGAGCTGAGCGCGAGTTCTGAGCAGATGTCGCAGGGGGCGTCGGAGCAGGCGTCATCGGTAGAGGAGGTATCATCGTCTATGGAGGAGATGGTATCGAACATCCGGCAGAACGCGGACAATGCGCAGCAGACGGACAAGATTGCCCTGAAGTCGGCAGGGGACGCGCGGGAGAGCGGCAAGGCGGTGCAGGAGACCGTGATGGCGATGAAGGACATTGCGGGAAAGATATCGATCATCGAGGAGATCGCGCGGCAGACGAACCTGTTGGCGCTGAACGCGGCGATCGAGGCAGCACGGGCAGGGGAACACGGCAAGGGGTTTGCGGTGGTGGCCTCCGAGGTGCGGAAGCTGGCAGAGCGGAGCCAGGCAGCGGCAGGGGAGATCAGCAAGCTGTCGGCGTCGAGCGTGCAGGTGGCGGAGCGGGCAGGGGAGATGCTGGAGAAGCTGGTGCCGGACATCCAGAAGACGGCGGAGCTGGTGCAGGAGATCAACGGGGCGTCTGCTGAGCAGAACAGCGGGGCGGAGCAGATCAACAAGGCGATACAGCAGCTTGACCAGGTGGTGCAGCAGAACGCGAGTGCTGCGGAGGAGATGTCGTCGACTGCGGAGGAGCTGTCGTCGCAGGCAGAGCAGCTGCAGGGTACCATAGATTTCTTCAAGGTGGGGGAAACCGGGCGGAGGCAGACGGCCAACGTAGCGCAGGCGATGCCGAAGGTGCAGAAGACGAAGATCGCCCACATTCCACTCAAGGCAGCGAGCATTGCAGAGAAGGCGGCAAAGCCGGTCGGCGTGACGCTGGACATGGGAAACGGTGGAAGAGATGACGACGACTCAGAGTTCGAAAGATTCTAAAGGGGGTTTGAAATGAGCGTTACCGCGATCACAGAGACAACGCAGTACCTCACGTTTAAACTTGCAGAAGAGATCTTTGCCCTCGATATCACGAAGGTGCGTGAGGTGCTGGATTTCACGAGCATCACGAAGGTGCCGCGGACCCCTCAGTTCATGCGGGGCGTGATCAACCTGCGGGGCAGCGTTGTGCCGGTAGTTGACCTGCGACTGAAGTTCGGCATGACCAGGACCGAACAGACCGTAAACACCTGCATCATCATCGTGGAGATAACCCTGACAGGAGAGACGGTCGTGCTGGGGGCTCTTGCTGATGCTGTACATGAGGTCATAGAGCTTGAACCCCAGCAGATAGAGCCTGCACCGAGGATCGGCGCGAGACTGAAGACGGACTACATTAAGGGCATGGGTAAACGGGGCGAGCATTTCATCATCATCCTCGATATCGACAAGGTCTTCTCTATGGATGAGTTGTCGCTGGTCCAGGAGGTTGAGATGGGTGCTTCTTCAGGACCGGCTGCGTAGTATTAACCCTAAACGGTAATGATATCACGGAAAGGGAGTGACTACGATGTGGAAAAAGATTAGACTCCGGCAGAAGTTTGCGGCAGGGTTCGGCATTATCCTCCTCCTGATCGTCGCACTCGCATGGTGGGCGATCAGCGGCATCGGAGAGATCATCCATAATGCGGACGGCGTGATCGATTCTTCGCGTCTCCGCGGCGAAATGCTGCAGAGAGAAGTGGACCATCTTAACTGGGCGTTAAAGCTGAGTACTGATATCCCGAAGAACCAGGTGACGGTAGAAAAGGACTACACGCAATGCGGTTTCGGAAAATGGTATTACAGCGATGCGCGTAAACAAGCCGAGGTTATTCTGCCGAAGCTGAAAGACCTATTTGCAAATATCGAGGAACCCCACAGGCAGCTGCATCAATCATCCGTAGATATTGCGGAGAAGCTGAAGGAGGGTAAAAACCAGGAAGCGGCTGTTATCTTCTCAACAAAATCACAGGAAAGCCTGGGAAAAGTCAAAGAACTGTTGCTGCAAATCCGCTTAACGGTTAAGGAAAACCTCATGACCGATGACATGATGCTGAAGGCCGCATCCAGCACCCGTTATGGCGTGCTCGCCGTGGGAGGGCTCTGCATCGTGTTCGGGATCATCATTGCCGTCTTTATGGCAAGACAATTCATTGCATCACTGCATAAGGATCTGGTTTTTGCGCGTGCAGTCGCTGCGGGGGATCTGTCCGGCCGGATAGACGTTGACCAGCAGGACGAGCTGGGCGAGCTTGCAGCTGCGCTCAATCAAATGGCAGAGAAGCTGAAGGAGGTTCTCTCCGAGATCAGAACTGTCGCCGACAACGTGGCCTCAGGCAGCCAGCAGCTGAGTTCGAGCTCAGAGGAGATGTCGCAGGGAGCATCCGAGCAGGCGAGTTCCGTGGAAGAAGTCTCCTCGTCAATGGAGCAGATGGTATCGAACATCAGGCAGAACGCGGATAATGCCCAGCAGACCGAGAAGATCGCGCTGAGGTCTGCCGGTGACGCAGGGGAGAGCGGCAGGGCGGTCAAGGAAACGGTTTTGGCCATGAAGGAGATCGCAGGGAAGATATCGATCATCGAGGAGATAGCGCGGCAGACGAACCTGCTGGCCTTGAACGCAGCCATAGAGGCAGCGCGAGCAGGAGAGCACGGCAAGGGATTTGCGGTGGTTGCCTCAGAGGTGAGGAAGCTTGCTGAGCGGAGCCAGGAAGCAGCAGCCGAGATAAGTACATTGTCAGGGTCGAGCGTACAGATAGCAGAAAGGGCAGGCGAGATGCTGGAGAAGCTGGTGCCGGACATCCAGAAGACGGCTGAACTGGTGCAGGAGATTAACGGGGCCAGCACGGAGATGAACAGCGGATCTGAGCAGATCAACAAGGCGATACAGCAGCTCGATCAGGTGATCCAGCAGAACGCTGGTGCTGCGGAGGAGATGTCGTCGACGGCGGAGGAGCTGTCGTCGCAGGCAGAGCATCTGCAGAGCACCATTGAGTTCTTTAAAACAGGCGACAGCGAGTCGCACCGGCGAACGGTCAAAGTGGAAAAGCTCACACCGAAACTGCAGAAGACGAAGATAGCGCATGCGATGCATCGGGCGGTGACCACAGGCGAACGGGGTGCGACACTCCTGGCGCAGAGCTGAACATGGACAACAGCCGCAGGGATAACGACGCAGAGTTCGAACGGTTAGAGAAAAGGTGATAGAGTTTGGCCCGGAGCAGATGGAGCCTGTACCATGCTGAAATACTATGATGCAGGAGGTTAAGAGTCGGACCATGGAACAAAGCGTAATGAGTGCCGTCATATCAGACAAGGATTACGAACGGCTGAGCAGGCTTATTTATTGCGAATGCGGCATAAAGATGCCGCCGACAAAAAAGGTAATGCTTGAGGCGAGGCTCAGGAAGCGGCTCAGGGTCCTTGGCCTCCCCACCTTTGGCCGGTACTGCGACTATCTCTTCAGTAAAGAGGGGCTCGAGGACGAGCTGATCAGCATGATCGATGTCGTGACAACAAACAAGACCGATTTTTTCCGCGAGCCGAAACATTATGATTTCCTGACCACTGTTGCTGTCCCCGAATTGATGAACCAGTATGGGGCAGGCATGAGACGGGACCTGAAGATATGGTCCGCAGGATGCTCAACAGGAGAGGAGCCGTATACCATAGCCATGGTCCTGAGCGAATTCAGGGAAGCACATCCCGGCTTCGAATTCATGATCCTGGGGACAGACATCTCGACGAAGGTCCTGGAGAGGGCAGCAAAGGCGGTGTACAGGATGGAACGGGCAGAGACGGTGCCTGCACAGATAAAGAAGAAATACCTCCTGCGGAGCAAAGACAGGGAAAAAAATCTCGTGAAGATTGCCCCCGAGGTCAGGCATCATGTCAGCTTTCGCAGACTGAATTTCATGGCGGAAGATTTCCAGATGCGCGAACCTATGGACATTATCTTCTGCAGGAATGTGATCATCTATTTCGACCGGCCGACGCAGGAAAAACTGCTGAACCGGCTGTGCGACCACCTTGTTCCCGGAGGATATATTTTCATGGGCCATTCCGAGACCCTGAGCGGGCTGCGGGTTCCCTTGGTTTCTGCAGGACCAACGGTTTACCGGAAACCCGCATGAGACTGCCCGGAGAGGGAGATCTGCCCTCGATCTATCTTCATCCCGGCGAACTGGTCATATGCGAAGAACCGACGCGCGTAATAACTGTCCTTGGTTCGTGCGTGTCTGTCACCATGTTCAGCAGAAGGCTGAAGCGCGGTGCCATATGCCATGGGACCATGCCAAGGTGCAAAGCGCTGAAACAGTGCACGGAACTCTGTATAGACGCATTCAAGTTCATGGACTGCGCGATTGAACGCATGCTCATGAACTTCAGGGAGTTCGGCGTTGCAAACAGAGACATTGAGATAAAGGTGTTCGGCGGAGCTGATACCCTTCAGTCAAAAAGCAGCAACACGATCGGAAGCCAGAATATAAAGGTGACGCTGGACACCCTGGGAAGGGAAAGGCTCAGTGTTCTTGCAGCGGATGTCGGGGACAACTTCGGCCGCAAACTGATATTCTTTTCCCACACCGGAGAGGTGTACCTGAAACGCCTGAACAAGGCCACGTATCTGTACCGGTCATGAGCAGAAAGATCAAGGTCCTTATCGTCGACGATTCATCTGTTGTGCGGAAGACCCTTTCTGAGATACTTGCGTCTGATCCCCAGATCGAGGTCATGGCAACCGCATCAGACCCGTTCATTGCCGCTGAAAAGATTCGTCACGAGGTGCCGGATGTCATCTCACTTGATATTGAGATGCCGAGGATGGACGGACTTACGTTTCTTCACAAGATCATGAGCCAGCACCCCATCCCGGTGGTCATCTGTTCAAGCCTGGCTCAGATAGGAGCGGAAACTACGATCAGGGCGCTAGAGTTCGGTGCTGTCGAGATCATACTGAAACCACGCCTGGGGGCGAAGCAGTTCCTTGAGGAGTCCCGGATACGCATATGCGATGCGGTAAGGGCAGCAGGCATGGCCACAGTAAAGCGGCTCCCGGAGAAGACGTACAGGCCTTTGCCAAAGCTCACTGCTGACGCAGTCATTGCCAAACCAACGGGGAAGTCGATGATCCAGACAACCGAAAAGGTTGTTGTGGTTGGGGCCTCAACAGGAGGCACCGAGGCGCTCAGGATATTCCTTGAGGCAATGCCTCTTGATGCACCCGGAATCGTGATCGTACAGCACATGCCGGAACATTTTACTGCTGCCTTTGCAAAACGTCTTGACACTCTCTGCCGGATGTCTGTGAAGGAGGCTGAGGACAATGATACGGTAATCAGGGGGCGGGCGTTGATAGCTCCCGGCAACCGCCACACGCTCCTGAAACGGAGCGGCGCACGCTATTATGTCGAGGTTAAGGACGGCCCGCTCGTTAGCCGGCACCGGCCTTCTGTGGATGTGCTCTTTCGTTCTGCTGCCCGCTACGCTGCCAACAACGCGGTCGGGGTCATCATGACCGGCATGGGCGATGACGGGGCGAAGGGGATGCTGGAGATGAAAGATGCCGGAGCGTTCACCATAGCCCAGGATGAGGCCACCTCGGTTGTCTTCGGCATGCCGAACGAGGCGATAAAAATGGGGGGTGTCAGCAGAGTGATGGCCCTTCAGGAGATAGCTGCCCAGGTGATCAAGCGAATGACAGCGTAACTATCGGTGCCGTGCCGCTGTGACAAACACCGAGGGAGGCGGCACGGAAATTACGTGCAGCGGCATCAGACTCGCAGCAGCAGCATCACCGTTGTGCCGCTTCCTTCGGTTGATGCAATTTCGAGTGTCCCGCCATGGTCCTCAACAAGTTTCTTGCAGATGGGGAGCCCGAGGCCTGTCCCGCCTTTTTTTGTGGTAAAGAACGGCTCAAAGATCCTTTCCCTGTCAGCCAATGGAATGCCGGGACCATCATCATGTATGGTGATCTCGATATGATCATCCATCGGCCGGGCATTGACCGAAACAATCGTCCCCGCAGCCTCGATGGCGTTATGCAGCAGGTTCAGGAGGACCTGGGTGATCTTGTCCCTGTCAGCGCTGATCGTTACCGGGAGAGGAGCTTCCATGGAGACGGTGATACCGGGCCGCTTCCCATTCACATGATGTTCAAGTTCCATAAGGAGCAGGTTAAGGTCGATCGTTCTTATATCGAGGCGGGACGGCCGCGTGTACATCAGCAGCTCCTCGATCAGGTTTTTCATCCGGGTGGTTTCCTTGAGCATTGCCGAAATCAGGGCTCTGTGCTGGGGGGTTTCGATCTCCCGTTCCAGGATCTGGCCGATGGAAGTGATGCCGAAAAGAGGGTTCCTTACTTCATGGGCGACACCCGACACAACCTTGCCCATGGTTTCAAAATGTTCCTTCTTTTTCAACGATGCCTCAAGTTTCTTCGTCTCGGAGAGGTCGCGGAAAAGGACGATTACGCCTGCTTCAGTTCCGTGAGCATTTCTGAGCAGAGAAGTGGAAAATCCTATCGGGGTAATGCTGCCGTCGCGATTTGAGAGGATGACCTCATCACGAAGAGCTTGATCAACCATCAGGAATAGCCTGGTTTCAGGGTAGATTTCGGCAAGGTTCTTTCCTGCAAGGTCATCTGCATTGCTTCTGAATAAGGCTGCACCTGCACGATTGATCCTGAGGACAGTCCCTTTGTCATCAAGGACCATGATGCCGCTGGCAGTAGAGTCGAATATGGCATCAGACAATTCCTTTTGGGATTTTAGTAGTCGATTGGACTGCATGCGCTCCAGTTCTGAGGTTGCCCGGATGGCAAACATATTGAAGACGAACTCAACGAACTTCAAATCGGTCATGGGTCTGCTGCTCAGTGCTGCAATAATGCCGAGCGGTTTCCCGGACGAGGCAAAAAGAGGGATCCCGATATAGCCTTCTGCACCCATTTCCATAAGCAACGTGTCCCCGGGAAACAGCTCCCGGACATTTTTCGGGTAGAGACAAAGCTTCTTCCAGACCACATTATCGCAGGGAGTTCCTTCAAGGCAATAGGTGAAATTATCCCCGAATTCACCGTGTGCATAGACAGCAATCGTCCAGACATGGTTCATATCCTCTAAGAGCTCCCCAACGTAGGCGAAGTCCATGCCCAGTGTCCTTACAAGACGCTCAACAAGAGAGCGAAAGAAATCCCTGTCTGTCTTTCCGGAGACCTCTTCAACAAGCGTGTACAGGGCTGCTTCGATCTTCTTCCTTTCGGTGATGTCCTGTACTGTTCCTATGCGCTCTGTAATAGCGCCGGATTCATCGAGGTGTGCGCGTCCCTCTGCGTGGAGGTATCGTACCTCTCCTCCTTTCAGGACAATACGGTAATCGTAGCTCCATTCAGTCTGACCAGAAGCAATAACATGTTCAACAGAACGGGAAAGCGGTTCCCGGTCTTCGGGATGGACACTTTCCAGAAATGACGAAAAACTCACCGGTTCTGCCTGGTCCTTGCCGAAGATTTTAAAGGTCTCATCTGACCACCAAAAAGTCATGTTTTCGGCATCCAGCTTCCAGTTCCCCATTTTGGCAATACGCTGTGCTTCCTTCAGCCTGGTCTCGCTTTCCCTATAGCGATTTGCCGCTTCTTCCAGCTCTGCTGTCCTCTGTCGTACCGATTCTTCCAGGGTGGCATGAGATTTTTCGATACTGCCGGCCATCCGGTTGAAGGCGGATGCCACGGTGCCGAATTCGTCCTTATGCGGAAGGTCTATCCGGTACTGCAGTTCACCGGCGCCCACTTTCTTTGCTGCCTCGTGCAGAACCGCCAGAGGAGAAAAAACCATTTTTTTGAGTATCAGTATCAGGACGAGACTTCCCAAAACTGCGAGGGAGACCGTGAATAAAATCATGGTGCGTCTGATTTCGCTGATGACGGCAGTCATCTTTTTCGAGGAGATGTCCACCATGACAATGCCGAGGACCTCTCTGCCCTGTACGTGGCACTGCCGGCAGGCCTGCTCATTCAGGAGCGGCTTGAAAAAGATCAATCTTCCTTCGGAGGTTATGGACATATCCCGCGGGTCGGAGAAGATTTCACCAGGAACTCTGTGGTCTGTTTGCCCGGCATACAGGGTTCCGTCACCTGTGAAGAGCGCGGTTCTGACATCAGCATCCATCATATTGCTGGTGACCAGTGTCTTGATGATGGAGGGTTTTTTATCGAGCAGCATAGCATCTTTGAGTTCCCTGGCGATGTCGCCTGCAAGGAGGGAAGATCTGTCCCGTTCAAACGACAGGAGGACTGCGGTTCCCCGTTTGTTCATCACATAGGCAAGAACGCTGGAAGAAATCAGGATGCCTGCCAAAAGCAGAAAGACCATTCGCCTGCCAAGACTGGATATGATAGCAGTTCCTCCGTGCCGTGGGTTTCGTGAGGGTAGCCCTTTCTTTTGCGCAGACACTTGTCTGGCAATATACAACAGGGCTTATATAAGGCCATTAATTTTTATTATAATAATGGAAAGGTGCGGTGAAAGCAAAGAAAAAAGCGCGGTCGTCGCGTTTCAGTTGTCTGTTTTAATGCAACTGATGGGCGATGCCAGGCGTTTACAAAGAGAGCTCTTTTGTGATATAAAATAAGGCCGTAATGGGGAGTCGTCCAATGGCAGGACGGTAGACTCTGGATCTGCTTATAGGGGTTCGAATCCTCTCTCCCCAGCCAATAAATCGTAATGCGTGATGTGTAATGCGTTATGAGCAAAGATCCGCAGATAGGGGTAACAGGTCACGGATCACGCCTTACTCTTCACGATTTGTATTTATACGGTCCCATCGTCTAGCGGCCTAGGACGTGGCCCTCTCAAGGCTAAAACACGGGTTCGATTCCCGTTGGGACCGCCAAATTATCCTCGTCCAGAGTATCTCCAAATAGATGCTTCACCCGGCAGGCAGGAAATCGAAGCGGTTGCGGCACTATTGATCTATCTTGATGACCCCGTGGGATATGGCGTACTTGATGAGCTCCGAGCGGTTGCTGAGGCCGAGTTTTTCGAGGATGTTCGTCTGGTGCACGATGACGGTCTTGGCGCTGATATTCAGCATGTCGCCTATTTCCTTGTGGGTGTGCCCCTCGGCTATCAGCTTCAAAAGCTGCTTTTCCCTGTCCGTAAGATTATCATAGGAACCTTCCTGCGTTATGCCGCCTTTACCCAGCAGGCTGTCCACCACCTTTGTCGCAATGGCAGGGTAGAGGTACGTTTCTCCGGCTTTCACCGCGTGGATCGCCGTGACAAGATCGCTGCCGACAGCGCGCTTCAGCAGGTAGCCGGATGCCCCGGCTTTCAGAAAGCGGGTTATATATTCTTTGTCGTCATACTGCGTCAGGACAAGGATCTTTATCCCCTCGTCAAACTTCTTGATCTCAAGGGCAGCTTCATATCCTCCCAGTCTGGGCATGGAAATATCGAGCAGGACAACATCCGGATGGAACTTTTTCGTCTTTTCTATGGCCTCTATCCCGTCTGCCGCTTCAGCTACCACTTCGATGTCATCGGAGAATTTCAGAAAAGCGGAAATGCCCTCCCTGACAAGGGAGTGGTCGTCAGCAACAAGCACACGAATTTTAGACATGGTCATTTACCTCATTTTCTGGCGAGACTTTCAGGCTGACTCTTGTGCCCTCTCCGGGGCCGGAGTATATCTTGAGATCCCAGTTCAGGAATGACGCCCGTTCCTTCATCCCCATGAGGCCGAGCCCCCGCGTAGAATCACGGTCCTGAAAAACGGAAGCGGTGTCGAATCCCAGACCGTCGTCTTCGATATCAACAAAGAAATTATCGCCCTTTTTCTCCATAACGACAAAGACATTTTCAGCCCGGGAATGTTTCGCTATATTGATAAGAGATTCCTGGATGATCCTGAACAGCTCTATTTCCACCTGGGGGTCGAAATTAAGATTATCAATGGTATTCTTGATTGTCACAAAACAATTGATGCCTTTTGTTTCGAGGTGATGGTCAAGAAGCCAGCGGACCGCTGCTTCGAATCCGAGGTCGTCAAGAATGGTCGGCCGGAGATTCTTGATTATCCGGTACACGTCATCGATATTCTTTTCGATGATATTCTTGATCTCGTCGATTTTTTTTGTGGTGAGGTTCTGGGGGTACTGCCTGATGAGATCGATCTGGATAAGACTTGCCGCCAGATCCTGCATGATCACGTCGTGGAATTCACGGGCTATCCTCTTCCGTTCTTCTTCCTGCGTAGTAATGACTTTTTTCAGCAGGTCCTTGATCTTTTTCCGGTTATCGTTGATCTGCTGTGTCCGGTCAGCCACCTTTTTCTCCAGCTCCAGGTTATAGGTGTGCAGCTCTTCAAGCGAGTCCGCGAGTCTTATCCGCATCACTTCGAAACTGCTGCTCAGCATGCCGATTTCATCTGTTCCCCCGAAGGCTACTGCTTTCGACATGTCACCTTCGGCGATTTTTACGGTCGCGTCGATCAGTTTATGGACCGGCCTCACAAGACTGCGGCTCATTCCAACCGAAATGATGAGCGCCACGGCAATGGATATAATGCTTACGATGAGGAATGACTGTTCCATCCGCTTAATCGGGGCTACGATATCGCCTTCCGGCTGGATAATGGAAACTCCCCAGCTTGCTGTTTCCAGCGGAGCATATGCCATGATATCGACCGAGCGGCTGACCTTGCTGCCTGGGGAAAATGCGTCTGCATGACAGCGGTGGCATTTTGTGATGGTGGCAGTTTTGCCGGCGATGAGCTTGCCGAGGAACTGCGTATGTCCTTCCGACTGGTCCTTGAACATCCTCTTGGCGTCGGTCGAGGCCACAACGATTCCCTGACTGTCAACGATCTCCATGTACGCGTTCTTTTCCGCAGGAAACGACCGGATAATCTCGTTGAAACTGAGGGCAGAAGGATCGATTTCGCCGCCGACCGCACCTTCCATGACGCCAAGTTTATTCTTCAGGGGTACGATGATGTATATGGTCTTCTTGTTCGAAGGCTTGACCGTGTAGATATCGGAAATAAAAGGCCTCCCCTCATTCATCGCCGAGCGCAACCGGGGAAGGTCGTAGAGGTTCTTCTGATGCAGAAGATGGGGAGGATAGGTGTACACCACGTTGCCCTCAAGGTCGAGAATGAAGATACCGTTTGTGAAGATCGAGTAGTCATAGGCCTTTTTGAGCGCACCGAGTTCGGACTTCCAGTTGCCGTCAGCGAGCGAGACGGCTCCGGAAAGAGAAATGTCATACAGGCGCTGGAGACTGCTGCTCAGGAGCACGTCAGTGTTTTTTGCAACAATAGCCGACAGTTGCAGCTTGTGCTCGAGCGCGTGATCTATGCCTTCGCGGACAGCAATATGACTTATGATGCCGAGACTCAGCGATATGACGATAACCGTAAAAAGTATTGAGATAATGATTTTTTTCTGCATGCGTGTTCCTGAGTCTCATTATAACCATAAGTGAAAGAAATCCTCCATGCTGTCAAGAGCTCGACGTTGTGCTGACTTCCTCGGGGGCTTCATGCCCTTCATGATGTCGCGGCAGCTTTATGCCGGTAATGCGCTCATATTCCAGTGGATGTTCATGGATCATCCGCTCCCGGGAGATCTTGCCGGTAAAAATGACTGTGTCCAGAGGCAGTACCTCAGGGCTGAAGATGGCGTTATAAATGTGCCAGGTAACGATTACGAGGAACGCCAGGAGCGCCTCATTGGTATGAAGTGCCTTTGCGACCGGGATGAACTGCCCGGGCAACAGCTGTGTGACCACGGTCGGGAACCAGAGCGCAAGGCCGGTGGCGACCATGAGCAAGCCGCCGATGACAACGCCCCAGTATTCGAATTTCTGCTTGTAATCGTAGCGGTCGCATTGAGCCGGGTACTCCGAAAGCCCGAGGTAGTACCGGATATTGTCGATCGCATCGCTGAAGTCCTTCATGTGGATGACCATGCTGGGCTGCCATTTCTTGAAAAGGATGCCGAACGAGGCTACCAGGATATGCTGAAACGTGAAGACTCCCAGCGCTATGCCGCTGTACCGGTGCACAAGCCTTGTAGTATCGATCCCGCCGAACAGCAGGATTATCCATTGCGATATGTCATATCCGTGAAACTTCTGGGCGAGCCCGGTTATTACGAGCAGGACAAACGTACCGGCGTTTAGCCAGTGTTCAACGATCCGGCCTGGCCCGAACCTCTTGATATATTCTTGGTTTGCGGTATACATGGATGCCTCCTTATCGTTATCTGTTTACGGCATACCGCCACAGATGAAGCACGATCTGCAGCAGCAGGCCGATGAGCATGAACGGTATGAATATCTTGTAGCCGAGATC
>Ga0316622_100000507_pt1 | contig 22768 bp, 17 predicted proteins | sample OWC_Aug_OW2_C1_D_FD_207646 | JGI IMG/M metagenome (GOLD analysis project Ga0316622, IMG submission 207646) | Wetland soil microbial communities from Old Woman Creek delta, Ohio, United States - OWC_Aug_OW2_C1_D5_C | ecosystem: Environmental > Terrestrial > Soil > Wetlands | place: USA: Ohio... | reverse complement strand
TATGTAGTTCTCATTGAAATCTACTTTAAACTTCCGCCGGACCTCGACGCCGAACAATATCCGCGTCACCGCGAACACCACGAAGCGAGCGACCCGATAGAAACCGTGGCAGCTTCCGTACGCATTAGGGCGCGCCACCGGCGCCATCGCTGCGAGCCGTGTCGCCGTCGAGCGCGCGATGTCGATCACCCGTTCGACCTGGCCGTCGATCGTCAGCGCGGAGGTGTCCACCTCGACCGAACCGACGGCCCTGCGCAACGGACTCGACGCGCGCTCCGAGTCGTACGCGTCCCGCCTCACGATGTCCCGCTCCACTTCTTCGATGTCCGCGTCGATGCCGCGACCGCGCAGCTCCCGCTGCCGGCGCTCGGCCCGCAGACGCGTGGAGGCGACCAAAAAGATTTTCACATCCGCGCCGGGCACCACCACGGTCCCGATGTCCCGGCCCTCCAACACCGCACCCCCCTCTCCGGCCAGCGATCTCTGCAACCGCACCATCTCGGTTCGCACCGGCGCGTGCGCGCTCACGGGGGACACGACCCGCGTGACCTCCGGAGTGCGAATGTCCGTGGTCACGTCCCGGCCGCCCACGAAAACGCGCTGCGGTCCGCCGTAACTCTCCTCGAAGCGGATCTGCATGGACGCAGCCAGCGCCGCGCAGGTGTCGGCGTCCTCCGGGTCGACGCCGGTCCGAAGCACCTCCCAGGCCACGGCGCGGTAAATCGCTCCGGTATCGATGTGGCGGTGCCCGAGGCGGCGCGCGACTTCCCGCGCCGTCGTACTTTTCCCCGACCCCGCCGGTCCGTCGATGGCGATGACCAGGCGATTCAGAATGTCGCTTGCAGAAAGGGTAGAATATCCCAAGTTAAAAACGGATGACCGTGATAAGTTGGCTTTCCCGTTCTCCTGCCCGGCCGGAAAAACCCCGGCCGACACCGCCGGATCCGATCACGATCGCTGCAGAACCTCGCGAAGCCCTGAAATCAACTGGTTGTTCTCTTCCACGGTGCCGATCGAAATCCGGTAGGTGTTGCTGGACGCACCGAACTGCCCCAAGCGTCGGATGACGACGCCCCGCCGGTAGAGCTCCTGGAACAAATCGGTTTTCCGGCTACCCAGATCAACGAACACGAAGTTCGCCTGCGACGGCGGGCACTGCACGCCCATATCCAGCAGGACGTCGCGCACGCGTTTCCGTTCGCGGATGGTCTCCTCCGCACGCGGCAGCAAGTCTTGCGAGCACTCGAGCGCGGCCAGTCCGGCGGCCTGCGCCAGACGATTCACGTTGAACGGCTGGCGGATCTGGTGAATCGTCCGAACGACAATGGGATCGGCGATCGCATAACCGACGCGCAGCCCCGCGAGCGAGTGGAATTTGGAGAACGACCGCAGCGCCACCACGGTGTTGCGCCGCCGGATGAGCGCGAGGGCGTCGGGGAAGTCGGCGGCGTCGACGTAGTTGTAGTATGCCTCGTCCATCGCCACAAAAACATCCTCCGGCAGCCCGTCCAGGAACTCATCCACTTCGGCCGCGGTCACGTACGTCGACGTCGGGTTGTTCGGATTGCAGATGAACACCATCCGCGTCTTTTCGTTGACGGCCTTGCGCATCGCGCGCAGATCCAACCGGTAGTCCCGGCACGGGACGGCGACACCCTCGAGATCGCATTGCTTGCACACAAGGCTGTAGACGATGAAACTCGGCACCGGATAGACGATGTTCTCGCCCGGATTCACGAACGCGCGCACGACCAGATCGAGGATCTCGTTGGAGCCGTTGCCTACCACGATCTCCCCCGGCGTGACGCCGTGCAAGTTGGCCAGCGCCTCCACCAGAAGGGGGCTGCCCGACGAGGGGTAGCGATTCGCTTCCCGGAGCGCCGCGGTCACGGCGGCCACAATGTGCGGATGGGGGCTCGCCGGGTTCTCGTTCGAGGAGAGCTTGGCGTGCCCTTCCTCTTCTTTGCCCGGCTCGTAGACCATGATGTCCTTCAGGTGCGGTTTCACCAGCTTCTCAATGTTCATCGCGCATCACTCCCGCCGCGCCGCTCTCGACCGTCCGGTTCGCGGCGGCGGCGCAAGGCTCGCGGCTCTGTCGAGGTTCTTCAGTTCACTTTCTGTGAGCGGACGCACCGCGCCCACCGGCAGGTCACGGATCGAAATCGGCCCGAAAGCCACGCGCTTGAGCTTTCCCACCCGCAAACCCACCGCCTCGCACATCCTCCGGACCTGGCGATTGCGACCTTCAACCAACGTGATCCGCAGGACCGTCACCTTGTCCAGCTGCTTGACGACCGCGATCGAAGGGCCGCTCCGGTCCAAATCCCCGCGCGGCCGCCCTCCCGCACTCACGCCGGCCATTCGCCGCAGCCGCTCCAGCCGGCGCTGGTCGAATTCACCGCGGACACGGGCCACGTACGTCCGCGGCAGTTCGAACTTCGGGTGTGTCAGCCGGTAGCACAGGATCCCGTCATTGGTGAGGAGCAGCGCACCCGTAGTGTTCACGTCCAACCGGCCCACCGGGAACAGGCGCCGCTTCCGTCCGTACGGGCGGCACAAATCGAGAACGGTCGGCCGACCTTCCGGGTCGGACACCGTCGATACCACGCCGGTCGGTTTATGAAGGAGCAGAACCAGCCGCGACGCCGGCCGGTCGAGCGCGACCCCGTCCACCGATACCGAGTTCTGCCCGGGAATGACCGTGATTCCGGGCTCTGCCACGGTCCGCCCGTCTACCCTCACCTTCCCGGCCGCGATCAGCGCATCGCACGCGCGGCGCGAGCCCACCCCCAGCTGGGCCAGGAACCGGTTCAGTCGAATTGGCTCCGCGCTACTCATCGCTGTCCTCGAGACCCGTCTCGTCGCCCGGGTTCGGCTCCGATTGCCATGGCGCCTGTCCCGGCTGCGGCGGCGACCCGGCCCCTTGTTCGTCACCCGACGTACCATCCATCGGCTCGGGAATGAACGGGCCGACGCGGGCCGCCTCACTCGTCTCCGGCGGCGCCGTGGACGCGTCTTCTTCGCTTTCGGCCTCGGAGGCCTCCGTCGAACCCGATTCCTCAGCACCTTCGGGGCGGCTCGACGCAGTCCCGTCCCCGCTCCCCTCCCCACTGGCGAGACTCTCCTCGCGCTCCAGCAATTCCTCCAATGCTTCCAAGCTCGGCAGGTCCTTGAGAGCGTTCAGACCGAGGTACTCCAGAAACTCCTGCGTGGTTCCGTAAAGAAAGGGCGCGCCCAGCACATGCGCTTTGCCCGTGATCTTGATCAACCCGCGCTCCATCAGGTTCGCCAGCACGCTCCCGCACCCCACGCCCCGGACGTTTTCGATCTCGGCGCGCGTGATCGGCTGTTTGTAGGCGATGATCGCCAGGCTTTCCAGCGCCGCTTTCGACAGGCGCACCCGGCGCCTGCCGGTGTAGAGCTTGGCGACGAACGGCGCGTATTGCGGCCGGGTCGACAGCTGGTATCCACCCGCCACGCGCTCGATGGTGACGCTCCAGGCTTCGTCGTCGAAACGCCGCCTCCAGTCCTCGATCGAGGATTTCACGGCGGAGGCAGGGACGTCGTCGAGATTGGCGGCGATCCGCCTCACACTCAGCGGCTCGTCCGCCGCGAACAGCAGGGCGAGCACGACGTTGTCCAGATTGGTGCTATCCATTGTCCCCTGTGGGTTGCGATCCCGAGTCTTCCGGCGCTGCTTCCGAGGCGGCGTCGCCAATCGGCTGGTCGAAAAGTTCGCCCCGGAAGATCCATACCGGGCCAAATGCGGTTTCCTGATTTACCTTCACCTGTCCGTGTTTGATGAGCTCGAGCAGAGCCATCAGCGTGACGATGAGCTCGATCCGGCTGGCGCTGCCCGCGAACAGGTCCCGGAACTCCACCTGCCGATCCCGCCGCAACCATTCCCTGACGGCGGCGATCTTTTCTTCGATCGTGTACTCCTCGAGCTCGATCTCGCGGACAGTCGGCGCCTCGAACTCGTTCATGATCTCACGGAAGGCCTTCATCAGTTGATAAAGGGTGAGATCCACGGCCGCTTCCTCGCGCAGCGACTTCTCTCGTTCCGGCACCGGGCGCGTGAACACCTTGTGCCGTTCTTCTTCGATTTCGCGGAACGTCCGCGCCGCCTCCATCATCTTCTTGTACTCGAGCAAGCTCCGCACCAGCCCGGCACGCGGATCTTCCTCGCTGTCGTCGTCCTTGCGCAGGAGCATCTGCGCCTTGATTCGCATCAGCGTCGACGCGAGCACGAAGAACTCGCCGGCCAGCTCGATCTCCATCTGTTCCATCACGTCGAGGTACTGCAAGTACTCGCGCGTGATGCGGGAGATGGGGATATCGTAGATATCCAGGTTCTCTCGCCGGATTAGATAGAGAAGGACGCCCAGCGGTGCCCTGACGCCCTCGAGCTCGGTCACATAACTGTTCGGTTTAGCGTCCGCCAACGTGCAACCTCTGTCGGACCTCCCGCATGGTCTCGACCGCTCTGGCCCTGGCTTTTTCGTCCCCGGCACGAATGATGTCTTCGACGATGCCCGGTCGCGATTCCAAATCCCGCCGCTTCTCACGGAACGGAGCCAGACTTTCCGCGATCGCGCGCCCGACCCGTTGCTTGCACTCCACGCATCCGAGCGAGGCCGAGGTGCAGCCCTGATAGATTTCCGGCGCCGTTTGTGCCTCGAATTTCTGCCAGTAGGTGTAGATGAGACACATTTCCGGTCGCCCGGGATCGGACCGGCGTTTGCGTTGCGGATCGGTGAAGGCGGTCTGGATCTTCCGCTCGATCTCCTCCGGAGAGTCGGCCAGCTCGATCGCGTTTCCGAGGGACTTGCTCATCCGCCTGCCGTCCAGGCCGGGAAACCGCGAAAACGGCGTCAGCATGCCTTCCGGAACGGGAAACACGTCTCCGTACACGCGGTTGAACTTCCGCGCCACCTCGCGCGTGATCTCGATGTGCGGCAGCTGGTCCTCTCCGACCGGCACCGCGTGCGCGCGGTACACCAGGATGTCCGCGGCCTGGAGAACCGGATACCCGAGGTGCCCGAAGCTGATCCCTTCCCCGCTGTCGAGGTGCAGATCGCGGACCTGCTCTTTCAAGGTCGGATTCCTCTCCAGTCGTGATTGCGTGATCAGCATGCCGAGCAACAGGTAGAGCTCCGCGTGCTCCTTGATGTGCGACTGAACAAAAAGAACCGACACTTCGGGATCGAGACCGGCGCCGATCCAGTCGATGATCATCTGGCGCGTGTTCCCGGGAATGCTGGCCGTATGTTCGTAATCGGTGGTGAGAACGTGCCAATCGGCCACCATGAAGTAGCAGGTGTACTTCTTCTGGAGGTTCACCCAGTGCTCGAGGGCCCCGGTGAAGTTCCCCAGATGAAGGCGACCCGTCGGGCGGTTTCCGCTCAGCACGATCTTCCTCTCGTCGGGCATGCGCTTCCTCGTTTTCGATTTGGCTTTGTAGTCGGCGGATTTCGGGCTATTTCGGTGGAGAACAGGCCGATTCTATGCGCCCCGCTGCGGGGTGTCAAGGACGGTTAAGAACGCGCGCGAGGATGAAACGCCCGATGGACTTCGATGATGTGACGCGTATCGACATTGGTGTAGATCTGCGTCGTCGAGATGTCCGCGTGACCGAGCAACTCCTGCACATATCTCAACTCCGCCCCGCCCTCGAGCAGGTGGGTGGCAAAGGAATGCCGCAGCACATGCGGGCTCACGTCCGTCGCGATGCCGGCCGAGGCGGCGTATTGTTTGAGCCTTTTGTAGAACCCGATGCGCGAGATGGGCCGTCCGTGGTGGTTCAAGAACACATGGGGGAACAATCTTCCCCGCACCAGGGCCGGCCGCCCATCGCGGAGGTATCGCGCCAGCGCGCGACCCGCGGGCCGGCCGTAGGGGACCATGCGTTGCTTGCCGCCTTTGCCCCTCACCAACACCAGCTGCTGGTCGTCCAGGAGGGCGTCCAAGGCCAGCCCGCACAACTCGCCGGCGCGCAACCCGGCTCCGTACGCCAGCTCCAGCATGGCGGCGTCCCGAAGCCCGAGCGGGGTCGAACAGTCGGGCTGGGAAAGAATGGCCTCCACCTGTTCGATCGTGAGCACCCTCGGGACCCGTCTGCCTCTCTTGGGGCCGCGCACTTCGAACACTTCACCCCCCAACAGGCCTTCCCGCTGCAGGAACCGGTGAAATTGCCTCAGGGCAGATATGGCGCGCGCCCGAGACGCCGCCACCAGCCCCCGGCGGGAGAGCCGCGCCAGGTGGTATTCCATCGCCTCCTCCCGGATCTCGGTCGTCGACCGGATGCCCATAGCCTCGAGGTTGTCCACGTACCCCCTGAGGTCGCGTCCGTAGGCCTCGATCGTATTCGGAAGCAGCCCCTTCTCGACCGCCAGGTGGGCGAGAAAAGCGTCCAGAGCCGTATCCAACTCGGTTTTGTTCACTTTTGCTTGACGAAACGTCGCGCGCATTGTATCGTCTAGCCACCATTATCGAGGAGGGAAACCGAATGCCACAACACAAATCAGCCATCAAGCAAGCCAAAATCAACGTCCGGCGGCAGGAGCAAAACCGGGCCGCCAAGAGCACGATCAGGCGCGCTCTGCGCAGGTACAGAGAACTGGCGCCGGAGGCCCGCGCCTCTGCCTACCCCGAAATCCAGGCTCTGTTGGACAGGGCGACGTGCAAGCGCATCATTCCGGCGAGGAGGGCCTCCCGGCTCAAATCCCGGCTTGCCCCGTGACCTCTTTTGCTGTTGCCAAGTAAAAGCCCCGGTTTCACCGGGGCTTTTTTCGTTCGGGACCTGGCTACCGGCCGCGCGCTCAGCTGTAGAACTTCCGGGCAATATCGACCACATCGGCCAGCGCCACCACGTCTTTGCGGTCTTCGGCGCGGTAATACAACTCGACGCGGCCGTCCTTCAGATTCCGCTCACCCAGTGTGACGCGCAGCGGCACTCCGATCAGCTCCGAATCCATGAACTTCGGCCCCGGCCTCAAGTCGCGGTCGTCGAGCAGCACTTCCAGCCCCACCTCCGTGAACTTGGCGTAGAGTTCCTCTGCCGTTCGCACCAGACCTTCGTCGTTCACGTTCACTGGAATCACAATGACGTGGAACGGGGCCAGGGAACGCGGCCACACGATGCCTTTGGCGTCGTGATGTTGCTCGATCGCGGCCGCGACCGCCCGTGAAACACCGAAACCGTAACAGCCCATGATGAAGAAATTTTCTTTGCCTTCCCGGTCGAGATAGGTCGCGCCCATGCTTTCGCTGTACTTCGTGTCGAGTTTGAAAATGTGTCCCAGCTCCGAGCCCCGCTGAATGTACAATTCCCCGTTGCCGCACGCTTTGCACACATCTCCCGCCAGGGCGAGGCTGATACCGGCGATTTCGTGCGCCTTGAAGTCGCGCCCCATCTTCACGCCGCGCAAATGCGCGTCGGTCTCGTTGGCGCCCACGATCATACCCTGGTAGGACTCGAGCATCGGATCGGCGATGATGCGCACGTGCTCCGGGAGACCGACCGGCCCGGCATAGCCCACCTCGGCGCCGGTAATCTCCCGGACTTCGGCGTCCCCGAGCAATTCCACCGCGGGATCTCCGACCACGCGCGACAGCTTCACCTCGTTCAACTGGCGCTCGCCCGGCACCAGGGCGGCGATTACATTGCCCTTGGCCCTGAGCAGGAGTGTCTTCACCAGCCGCGAGGCGCCCACACCCAGAAACGCCGTGACCTCGTCGATCGTCGTTTTCCCGGGGGTTTGGACCCGCTCCGGCGCATCCAGAACCGGCTCGACTTCGCGCCGCTTCGGCCCGCGGCCTTCGGCGCGCTCGTCGTTTGCCGCATATCCGCACCGGCAGCGGAAGATCGAGCTCTCCCCTTCTTCGGACAGCACGATGAACTCATGGTTGACGTCGCCGCCGATCGCTCCCGACTCGGCTTCGACCATTACGCTTTCCAACTCGCACCGCTCCAGTATGCGGCTGTACGCGCGCGCCAGGGCCGCGTAGGTTTCGCCGAGTGATTCCTGGGTGGTGTGAAAGCTGTACGCGTCCTTCATGATGAATTCACGGGCGCGCATGAGCCCGAACCGCGGCCGGAATTCGTCCCGGAACTTGACCTGGATCTGATAGAGACACTGCGGGAGTTGGCGGTAGCTCTTGAGAGAGGCCCGCGCGAGATCGGTGACCACTTCCTCGTGCGTCGGCCCCAACGCGAAGAATCTGTTCCTCCGGTCCGTGAGCTTGAATAGAAGAGGCCCGAAATTGGCCAGGCGCCCCGTCTCCTCGTACAACTCTCCCGGATGCAGAATCGGCATCATCACTTCTTGGGCACCGGCGCGATCCATCTCCTCGCGGACGATCCGCTCGATCTTACTGAGCACGCGATACCCGGCCGGCATGAAGGTGTACACTCCCGCCGTGAGCTGACGGATGAGGCCCGCCCTCAGCATGAGTGCGTGGCTGGGGATTTCGGCGTCGGCTGGCGATTCTTTGAATGTGGGCAGACAGTACTTCGACCACCGCATAAAGTCTCCATGGGAAAATCAGTAATTGTAGCCGATGAACAACTCCCAGACGGTATTGTCGGATATCCTACGAAAATCGGTCTTCCGTGTCCAGTTCACTCGCACCACCGGAGCGTAGCCGAGGTTCAGCTCGATGCCCCAGCCGAACGAACCGAGCCAGCCGGTATCGAATATGAAACGCGTCGCGCGCCCCAGGTCGAAAAAGACTGATCCCCGAAACATCGGCATTTCCAGGGTCCCGAAAGGAAACGACAACGCCAGGCGGTCGATGAGCGGAAACCGCAGCTCACTGTTGAGCAGGTAGGTGGTCTGACCGATGAACTCGCGGAAACGATAGCCGCGGAGGTCCCACGGGCCGCCGAGGTAGAACACCTGCCGATCGCTCCCCCAGCTGCTGTTCACGTGGAAACAGCCCGCAAAGACGACGCGCGGCAAAAGCTTGAGGTACTTGCGAACGTCGACGTGAAGGCTGGTGCTCGAGAATCCCCGTCCCAGGAAGTCGATTGTCTGCCCCCCGCGAACATAGTAGCGCCATCCCGTGAGCGGCCCTCCGATGGTCCACAACGTTTTATCGGATACGTAGCTCGCGTACAGCGTGCCCATGAAGGTGCTCTCGCGCGCATCCCGAATGTAGTATCCGAAGTCCCTCTCCAGGTTCTGGAGGACCAGCGATCCGTCGATGCGGCGGAACTTGTCCAGCGGGAAGCTCACTCCCAGAGCACCGCCGTATCGCCTCTCGCTGATGGCGAAACTTATAGGATCCTCGCGGATGTTGTTGAGGTGGAAAACACCGATCGAATAATTCAGCCGTTGCCCCTGATTGAAATAGGCCCCGGCCACGTTCAACCGCCGCCAGAAGTCATCCAGGCCCTCCGAAGTGTTTCCCATCAGGAAATACAGATGATGGTCCCCCAGCATATCGGTCAACATCATCTGCGCGCCATTGCCGAACTCTCCGAATTCCGGATTCAACGACACTCCCGCCGCCACCAGGTCTATGCCCCACTCGACCTTGTAATCCCTCGTCGGGTAAACCGCGCCGGCACCGTCCATGCCCCGAAAATCGGGACCGGTCGCCGTCGTGGCCTCCGACGTGGCCGCGACCGCCGGCGTCTCGTCGCCCTCGCGCACCGGAAACTCAACTAGTATGAACGCGCCGTCATCGTACACCGACGCGACGAACGTCCGTCCGTCCGGCGCGAACGCGGGCATGTTCGCGCCGCCGAGCACGTTCGTCTGCCGGACCAGGACTTCGCCCCGGTGCTGGTAGATATCGTAGGTGCCGTCGCGGTCCGAGGTGAAGAGAAACGACTTCCCATCCGGCGCCCATTCCGGATAGCTGTCCGAGTGATCACCTCCGGTCATCGCGGTGATCTCCCCTGTGTCCAGGTTCATGCGATAGATCGCCGTGCGATCCCTTCGCCCGCCCGCAGCGCGGTCGGACGTGAACAGCACCCAGTTCTCCGTGGGATGAAAGTCCGGATCCTCTTCGCTGAAGGAGTCGTCGGTGATCCGGCGCGAGCGTCGCGTCTCGAGCTCGTAGAGGAACAGATCCATGATTCCGACGGAGTCGATGGCGCTGAAAACCATGCGGGAGCGGTCACCGGAAAGCGTGGGTGAAGAAAGGAGGCTCAGTCCCGCGATCGAGACCTCGTCGATTCTGCGGCGCTTCTTGGCGTCCCAGAAATAGATCACGTCCTGATCGCCGCTCTTGGACACGAACACGAGCGTGTCGCCGTGCGCCTCGATCTTGCTGCGAAAAGCCGGTATCGACTCGAGAGTCTCCGATCGGCTGCCCTTAGCGATGAGCGTCCGCTCAAGCCTGTTTTTTCCGCCGCTGTCTACTCTACAAACGTTTATCACACCGTCCTCGGCGCACAAGGAATACAGTTCCATGTTCCCGTCGACGTCGATCGTGAGCGCCGGCCGAGTGTGAAACGCGTTGTGCGGCGTTATCTGCTCTCCGATGTCGCTCGGGAACGCGCCTTGCAGCAGCGAGGGATAGTGCCGCCGCTTGGTGTACTGGAGAAAGGCGTCGCTCAGCTCTTCCAGGTCCATATCGATCGTTTTCTTGAGCACGATCGAGAAGTTGTTCGACATCCACCAGTTCTCCAGGATTTGAATCACCGCTTCCTCGCCGAGAGTGACGGCAATGTAATTGACGACAGCCTCGCCCTCCTTGTACATCATGAAAGAGCCCTCGATGCGCCAGATCTCCGGCAGCGGCAGCAGATGGTCGTGCAGGAGCGCGTCGCGGACGAACATGCGGCTCTTCGCGTCTTGCGGTGAGGTGGCGAAATATTCCGCCATCCCTTCGATGAACCAGAGTGGCGGAGGGGGGTAGGTGAGTTTCCCCGCTTGATTCATCACCCGGCGTAATTTCTCCAACATGAAGGCATGAACCATCTCGTGACGCGCCACGTGCCGAAAAGTGCCGTACGAACCGGTGTAGGGCACCGCAATCCGCCCCTTCATGAGATCCGTGAACCCCCCGGTGTACTCCGAGATCAATTGCGGAAGGATGTTCGTTTGCTGGAAGTCGTAATGAGAACTGTAGAAAACGAAAGGCAGACGGCGCTCGAACTCCAGGTCGAATCTCTCTTCGTACTCCAGAAAGGTCTCCTCGGCCAAGGGCGCTACATAGCGGACCAGGTTGGCCTCGTCCGGGTAGTGGTAAATGTCGACGTGCTCCGTCTCCATGACCTTCCAGTCACGCGCGTCGTAGATCACCTTGTTTTTCCCGTAGATGTACTGCGCCCGGGCAGCGGCAGGAAAGAGGAAGGCGGCAAAGCCCGCCGTGAAGGCGACGAAGGAAAAAACCAAGCGGCGGCCGGCGCCCTTGCCGCCCGCTCTCCGGGCATTACGGTTCTCGAATCGGGTCATCGGTCCTATCGCACCGGTGCCTTGTCCGGGTGGACTCTCCACGGATGCTCGGCAAACGACAAGCTTCTCCCGGGACGGGTGACTAGACCTCGAGCGATCCTTGGAAGTTGATCGCCGCCGGCCCTTCGAGCGTTACGCGTGTGGCTCCGGTGGAAACCAGCTCGAACGACACCACCAACACGTCCCCGCTCTTCTGCGCGACGGTCACCGGACTCGACAGCCGCCGATCGTGCGCCAGCAAGACCGACGCCACCACGGACCCGGTGCCGCACGCGTGGGTCTCGGCTTCCACGCCCTTCTCGTAGGTCCGGAGATGGACGACGCCGGCCGCATCGACCGACGCAAAATTCACGTTGGCGCCCTTGGGCGCGAAAGCGGCGGCATGCCGAAGCGTCCGCCCGCAGTTCACTATGTTTTCGCTGGAGAGCGCGTCGACGTCGTCCACAAACATGACCACGTGACGGGTCCCTACGACCATAAAATGCACGATTTCCCGACGACCCGCAATATCCACGGAGATGCCGCGCCGCATCTGGCCCGCGTCCATCATGGTCATGCGGACGCGGTCCCCCGTCACCAGCGCCTCGATGGGACCGGAATCGGTCGAGAAACGCAGCCTCCGTTCCTCGATCGGGCCGGAACCGAGCCCCAGCCCGGCGGCGAAACGGGCGGAGCAGCGGGAGCCGTTCCCGCACATTTCCGCCGGCTGCCCGTCGCTGTTGTAGAAGCTCATGTGGAAATCGAACTGGGGGGCCGATTGTATGACGATGAGCCCGTCGGCGCCGACGCCTTTCCGCCGGTCGCAGATACGGGCAATCTGCTCCGCCGACAGGTGCAAGGTGCGGTCGATGTCCGCGATCACGACGAAGTCGTTACCCGCGCCGTTCATCTTGGTGAATTCAATCCTCATCGCTCTTGCCCCCGCCCACCGCCGCGAGCACCGTTTTCTGGAGCTCGATCTTGGCACCCGGCTCGATCACCAGCGTATCCGGGTACACCAGGCACGGTTCGGCACATGTGTCTCCCGCCGCCGGGCCGCAGGGATAGTACCCGCAGGCGCTGTCCGGCCGGACATCGATGAAGGCCTGCAACAGATATACGCCTTTCTTCACATTCGAGAATTCGAAATCGCCGCTCTCGGAACACCGCATGAGATACTCCGCCCGAGCGGAGAGGCTATCGCGCCGCAGCGCCACGGTGACGGGGAGAGAGTCTATGCCGGACTGATTTGAAACCGATCCGGCGATGACGGCCGGTTCGGTCGGATCCACGATCCACACGTCACGACCGACGGCGGACGCGGAAGCCGCGCTCAAGACGACCGTGTCGGGCAGGAATGCCGCCGCCTCGCTTTCCGGCGCGTACGTCCCGTTCTGATTCGCATCTTCGAACGCCCACACCAGGAAACGATCGTCGCGCGTCCCAAGATAACCGATCTCGTAAATCCCTTCGGCATCGGTGACGTCCTGGCGATCAGGACGCGCCGCTGCCGGCGTGAAGCTCGAGTCCACCGGCAAGGCGAAACACCGGACCACGGCCCTCGCCGAGGGCTTGCGCCGAAAATGGACCGTGCCCGTGATGGTGCCGGAATCGATCGCCGCGCCGGTGGCGAAGGCGAACTGATGGCCTTTCTTGTTCTCCACTTTGTGGGCGTCCCGGAATCCTTGGCGGATGGTGACGACGTACGTCGTGTCGCGATGAAGCGGCTCGCGCGGACGGACGACGAGCACGTCCCTCTCCCAGCGCACCGATCCTATCTCCACCGCCGGAGCGAAAGACAACAATCGCTCCAGCCCCGTCCTCGTCATGCCTTCGCTGAACTCGATCGCGACTTCGGTGGTCGGCTCCACGCCGGAGGAGTCCGCGGCCGGAACGGTCGAAAGCACCGACGGCGGTGCCGTGTCCTCCGGGCCGCCGGGCGGGGGCACTTCGATCGCGCACGCGATCGCCGTCGCAATAGTGATCGCCGCCCACGCGGCGAACCGGGGCCTCCGTCCACCCGGCGCGCAGCCCGTCTTACAAGATGTAGCGGGTGAGATCTTCGTCCGCCAGAATGGCATCGAGCGTCCGCCTGACGTCCTCTGCGTTGAACACGGCCTTGGTCCGACCGGACTCGGGCAACTCGAACAACACGTCCTCGAGCAGCGTGGCCATCACCGTCTGGAGACGCCGGGCGCCGATGTTCTCGGCTCGTTCATTCGCCACGCACGCCACCCGCGCGACCTCCCGGATCGCGCCGTCATCCAATTCCAGATCGCATCCCTCCGAAGCCATCAATGCGGTGTACTGCTTGAGCAACGAACTGTCCGTATCGCGCAGGATGCGTTCGAAATCTTCCTGGCCGAGCGTTTCGAGCTCGACGCGGATCGGGAACCGCCCCTGAAACTCGGGGATGAGGTCGGACGGTTTGGCGACGTTGAACGCTCCGGCGGCGATGAACAACACATGATCCGTCCGAACGACCCCATAGCGTGTGTTCACGGCCGTGCCCTCGACGATCGGGAGCAGGTCCCGTTGCACCCCTTCGCGGGACACGTCCGGCCCCGACGTGTACGCAGCCTTCCCGGCGATCTTGTCGATCTCATCGATGAAAACGATTCCGTTCGACTCCGCCCTCCGCTTCGCCTCGGCGACCATCTTCTCCATGTCGAGCAGCTTGTTGGTCTCCTCGTCCTCGAGGATGCGGCGAGCCTCCGCGATGGTCACTTCGCGCTCCTTCTGTCCCCGCGGCATGAACGGGTTGAGCGCCCCCATGTTGGGCATCGACACGTTGAAATCCTCCAGGCCGCTTCGAGAGAGTATCTCGAAGAAGGGAGTGCTCGGCGGCGTGACCTTGATCGTGACCTTGTGGTCGTCAATCGCGCCCGCGCGCAACATCGACCGCAGTTTATCCCGCGTCCGCTCCCGCCTTCCCGTCGCTTCCGGGTCCTCCTCGGTGCCGGGTGTTCCCGGCCGCGGCATCAGCAGATCGATCAACCGGTCCTCGACGCGCTCCGCCGCCAGAGTGCGCACCGACTCGCGGTGCTCGGACGTGACCATGCTCACCGAGATCTCGACCAGGTCACGAATGATGCTCTCGACATCCCGTCCCACATAGCCGACCTCGGTGTAGTTCGATGCTTCTACCTTGACGAACGGAGCGCCCACGAGTCTCGCCAGCCGCCGCGCGATCTCGGTCTTGCCCACACCGGTAGGACCGATCATGATGATGTTGTTGGGAACGATCTCGTCCCGGAGCGCTTCGGGCACCTGCTGGCGCCGCCACCGGTTGCGCAGCGCGATCGCCACCGAACGCTTCGCCTGGTCCTGCTTCACGATGTGGTGGTCGAGCTCCGCGACGATCTGTCTTGGCGTGTACCGGAACGCTTCGTTTCCCATCTTTCCCTCACCGGCCCAGTGTTTTGACGGTGATGTTCGTGTTCGTGTACAGGCAGATATCCGCCGCGATGCGGATCGAGTCGCGGACCACCGCCTCGGGGTCGGTCTTGCCGGTCTGGATGAAGGCCCGCGCGGCCGCGAGCGCGTACGCCCCGCCCGCGCCGATCGCTACGATGTCGTCTTCGGGTTCGACCACGTCGCCGTTTCCCGAAATGATGAAGGACGATTGCTCATCCATCACCGCCAGCAACGCCTCCAGCCGGCGCAACACCCTGTCGCTCCGCCACTCCTTGGCCAGCTCCACGGCAGCCCGAGGCAGATTGCGGCTGTGCTTCTCCAGCTTCTCCTCGAATTTCTCGAACAGAGTCAGAGCGTCGGCGGTGCTGCCCGCGAAACCAGCCAGCACGCGTCCTTCCGCCAGTGTTCGGATCTTGTTGGCGTTGTGCTTGATCACGGTCTGCCCCATCGTCACTTGCCCGTCCCCACCCATGGCCGCATTGGGGCCGATACGCACGCCGAGGATCGTCGTTCCCTGGATCTTCAACTCACACCTCTCTTCACGCGCGCGACCAGCGCGCGACCAGCGCGCGACGAGCGCGTCATGCGCGCGGGTGGGCCTTGCGATAAACCGATTTCAGATGCTCGACCGACACGTGGGTGTAGATCTGCGTGGTCGAGAGACTTTCATGGCCCAGCAGTTCCTGAACGGCCCTCAGGTCCGCGCCGTTGTCCAGGAGATGCGTGGCGAAGGCGTGCCGCAATGTGTGGGGAGACGTGCACGCGATCGACGCCACCCGTCTGATGTAGCGGTCCGTAATACGCTGGACCGTGCGTGCGCTTATGCGACCCGACGTGCCCGCAGAGAACGCCGGATCCTTTCGGTGCGCCTGCAAAGCCCGCTCCGGGCTTTCTCCACCGAGATGGAAACGAACGCGCCAGTAACCGAGGAGCGCTTCCTTCGCTTTTCCGCCGAACGCGACCAACCGTTCCTTCCTGCCCTTGCCCACCACGCGGATCGTTTCCGAGAACGGCAGGAAATCACCGACATCCAGCGAGACCATCTCGCTCAAGCGGACCCCGGTCCCGTACAGGAACTCCAGCACCGCGCGGTCGCGGCGGCCTCGAAGCGTCTCCAGATCCGGGAGCTCCATCATTTGTTGGATGCGTTCTTCGCTCAACACGGTTGGAATGGTACGGCGCCTGATCTGTTGCGCGAGGTAACGCGCGGGATTGTCGGACACCAGTCGCCTTGCGGTCGCGTATCGGAAGAACGAACGGATGGAGGATATCTTCCGCATCATCGACCGGCTTTGGAGCCCCCGCTTGTATTCCGCGCCGAGGTACGATCGGATCGCGTCGATGTCGACGTCGCTCACCCCGACGGTCTGGCCCAGAACCTCGCGGACGTGGCGCGAAAGCTCCGCCAGGTCGGTGACGTAGGCTGCTATCGTCCGCGGCGAAAGCTCTCGCTCATGCGTCAGGTGTTCCCGGAATTTTTCGATCGCCTCATCCAGTTCCATGGCTCGACTCCGGCGCGACCGGCGTCTTCCCGGTCGGCCGGGCCAACTATAACCAAGATAGTACGCGCGAGTAAGGAAAATCTAGTGTCGCGCCCCGTGAATGCGTTGACGGCTGCCTGCCCTGCAGCCGGGAGGGCGGAGCCCACCCGGCCCCGAGCGCCAGCCGCGCGAATTGATGAGGTGCCTCCGGGCGGGGATACTAGAATAACCAGGCGTGAGCGTCTCGGTATGCCGTCATCTCCGAGAGCGCGCGCTGCGAGATGGCGCGATTGCGGAACCGGCGGCCCCCTCGCGATTCGCCCACGCGCGCCACGATGCCCATGTTGGCGTTCATCGGTTGGAAATTCCGATTCGCCGTGTGCACGTAGTTCATGATCGAGCCCAGCATGGTGTGCTCCGGCAGCTCGGGCAGCGCCCTCCCGTGGAGCGAGGCCGTGATCGAAAGTGCGACGACGATCGCGCTCGCGATCGACTCCACGTAACCCTCCACTCCGCATATCTGCCCGGCGTAGTGGAGACCCGGACGTTTGCGGTCGGACAGGTAACGGTCGCAGATCTCGGGGACGTTCAAGAAGATGTTACGGTGGATGGTGCCGAATCGGAGCACCTCCGCCGATCCCAGACCTGGAAGCGAGCGGACCATTTCCTTTTGAGACGGCCATTTCATCCGGGTTTGAAACCCGACCATGCCGAGCAGGTTTCCGCTCCGACTTTCTTGGCGGAGCTGGAGGACGGCATACGGTTCACGCCCTGTTCTGGGGTCGACGAGACCCTTTGGCTTCATCGGCCCGTGGCGGAGAGTGTCGTCGCCCCTGGCGGCCAGAATTTCTATGGGGAGACATGCTTCGAAGAACCTCGCCTCTTCGAACGGATGGGTGGCGACGTAATCCGCCGTCCGAATGTGCTCGAGCAGGCGTCGGTAGGCGTCTGCATCGAGGGGGATGTTGAGGTAGTCGGCGCCGCCCTTGCCGTAGCGGCTCGCCCAGAATCCTGCTTCCCCGTCGATCGTGTCGCCGTCGAGCGACGGGGCGATCGCGTCGTAGAAATACAGATGTTCCTTCGAGCAGTGCTCCTGGAGCGCACGCGACAGCCTGTCACCCGTGAGCGGGCCGGTGGCGATCACGGCAGGAACGGGGATGTCGAGATCCTCGATGCACGAGCGTTCGACGACGATGTGGGGATGCGAGGAGATGGCGTCGGTGACCGCCTCCGCGAACAGCTCGCGGTCGATTCCGAGCGCATGGCCGGCCGGGACCGAGAACCTGCGGGCGACCTGCAGCAAATGGCAACCGAGTATGTCCATTTCCGCCTTGAGCAGGCCGGACGCGGTCTCGATCAGCTGGGATTTGAAGGAATTCGAACAGACGATCTCGGCGAGTTTGTCGGTACGGTGGGCGCCGGTCTGCCCGGCAGGGCGCATTTCGTACAAACGCACGCGGAAGCCCCGGTCGGCCAGCTGCCATGCCGCTTCACAACCGGCCAACCCTCCTCCGACGATAGTGATCGCCGCTTCGTTCGTGCCCATTGTGACCCGTCAAGTTCCTCGGGAGCCGGTGGCTTGCGTGTTCGATCTGGAAAGGAGCGCCCGCGAGCGGCAATCGGGAGGCGACGAAGAAAGACGCATTCCGGTGGGAAGCAGGTGCGACACGGCCCTCGGCGCCGACGCTCGGCGTCACGCCTCGGCCGATTCCTCCTTGCACACCGGGCACTGCAGGTAGTTGCCGCGAGTCTTCGACACCTTCTGCACGAGATACGGGTGATCGCACGCCGGGCACGGAGTGGGAACCGGTTTGTTCCAGCTCGCCCAATCGCACGCCGGGTAGTTGCTGCAACCGTAGAAGACCTTTCCCCGCCGCGTCACCTTCTCCACCACGCGCCCTTCGCACCCCTCCTTCGGACAGTCCATGCCGATCTGAAAGGACTCCGTGTGTTTGCACTCAGGGTATTTCTCACATGCGGCAAACCGGCCGTACCGGCCGGTCTTGAGCACGAGGCGTGAACCGCACTTGGGACAGGTCCCTTCGATGTGAACCGGTTGCGCCGGGTCCTCGAGCGGGCGCGAGAACTTGCACTCCGGATAGGCCGGACACGCAAGGAACTGCCCGTTCCGGCCCCACTTCTTGATGAGCTTGCGGCCGCATTTCTCGCACGTGACGTCCGTCGTTTCCTGGAGGGCCTTCTTGACACCGTTTTTCTTCTCGTCGATGTGATCCAGGGATTCCTTGAACGGACCGTAGAAGTCCTTCACCACCCTCTGCCAGGTGTAGTCTCCCCCTTCCACCTTGTCCAGCTCCTGCTCCATGAGGGCGGTGAATGAGGTGTCGAACAGCTCCGGGAAGAAACGCTCCAACGTGATCCATACCTGCCGGCCCAACGTCGATGGTTGGAGTTTCCCGTCCTCTTTGACCACGTACTCCCTGTCCTGAATGATCGACACGATGTTGGCGTACGTGCTGGGGCGGCCGATCCCCTTTTCCTCGAGGTCCTTGATGAGCGTGGCTTCGGTGTATCGCGGCGGGGGCTCGGTGAAATGTTGGTAGCCGTCGATCGATTTCAACTCGAGCACGTCGCCCTTCGCCACCGGCGGCAGCTCGACGCCCTCTTCATCCAGCTGTTCTTCGTACACTTTGAGGAAGCCGGGGAATGTCATCACGCGGCCGTTCGCGCGAAGCCCGTACGGCGGCGCCGATACCTCGACCTCCGTGACGTCGAATCGGGCGCTCTCCATCTGCGAGGCGACGTAACGCCTCCAGATCAGCTCGTACAGGGCGAGCGCATCCCGGGACAGCGCCTTCTTCACCGTCTCCGGCGCGCGCGTGATGTCGGTTGGCCGGATCGCCTCGTGCGCGTCCTGGGCCTTGCCCTTCGATTTGTAGGCGCGCGGCGTTGCCGGGACAAATTCCTTGCCGAAGTTCGACTCGACGTATTCCCGCGCCTGCCGCCTGGCCTCGTCGGACACCCGCACGGAGTCGGTGCGCATGTACGTGATGAGCCCGACGCGCTCGCCGTTCAGATCCACGCCCTCGTACAGCTGCTGGGCCAACATCATGATCTTCTTCGCCGAAAAACGGAGCCGGCGCCCCGCATCGCGCTGCATGGTGCTGGTGATATAGGGCGGTTGCGGGTTACGTTTTCGCTCTTTGGTCTCGACACCCGCCACGACGAACCGGGCTTTTTTCAACTCCTCGACCACCGTCTTTGTCCGGCTCTCGTTGGTCAATTCGATCTTGGCGCCGTTTTCCTGGACCAGCTTCACGGGCAGTTCGCCCCCGCCTGGGGTGAGCAGGACCCCTTCCACGGTCCAGTACTCCTGCGGGACGAAGGCCTCGATTTCATTCTCGCGCTCGCACACCAGTCGCAGCCCGACTGTTTGCACGCGTCCGGCGCTCAGCCCATAATAGAAGATCTGCCACAGCACCGGGCTGATCTGGTAGCCGACCAGGCGGTCGAGTATCCGCCTCGCTTGCTGGGCATCCACCTTGCTCTGGTCGACGGATGTGGGCGAGCCGATCGCCTTCTGGATTGCCGACTTGGTGATCTCGTTGAATACGATGCGCTTGATGTTTTTCTGGACGGAGCGGATGTGGTTCTCGAGATGCCACGCTATCGCTTCACCCTCGCGGTCCATATCGAGGGCGAGGTACACGGCCGAGGAGTCTTCGGCGTCCCGCTTGATTTGATCGAGGATCTTTTTCTTGCCCTTGGGAACCACGTACTCGGGAGAGAAGCCATTGTCCACATCGACACCGAGCCGGTTTTTCGGCAGGTCCTTGACGTGCCCTATGGAAGCCACGACCTTGTATCCCGAACCCAGGAATTTTTTTATCGTGTTCGCTTTGGCCGGCGATTCGACTATGACTAGTGATGATTTTCCCATATGCTTTCAAGATAATGAATAACGCAAGAGATCCATCTTGCGTTAGCGTCCGCAACTATATAACGGGGGCTGGATACGCGTTTAACGCGTTTCAGGTCGCCGAGATACCCTCGTCGAACTGAGCGAAGAAGTCATCCTCGAGTTCGCGTAGATCCCGGTTGAAAAACACCGAGCAGGCGATCGCCTTGACGTCGTTCAACTCGATTTTTTCCGGCCCGAAGGGAATGGCGCGCGCGATGATCTTCTCGAACTGCCCGCTATCGATGATACCCAGGTTGAGCAGCCGCAGCAGGTACCCGTAGCAATCGCTCGATAAGCTAACACGTTCCCAGTCGCTCGGCACCCGCACCGTCCCCCTTCCGTGCAGCTCGATCTTGCCCTCCTCCAACACATCTCCACGCGACGTGTACCAGAAGACCGCCTGCTCGATCTCCTCCGGCGAGTAGCCCCGCAATGTCAGCTCTCGGTCAAGGTCGTGATAGGACCTCTCGCTTTCACGAGTGAGCTCCGCGACCAGTACTACCAGATCCATCATTCTGCTGAGCATCGGCTTGTCCTCGCGCGGTGTGGTTGCAAGTAACGTGCTAGGTCAGAGTTGGCGTCTAACATAACCCAGGCCCACCGGGGTGGCAAATGAAATCTGCCCGGGGGTGGATTTCCCGGGGCCGGGACCGATCGGCTAACTCCCTTTGCCACAACACCTTTTGTACTTCTTGCCACTTCCGCAGGGGCAGGGATCGTTGCGTCCGACTTTCAATTCCGTGCGAACGACCGGACGCGTGGGCGCGGGTTGTTTGAGCGCGGCGCTGGTCGCTTCCGTCGCACCGGCCGGTTCCGGTTGCCCGGTCGGGCCCCGCCCTGAGTAGGCTGTCGTTTCCTCGTGCACGGCCCGGGAGAGTTTGAGATCGGCCCGCGAGCGCCTGGGGACGGAGATTCGAGCGTGGAATATCATCTGCAGCGCGTCCCGGTCGATGCGGTCGTTGAGATCGCTGAACAGACCGAAGGCTTCCTTCTTGTATTCCACCAGCGGGTCCTTCTGGGCGTAGGCGCGGTAGTGAATCCCCTCCTTGAGCGAGTCGAGCTCATGGAGGTGGTCCATCCATTTTTCGTCGATGTTCTGGAGGAGCACGAACTTCTCGAATTCCCGAACATGTTCTCCGCCGCCGAGTTCCCGCACCAGGTAATCTTCGCGGGCCCTGAGGGCCTCACGCGCCTGCGCCAACATATGTTCGCGCAATTCCTCCACGCCGAGTTCCTGGATGTTGGAGACTTGCGGGGTCGACAGCGTGTACAGAAACGTATTCTCCAGTTGCGCCACCAGGTCGCCCAGCGGCCAGTTTTCGGGCAACACCTTGGGATCGATGAACTGGTCGATGATGGCATCGACATAGTCCTCGATCATGACCTCGAGGATCCCATGCGCGTCTTCCGCCGACATCACTTCGTCCCGCCGGCCGTAAATCACCTCGCGCTGTTTGTTCATGACGTCGTCGTACTCGATGAGGCGCTTGCGGATCTCGAAGTTGTAAGCCTCAACGCGCTTCTGCGCCCTCCCGATTCCCTTGGTGACGAGGGAGTGGGTGATGACCTCTCCCTCCTGGACCCCGAGCCGGTCCATCACGCCGGCGATACGGTCGGACCGAAACAGCCGCATGAGATCGTCTTCGAGGGACAGGTAGAAGATCGAGCACCCCGGGTCTCCCTGGCGTCCGGAACGCCCGCGGAGCTGCCGGTCGATCCGCCGGGATTCGTGACGTTCGGTCCCGACGATGTGCAGACCGCACGGGACGTCCGCCTCGCATTCGACGGTATTCACCGTGGACCCGTCCTTGGTCGGCCAATCGACGCGTCCGGTGCCGATACCGCACTTCTTACACCGCACCACACCCTCACCGAGCTTGATGTCGGTGCCGCGGCCCGCCATGTTGGTGGCGATGGTGACCGTGCCCGCCTTGCCGGCATGGGCGACGATTTCGGCTTCCTGCTGGTGGTATTTCGCGTTCAGCACGTTGTGTTTTATGCCGCGCCGTTTGAGCAGCCGGCTGAGCGTCTCGGAGACCTCCACGCTCACCGTCCCGACCAGGACGGGAAGACCCTTGCCGTGCAGACGCACGATTTCATCTATGATCGAGTTGTACTTCTCCCGTTTGGTGCGGAAGATCTGGTCCTCGAAGTCCACTCGCCGGACCTCGTCGTTGGTCGGTATCACCACCACGTCGAGCTTGTAGATCTTGAAGAACTCGTCCGCTTCCGTTTCGGCGGTCCCGGTCATGCCGGCCAGCTTGTCGTACATCCGGAAGTAGTTCTGCAGGGTGATGGTGGCCAGAGTCTGGGTCTCCCCCTCCACCTTCACGCCCTCCTTGGCCTCCAGCGCTTGATGCAAGCCCTCCGAGAATCGCCGGCCGGGCATCAACCGCCCCGTGAATTCATCGACGATGATGACTCGCCCGTCCTGAACGACATACTCGACGTCTTTCTCGAACAGCGTGTACGCCTTCAGCAGCTGATTGAAGTCGTGGATGGCCTCGGACCGCTCGGCGTACCCGCGGTGGGCTTTGTCCTTCTCCTTGATCTTTTCCGCC
>Ga0316622_100000505_pt1 | contig 22802 bp, 10 predicted proteins | sample OWC_Aug_OW2_C1_D_FD_207646 | JGI IMG/M metagenome (GOLD analysis project Ga0316622, IMG submission 207646) | Wetland soil microbial communities from Old Woman Creek delta, Ohio, United States - OWC_Aug_OW2_C1_D5_C | ecosystem: Environmental > Terrestrial > Soil > Wetlands | place: USA: Ohio... | reverse complement strand
ACCCGACGGCGTTGATCCCGAAGAGCTGCAGCCCGCCGGCCATGCGCAGGACATGGAAGCGCGGCAAGTCGTACCAGCCGGTGGCAAACAGGTTGAACGGGGTCGTTTCCAGCAACGCTACCGCGTCGACGCCTTCTTCACCCTCGTCGCCGTGCATCTCCGGTGGCATCGAGCCGAGCTGCGGGGCGTAGAGGACGACCGCCAGCACGACCAACAGAACGGTCGCGGCCAGCGTACGGGCCGCCGGTGGCGTCCGCGCGGCAGCGGCCCACCACGAGCGGGCGGCGGCGAGGACCAGCAGCGCGCCGCCGCTGGCCCAGACCAGCTGCGTGGTGGAAATGGCGGCGTGTCGCTGTACCAGTATGCCCGCCGTGGCACACAGGACGCAGCCGACGAGATACAGGACCCAGAAGCCGCGCGGTGCCGGGCCGACGGTGCGCGTGCCTGGCTCAGGAATGGGCGACGGGCTCAGCCGCTCGGCCAGGACGACGAGGGCCACCGCGACCGCGAACGCTGCGACCGCGGTGCCGGCGTGGGTGAAGACGCGGCCTTGCCCGTACCCGACCGCGACAACCGCGGCGAGACGGGTCATCAGAATCAGGGCGGCACGTCGCCGCGTCGGTGGGGATGGGGCTGATGCGAGCGGGCTGGTCATGCGAGCGGGCTGGACAGCGTGAACCAAGTGGGCTCGCTACGGGATCGGCGGAAGAGAGTCAAGGTTGCCGGGACGGTGCGGCTTCCCCCCCCCTCCTTACGAAGGAGGGGGCCAGGGGGGAGGTCCAGTTGCTGGAAAGTGCGACCCCCCTATAGTCCCCCCTTCGTAAGGGGGGACTCGCACGATCGCTCCTCTGAACTCCGCCGGCCGCTTGCGCTGCGGCGGCGGCGCAAGTAACTCCTAGGCGCATGGCCGAGCACCTCTCCGTCGTCATGCCGGTATACAACGAGCGTTACCTGGTCGCCGAGTCGATTCGCCGGGTGCTCGCCGTCGAGAGCCCACTGATCAGCCGCCTCGACCTGATCATCGTCGACGATGGCTCCAAGGACGGGACGCGGGACATTCTGCGCCGGTTGGCGGCCGAGCATCCCGACCGCATCACGTACGTCGAGCACGAGCAGAACCAGGGGAAGGGGGCGGCCGTGCGCACCGGCATCGCCCGCGCCACCGGAGCGGTGACGGTGATTCAGGACGCCGACCTGGAGTACGACCCGCAGGACCTGGCGCGTTTGATGCTGCCGTTCGTGCGCGAGGAAGCCGACGTCGTCTTCGGTTCGCGGTTTCTCACCGGCGAGTACCGGCGGGTGCTGTACTACCGGCACACCATCGGCAACCACTTGCTGACGTTTCTCTCCAATGTGCTCACTGATTTGAACCTCACCGATATGGAGACGTGTTACAAGGCGGTGCGGACGCGGTTGCTGCAGTCGATTCCGATCCGCAGTCGGGACTTCCGGCTCGAGCCCGAACTGACGTTCAAGCTGGCGAAGCGCGGCGCGAAGATCTTCGAGGTGCCCATTTCATACGCCGGCCGCACGTATGCGGAAGGCAAGAAGATCGGCTTGCGCGATGCCCTGCTCGCCGTCGGGGCGATGCTGCACTGGTGGCTGATCGACGACATCTACAGTCCGGACGAGTACGGCTCGAACATCCTGGTCGACCTGTCGGGGGTGCCGCGCTTCAATCGCTGGATGGGCGACACGGTGCGGCCGCATCTCGGGGCGCGGATCCTCGAGATCGGCGCCGGCCTGGGCAACCTGTCGCGCGAGTTCCTGCCGCGCGACCACTACACCGTCTCCGACGTCAACCCGCACTACCTCGCCTACCTGCGCAATTTCGCCGAGGGCAAGCCGTACATGGATGTGCGCGAGGTCGACCTCACCCGTGCAGCGCATTTTGCCCCGCTGGCGGGACAGTACGACACGGTGGTGTGCCTGAACGTCCTGGAGCATGTCGAGGATGAGGCGGGGGCGCTGCGCAACCTCTTCGGCGCGCTTACCCCGGGCGGCCGTGCCGTGATCCTGGTGCCGCAGGATCCGCAATTGTTCGGCACCCTCGACGAGGTCCTGTGTCACAAGCGGCGCTACACGCGGGAGAGTTTTCGCGCGGTGCTCGAGGCCAACGGGTTCGGGGTCGAGGAGTTGGTCGACTTCAATCGCGTGACGACGCCGGCGTGGTGGTTCAACGGCCGGGTGCTGAAGCGGCAGCATTTCGGCCGCTTGCAGCTGAAGATGGTGAATCTGCTGACCGGTGTATTCCGGGCCCTCGATGGCGTGCTGCCGTGGTCGGGTGCGTCGCTGATCGCCGTGGCGCGGCGCCCGCCCGCGTGAGCGACGGACGCCCGGTGGTCTCTCGGCGCGTGTAGTGCTCGACACACTCCAACGCTTGGCGGCCGTGGTGCCGCCCGAGTTCGCTACGCTCGGCTTGTTCGTCGCGACTGCGCTGCTGACCGGGGTGGTGGGTCTCGTCCGCCGTCGGAGGGCCATCCTTCCGGACCTCCCGGCGCCGTTGTACGTTGTGGCTGCGGCGCTCGCCGTTGTGCCCGGCTATGCCGTGCGACTCCCCGTGTGGGGCCGTGCAGCCTTGATCGCGGTGGCACTGGCGGCGCTCGTCGTCGATCTGGGGCGTGAGACCGACGCGCCGGCGACTGCGGCGGTGGACAGCGGTGGGCGGCGCCGATCGTGGCCTGGGCAGTTCTACCTGGTCGTCGCGATGGTGCTGGGCAGCCTCCTGCTGTTTTGGCGGCTCGGGACGTATGCCGGCTCGCTGTTGATTTGGGAGGAGTCCGTCATCAACGGTTTCGCGGACGCGTTCCGCGCGGGGCGGGGAGTCTGGGCGTATACCCGGGAGCGTTTCCTGTGGGACAACGGGCTGCTGAGCGCCGGCGATACCAGCTTATTCTACGGTGCCCCCACCTACGCGTTGTTTCACATGGCCGGGTTCTCGCGTTGGACGTTGCGCTGCATGGCCCCGGTAGCCACGTTACTCAGCGTTGCCGTCTGCTACGCCGCGACACGGCGGGTGTTTGACCGCGGCGTCGCGGTGGCCGCGAGTGTCTTGCTGTCCGTGAACACCAGCGTGCTCTTTTACGGCCGCTATGGCACGTCCGAGGCGGGCACGCTGCTCGCCGTGTTGCTTGCGTTGTGGGCCACGTGGGCCTTCCTCGGGAGTGACCGTGAGGCGTGGTGGTTGGGGCCGGTGTGTGGCGCCGCGCTGTATTTGGCGACCCTGCAGTACTCACCGGCCCGGCTCGTTGTCTTGGTGCTCCTCGCCTTCGCGCCCGTGGTCGTCGTGCTGCAATGGCGCCGGTTCTCCTGGCGCCGCGCCGTCGGTGTGCTGGGGCTTGCCGCGGTGGTGGCAGCCGTCTGGCGTGTCGAGGGACGGTTCGGTCGCCAGGGTGAGTTTCTGGTGGCGCGGGGCGAGCAAGTCGTCACGTTTCTCGAGCATCGCGACTACATCCGGGAATATCTCGGGCGCGAGATCGAACCCGGGACGCTGACGGCGTTCGACAAGATCGAGTTGGTGTACCGGGTGCTCGAAACCACCGTCCCGGAATACGTGCGCCTCGCACTCCCAATTGTGAACCCGGTGCCGCCCGGTGCGCTAATCGCTGTCGACCCGCCGCCGTTGCCGCTCTATTTCGCGCCGCTGGCGGTGTTCATCGTGTGGGGGCTGGGCGCGTCGGTGGCGGGCTGGCGTGCCTGGCCGCACGCCTGCCTGCTCCTCTGGGTCGGGGCGACGAGTGTGCCGTTGTTGTTGACCACGCGGGTTGATGCGCACCGCGTGGCATTGCTCGTCATTCCGATCTGTGTGTGGGGAGCGCTTGGGATCCAGCGCGCGGTTCGCGCCCTCGATCGGAGTGGTGTTCCGCGCTCCGTGCAGCACGGGCTTGCGTGCGTGCTGCTTGCCACGGTCGTGTGGGCCGACGTGAATCTCCTGTACTTCTCGCCGGCGCGGGTGCGCTCGGAGTTTCCGTATGCTCTCCACTTCGGAAGGTATCCCGTTCCACACGAACCGGTCGCGGCTGATGCGTTGGCGGCGGAGATCGAGGCGCTCCCTGGGCCGGTGGCCGCGGGAGTGGTCCTCGATCCGCGTGACCGCGGCTGGCTCCAACTCGCGCTGTTGCAACGGACGTGGCGCCATCCGCAGCGCACGAGCATGGTGTTGCCCGAAGGGTTGCTGAATGACTTGCGAGCCATATCAGCGCATCCCGATGCGGGCGCTCGGCTGGTGCGGATGGCGCGGGAAGCAACCATTCTCCTCGCTCCGGCTGGGCTCTTCCCGGACGTCGAGGCCGCGTTGGGCCGGCATGGCCTGAGGGTTGTCCAGCAGTGGGGCTCCGGTGTTTCCTTCCTGCGGATCGACCGACCGTCCGGTGTGGGGACGAGACCCGACCTGCCACTCCGCCTGCCGACAGTGCGAGGGCCGGTACCGGACTCGACGCCGCAGACGACGGCAACGGGCCGCCGTACATGGCTGTCGGAGATGCGTCCGACGGAAGTCACCTATGGATTCTCCGCACCACGCTTTGACCGTGCGTGGGGCGGTGGCGCGATCGAGATGGGAGGGACGACGTACAGACGGGGGATCGGTGTCCATGCGTGGACGCGAATGACCTTCGCGGTGCCGCCGGGTGCAACGGCCTTCGAGGCCGTGATCGGCCTCACGGATGACACACTGGAGTGCGAGCCGGCCACCGTCACGTTTGAGGTATCGAACGAGGCCGGCGGGGTGCTGTTTGACAGTGGCCTGATTGTGCGTGGTGATTCGCCGCGTGCCATTCACGTGGCCGTGAGCGATATTGCGCCGATCACGCTCATGGTGACCGAGGGCGGCAACGGTCGTGACTGTGATCACGCCAACTGGGCGGATGCGGCGTTCCTCTTCGATCCGGTCGAATGAAGGCGGGCGTTGGCGCCGCACGACCGCGACGTCACGGTCGGGCGTCCCCGCCGCTGTGGCGGGGCGCAAGGCGGTGTCGCCCCGAACCGCAGCGGCGTTCCACCGCGCGTCGCGCTTCGATGCGTCTTGCCGCGGTGACGCGAGTGCCTCGGCCTTGTCCCACCCTGGGCATGACGACTGGGGCGCGCCGTACTCCGACGCTGCTTGTCACTTTGCAGCTGTCGGTGCCGTCTCGGGGATCAGCACTGCGGGCGGCACGATCTCAGGCGTACCGCCCGGGGGCTGCCAATAGAAGTCAAGGCCACTGGAACCACCTGTCTGAAAGTAATCGAGTTCGATCGGGTGATCGCCTGGCGTCAGGTTGACACTGGCGGCAAAGCCGTTTGCCTCGTAGGGAACGAGCCCTTCCCCGATCGTCTTGCCGTCGACAATCAGTCGGGCGCCATCGTCGGCCGCGACGCGAAACGAGTAGACGCCCGGGGTGCCGATTCGCAGCGCACCCACAAAACGCACGCTGAACGGGACCGAAAACGGATCACCGGTCCGCCAGCGCAGCATGAAGAAAGGCGCGGTCTGCGTGAACAACGGGGTGCCTTCCCACGTCGGGTTGGCGTAATAGTAGCCGGTGAGCCCTTGGGCCGGCGGCTGGGCGCGGAAGAACGCGTTTGCGGGAATCGCTCCTTCGGGCTGCCCGGGCGGCCCCCACTTTAGCCGCGCGACTTTGCGGCTCTGGCATTCGGTCTGCTTGACGTGGAGTGCGTGCAACCCACTTCCGAGGAAGCGCGTGCCGCTCGTCCATGGCTGCCCGTCCACGGTCATCGCGAGCCCGCCATCGCTTGGAAAGGCGTACTGGCCGGTTCGCGGGAGGCGCAAGCTACCGCTCCATTCCGCAGCCTGTACGTCTTGCTGTCGCCAATCCTCCTCGATGGCCTGCACGGTCGTCTCAGTGACACGCCCGTCGGTGTGAGTCCACCGTGCCGTCAGGCCCTGGGCCCCGGCGAGGTCCTGCTGCGACAGCCGCACGCGAAAGTACCAGAGGGGGGGGCTCGTATCGCCCTGCACCAATTCGATGTCTGCGCCCGGGTAGAGGGCCAGAATATAGTCGCGCAACGGCCAAAATTCGTCGGGCATGATCAACAGGGCGCCGGTGCCAGGATCGGCAATGGGCAGATCGATTTCGGGACGTAGCGTTTCGTACGGTGGCTGCGTCAGGGTGTTGCGTCCCAGCCTCTCGCGCAGTGCGCCGTACACCAGGAACCGCGTGATTGCGAAGGCGTCGAAGGGGAAAGCCAAATACACCCGTTGGCCGGCGTTGACGGCCGCGATGACCTCGGTTGCGGCGCGCGTCGGGCCCAGATGGAATCCGGACTTGACCGACACCGAGGACGCCTGCCGGCCGAAGTAGATCCTGCTCTCCCACACTGCAGAGGCGAGCAGGGCGCTCACGACGACCGCGCTTCCGGCCAGCACGGCTAGACGACGACCCGGCGCCATGTTGCGTGTCTCGTCGTGGGCGAGGACCCGGATGGCGCCGCGCCCGGTTCGTGCCAACACGTCGCCCGCGAGCAACGCGATGGCCGGAAGCGCCGTCAGGCTGCGAAAGGCCTGCGGAGCCTCGTGGCTCGTGCTGAAGATCCCGCCCGCCATTCCGATCGCCAGCCAGAGCCACAGGAGGCCGCGGCGGCGATCCTTGAGCCGGAGCAGCGCGTATGCCAGGCCAGTCACGAACAGCAGGCCGGTCACCGGGTCGGTCTGCGGCTCGCCGGGCAGATTGTGGCGCGGGTTGAAGTCGCCCGTTTGGTGGAACGCCCGCAGATGGCGTCCGACGCTGTTTTGCAACGGCCCCAGGCTCGCGCTCTGTTTCACTTCGCTGAAGATATTCAGCTGGTTCACTCGGTACAGGAACGTCGTGGGATCACTGACGTAGGTAACCGTCAGCGGAGCGACCGTAATCGTCGAGGCCAGGAAATACAGCCCGAGCCCACGCCAGTGTCGCCGAAATCCGGCCATTGGGCCCCGAGGATCAAGGGCTATCCAGTAGAGACAGACCAGTACGAGTGTCACCAGCGCCAACCGGGCGCTGAGGTAGGTGTACATCATGAGACCGGCGACCACGCCGCCGATCGCGAAGTCCGCCGCCCGCCGCTCACGCAGACCGCGGATCAAGAAGAAGGTCGCCGCCACCTGGAAGAGCGGCGGAAACACCTCAATCCATCCCCACCGACTCATCGTAAGGTGCCACCGGCTGACGGCAAAGAACAGCATCGCGCACAGTCCACCCGTCGGCCCGAAGAGCAAGCGACCGAGCGGATAAAGGGCTACGACGGTAAGCACGGCCGGGATGAGCGACGCGGTCTTCAACATCGCCCAGTTCGCCCCGATCAGCTTCACGAGGCCGGCCATGTAGTACACGTAGCCATTCGGGATCTGTGCCCAACCGGTTGCGAATGGTGAGATGCTGGGGTTCTCGATGACCGCAAGGGCGTCCATGCCACCCTCGGTTTCGTCGCCAAAGATCGCCGGCGGGATGGAGTCGATGCGGTAGACCCGCAGAAACACCGCCAGGAGGGCGACGCACACGAACGCCGATACCTCCAGCCGTCGCGGCCAGGCGTCGGGGGGGCGTGCGGCCGCCCCGACGCCTTCTGGCGTGTCCGTGAGGCGGTTCTCATCGATCGCCGGTTCCCCCAAACAGCCCAGCAGGGTCCCACCGACTATCATCAGGCCAAGAGCGAGCACCCAGGCTCCCAGCACCCCGTGCCACGCCTGGGGCGCTCGCCACAGCATCGTGGCTGCCCCGGCGGCGGCGGCCGTCGACAGGAGCACCAGCCCTTGGCCGGAGCGGCGGCGCTGCTTGCTTGGGCAGGACACCGGGCGGGCCGGTGCTTGCGCCTCCGGCACCCATGCGTCCATGCGACGGAGCGCGCCGCCTCCCAGCAGGGCGGCGCCCACGAGCAGCCCCCAGTACGGCGACCCGGAAGTCCCGTGCGCCCAGGGCTGCCGCAGGGCCCATTCCGCGCCCCCGCCGACAGCCATGGCCGCAAGCAAGAGCGCGTAGTCCGTTGCCTGACGCAGCCGGCTACTCATCTGGAACATCTTCCGCATAGATCTTGTTGGTTTCGTCCCTGGTTGGCCGGCCACACCGACCCGACAGACGTTCTATCGGTTATTCGATGCCCGCCGTCCGAAGCCATACCACGATCGGTTCGGTACCCCGGTCGCCTCTGTATCGTGGGACCTGACACGAGACAACCACAGCGGGCATCCGGTCGGCTACCCGTCGCCGGTCGTCGCCTGAGAGCGGGGATGATGATAATGATCGCTCATGCGCTCGGGCGGGGTTCGTGTTCTTCTGTACCGCCACGCGTTCGCACCCGTCGGACTGTTGCTGGCCATCGCGGCACAGGTCTGGCTGCGCCCGGGTGACGTCTGGCCGGGCATGCTGCTCTTCGCTGGGGCCATCCTGGTTGCACGGATGACATTTCCGCCCGAAGTGGGGGAGGGGCGCACGCCGGCACCGTCCGCCACTGGTGCGGAGGTCGCGCTGCTGAGCCTGGTGGTGGTCCTTGCCCTCGGCGTTCGTGTTTACCGGGTAAGCACCATTCCTGCTGGCTTGTGGCTGGACGAAACAGACCTGACGCGCGACGCGTTACTGATCCTCGACGGGGCGCGACCCGGTCCGTGGCGACCGGGCACGTTCGGCATTCCATACGCATACGCCTACCTGATCGCCGGTTCGTACTGGCTGCTGGGCCCCGGGGTTCTCGCAGTGCGCGTTCCCGCTCTCCTCGTCAGCGCGCTGACGACGATCCCGCTCTATCTCTTGGCGCGCTGCCTGGTGCGGCGGCCAGTCGCGTTGGGCGTCACGACGCTGTGGGCGACCGAGCGGTGGGCTATCAACATTGGCCGCTGGGGACATGTAGACACGCTTGTCCCCTTCTTCGGTGCCTTGGTACTGTGGCTGCTGTGGGAGGCGAGCACGAGCGGGCGGCGGCGATACTGGCTCGCGTGCGGGGTGTGTCTCGGCCTCAGTCAGTACACCTATCCATCGGCCCGTGCGTTCGTGCCAGTCGTCCTGTCCTTCCTCGCGTATCGGGCCGCGACCAGCCGCGGTGCCGGGAGCGATCGTGGACACGCTGGTGGACTGGTCGTTATGCTTGCGGCTGCCGGGCTCGTCCTGGTGCCGCTGGGGATCACCTTCGTCCAAGACCCGGAGCCCTTCCTCGCGCGCTCTCGCGCGGTGAGCATCTTCAACCCGCTGTACACGCCCGATCCCTTCGTCGCCCTGCGCGACAACCTGGTGAAGTACGCGGCCGTCTTCAATCTGCGCGGCGACCCCAACGCCAGGCACAACATTCCCGGTGCGCCGATGCTCCACGTGATCGAAGCGGGCCTGTTCGTCGTCGGCTTGGGATACGCGGCACTTCGACCATGGCAAGGGGTGCATGTCCTCCTCCTCGCCTGGTTCGTTGCCTTCTGGGCCGGGGGCGTCTTGACTACCGAGGCCCCGAACACGTTCCGCATCTTCGGCATTCTGCCCGCCATACTGCTGCTGACCGGCATAGTGATCGAGGGAGTGTGGCAGGCACTCGAACGGTTGCCAGCCCGATGGATCGGCCGACTGATGCTGCCGGCGAGCGTGGCCCTCGTGTTGGGCGCCGCGTGGGTCAACGTGCGAACGTATTTTGCTGTACAAGCCGAACACCCCGCAGCCTGGGGCGCGTTCAATGTGCGACCCACGCGTGTCGGTGAATTTCTCCAGAATCTCGGCCCCGGCTGGACGACGTACATGGACCGCGAGTTCCAGGGCTTGTCGCCCATCGAGGTCCTCAACCCGCATCTCACCACCTATCGATTGCAGCGGGGGCAGCACGTGCCCCCGCCCCCGGAGGCAGGCGACCAGGTGCTGTACGTTGTGGGGACCCACGAGGAACGCCTGCTGCCGTTGTTAGAGCACTATTACTCCGACGGCGAGGCACAGCGCTTCTACACGCCCAGTGGAGAGCTGCTGTTCGGGGCATTTGCGCTGCGGATGCGGCCCGAGAACCGTTGCCAGTTACGTCTGCGGGCTTGGGCCTCGAAAGGCGATTTCAGCAGTGGCGTCCCCGCGCCCCGCACGGCCGTCGGTGTGCCCGGGCGGACGCCCGCAGGTGGCTGGGTGGTGTTCACGGGCGGCATCGTCCTTCCGTCGCCGGGCGCGTATGGCTGGCGCATTGAGGGCGATGGCGAGGCTACGGTATCCAGCGGCGACGTCATCCTCGCCCGGTCTGGCAGTGACGCAAGCACATGGATGCCAGCCGGACTCGTACCGATTCGAATCGAAGCGCCGAGCAGCGAGGGGCAGCCGACCTTGTGGTGGCGGCCGCCGGGCGCCGACTGGTCGGCAGTACCGCCGTGTGCGCTGCACCCGCTCGACGTACCCGTCCGGGGCCTGCTGGCCGCATATTTCAGCGGCGACCGGTACACCGGCGTGCCGGAGGACGTGCGGTACGACCCCTTGGTCCTCGAAGCATACGCCGGCACTCAAGCGGCGCACGCGGTGCGCTGGTTGGGCGACCTGAGCGTCTCCGACCCTGGAGTCCATGAGTTCTTTCTCAACTCAGATGACGGGTCGCGACTGCTCGTCGATGGTGTCGTGGTGGCCGACAACTGGAGAGTGGGGGGTGGGAGTGCCGGCGGGCACATCACCCTCGACACCGGGCCGCATCGGCTGCAGATCGACTACTTCGACGTCGGCGGGGGGTATGGCTTCGAGGCACGGTGGCAGCCACCGTCCGGTCGGGCTGGGCTGTTGGCAGACGCCGCGCTCAGTTGGCGTCCGGACGACGTTCGCCGGACGCTCACCGAACCCGCGATGCCACAGCCGCCGGCGCTGCGGGTGGTCAACCCTGACGGCAGTGCGGGTGGCGAACTTGGCGCGTCGACGTTCCTTCCTGGCGACGCCCAGCGCCCCGACGCCTGGCGCGGACAGAACTATGAGGGACGCCTGCTGAAGCTGGGAAGTCGGGTCTGTACGGACGGGGTCGGCTTCTACGGACCAGGCGAACTGGTGTTCCGGCTCGACGGGCGCTTCGCTGAGTTCCGAGGCATCGCTGGCATCGACAACGACACGTATGGGGACATGGTGAGTCGTGCAGAAATCGTCGCCGACGGACGAACGACGTGGCGATCGCCGATGCTGCGCGTCTTCGAGGTCATCCCACCGTTCCGCGTGGACGTGCGAGGTGTTCAGGAGCTCCGACTGCGAGGCTTGGAACATGACGTGGGCAGCGGCGTAGGCGACTCGATGGATTGGTGCGAAACCGTGCTCGTTGCCGAGCAATGAAATGGTGGTGCGGGCGATCCGCTCCGGCGGGTGAGCGCGGGCGCGTCGCCGGGTCGGTCAGGGCGGCGGGTTGCGCGTGGCGTTCCGAGCAGCGTGAGCCGTTGGCGTGCGGCGGGTTGTGCCTGCGGACGGAGTGGGTGCGGCAAGCGTCGGTACGACCTGAGCTTCCGGGCTGACGGACGGCGTCGTGGCGCGTGCGGTGTGGGATCGTGTTGGAGTGCGCCGCGCGCGCGCATCCGTAGCCTGCGCCATCGGCGTCGTCGGCGTGTGCGCGGCCGCGGTCGGCGGGGTGGGCACCTCGCCTTGGTCACGAACGGGCTGTGCGGCATCGTTGGAGGTGCCCGTATCTGCCGGCGGCAGGAACCCCTTGGGCGCGGCGGTCTCACCCTGCAGGTCCGGCCCTATCAGTGCCGTCGGACCGGAACTCACCTCACCGCGGAACCCCTGCATACCGTGCGTTTCGGGCACCGACTCTGGGACAGGTGGTGCGATGGGCTGGACGACGAGCCTCAGTACGCCAACGAGATCGGGACCGTCACCGGGACCGGTTGTGTGCTGGGCAATCTTGTCCACCTCGCGGAACGCGTCGGGAGGCAGGAAGTGGACCTCTCGAACGTCGATGGTTGCGCTGCCGTTGGTGTAGGTGGCGTCTGGAATCCCGCTCCACACTTCCGCATCGAACGTCAGGTACACGTCCGCCCGCGTCGGTTGCGGCGGCGCCGCTTCGTGAGTGCCGCCGAGGGGGAAGAGCACCGAGAGCGCCGGGCGGTCGAACTCCCCGTCGAAGAAACAGTTGAGGACGTAGCGTTCATCAAGATTGCCTCCTGGCCCCCATTGGGCGAAAAACGTAAAGTCGTTTTCACCCTCGACCAGGTCGATCCGGATACTCATGTCGGATTCATTGAGCAGGTCCCGCGACAGACTGGCCGCGGGTAGGCCCGGTGCGATGCCCAAACCGAATTGAGGGTGGGCCGCCGTGCGCCAGATCTGACCGCCGGTGATCCGCCCCATATCCCAATCGAGCCCGGACGGATTCCCGAAGTCGTCGGCGGCGTGAATAACGATGCCGGAGAGCGTGGTGGCGGGCGCCGGATGCCCGCGCAGCGAGCATGCGACGAGCATCGCGACGCCCAGGTAGGGCCGCGTCATCCGGCTGAACCGATTACAGCTCCGGGGCCGTTGCACAGCGGTCTCCACGTTCCGTTCGGTTCGCTTCTCGGCTTTCCACGCAGATGACTTTCACGCTGCCCCCAAGATGCCAGAGTTCGACGACTTGTGCGGTGGGATAGGCGGCCGAGAGGGCGTCCGCATCTGTCTCCCGGCTCGGGAACACCACAAATGCGAGCGCGGCCTCCGGCTTCGGCGCCGGAAGCTCAGGCAGGGTGCTGCGGAGATCCGTCGAGAGGTCATCGAGCCGAGAATCCGCTGCAAAGAAGTCGAGCAAGCACGAAGAGGGCGGTAGGTCCCCGCTTGGATCTGGCCCGCGAACAAAAAAGTAGTGGTGCCGCGGGTAGGCGCGAACGTAGAGCGCGATCACGGTGTTGATGTTCCCCGTGTACGCGGTGTGACCGTCGGGCGACGTCGGCCGTTGCACCACCTGCCACAACGTTTGCAGGTGCGCGCACCCGACGGCCCCGCATGTCATGACGATGAGCGCCACGACGAGTGCACGAGCCAGCATGGATCGAACCCCGGCCATCCACACCGATACGGGTTCGAACGCCGCCGCGCAAATCAACATGATCGGCGGTATAGCGGCGAGAACGTGGTAGAAGACCGGGCCAAGGAAGGCCGCTCCGAGAAGCAAGACGCCGACCCAGATGACCAGGACTACGGCTGCTTGGCGCCGGTACAAGACCCACACGAGCCCGGCTCCAAAGAGGCACATGTCATATCGCAGGCAGATTGGCTGGCCGGTCGAGACCAGCCAGGAACTGGCGACGTCGCCGTACGTTGTGATGAGACCGAACGCCCACCCCAAGCGGTGCGCCCACATGGACACGTCGAAGACCGTGTGCTCTCTGCCGCCACCCAGGTCGCTGAAGAGGTGAGTGCCCGCCGCCCGCCAGAAGGGACCGGCATCCCCGGCGATCAGCAGCGGGCCGTACGACAACGCGAGCCCAACCGCACACCACGCCAGCCCCTGCCGGTTCTGGCTGAGCCATGACGGACACCGCAGGATTGCATAGGCGGCGCATGCCAGCAGTATCGCAGGGTATCCGAGGCTGGCCCAGTAGCCCAGCAGGGCCCAGCCGAGCCCCAATCCGGCAAGGAACCAGTGCCCAGGACTGGCCCGTTGTACCCCCAACACTGCTGCGCAGAACCCGAGGACGAACGGGGCCACGGGATCAAGAACGTACGGCTGTCGGGAAAAAAGGAGGAGGACATGGTTGACCGCGGCCAGCCACGCGGCGATCAGTGCGGTCGTTTCACTGAACAGTGCTCGCCCGAGGTGAAAGACGCCCCAGGTGATCAGGACCCCCGACAGGGCGGCGGTGAGGCGCAAGATGCCCGGCGTGGGCCCCGTGAACCACGTTACGGCCGCGGGCAGCAGCAACCAGGGCCGTCCGACGGAATAGACACGGGCGAAGAACGGATGCCACGTTCCGTCGCGGAATCTCAGGATGTTGCCTCCGTAGATGCTGTGATCGTGATGAATGAAATCGGGGTAGTAGCCGAGTTCCCAAAAGCGCAGTGCTGCCGCGGTCACGAGGATGGCGCCAAGGACGGCACGAACGCCCCACCGCAACGGGATGCCTCTTTGCCGAGCGCGCCACGCCCCGGCGGCTGCGCCGGCTTGCAGGCCGAGCCAGATCAGCACCCCGAGCCAGGGGCCCATGCTCAACCCCGTGTCCCCGCCCGCACGTCGACCTGGACGGCAAAGGCGCCGTTGTCCGGATCCCCCGTGAACGACCCGACGCGGACCTGATAGGTTCCCGGCCGCAGAGATACGCGGGTGAGCAGTGGCGGAGGACGCTCGGATTTCAGTGCCACCAGGCCACGTCGACCGCTGAAGGCGTCATACGGCTGCACCCACCAGCGGTTGTCGTTGTTGTGCACGGCCACCGGCTTGTCTCCCGTCGTGTAGCGCGGATCCTCTGCCTCTACCCGGGTAGCGGTGCCCGTCGCGTCGACGAATTCCAGATAGTCGTACACGCAATCGGCCCCCGGAACGGCAAAGACGTCGACTTCGATCAACCCGTCGTCGGTGTACACGCTGCCTAGGTCGATCTCGTACGGCTTACCGCTTGTCGTACCTCGATAGATCTGTCCGACCGGTGTGCGTTGCGCCTGCGGCGTGACGGGTGCGGCAGGCTCTGCCTCAGTCGGTCCCGGACGGCCACCTGGTGGTGCCCCCGGATCTTCCAGGCCGTGCGCCGCACGCCATGCCCCGACGTTCAGACAGCCGCGGCCGCTGCGGATGAGGGCCACTTGCTCGTCCCACCACTCTTCGAACATCGCCCGCGGCACGGCCGGGTGCAGCGGCCGTTCGAGGGCCTCACTGGCGGCCCAGTCGAAGTACGCCAGTACGCTGGTGCCGGCCGAGACCACGGCGGATAGCAGGAGCAGCGCCTGCATCACGGGCTTCCAGGTCCTCGCCGCCCGCTCGAGGGCGGAGATGGCGACGGCGATGAAGAGGTAGACGATGGGCAGCATGCCGATCCCGCGGGCGAGATCCGGTGCGCCCATCGTCAACATCTGTGTTGCGGCGAACGGCACGAGGAACGCCAGCCACCACAGCCCCGTCTGTCGCCACTTCCACAAAGACACGGCGGCCCCCAGCAACAGCAGTGCATTTTCGAAGCGATCGAGCAGCGGCCATCCTACCGGGAAGTATCGCGGCTGGTTGTTGATCACGCCGCGGGTGTATGTCTGGATGCCGTGGAACGCCCCCAGCCCCATGGCGACCAGCACCTCGCGGGTACCGGCATCTGGCGGCAGGCTCTGGGTGATCAGGACGGTGCGCGTTCTCGCGTTGAACAGCGTCCAGTTGCCTACCACGGTGGGAACCAGCGGCGCGACGACCGCGCCAAACGCGAGGGTCATGACCAGCAGGCCGACGGTGGCAGTGCGACGGCGCGCCCGGCTGACCGACCCGATCGCGGTGTATAGGGCGAGGACAATGATGATGGCGCGTCCGGCGAAGTACGTGTACGCGCCGATGGCGGCCGCCACCCCGGCCACGACCCACCATGCCAGTTGCTTGCGCTCTTCGGCCCGCACCGCCGCTTCCATGGCCAGCAGCGTCCACAGGCAGATCTGCGCGTTTTCCCACCCCGAGCGCGAGAAGTGCAGGTAGCCGACGTTGCCTGCGAAGAGCAGCGCTGCCAGGACGGCCGCGAACGTGCCAGCCACACGGCGAGCGAGCAGGTAAAATGGGATCAACGCCAACACCGTCAGTACGGCCGTGGGCAGACGAACGACCGCCAGGCTGGGGCCGAGCACCTTCAGGCTGCCGGCGATGAGGTGGACTGCCAGCGCCGGCTGCGGCTTCCAGTCAAGTCCGAAGAGGCCCGGTCCTTGCCCCTCGAGAATGCCGATCGCATTGACCGTGTTGTCACATTCGTCGTGAAAGAACACGGTCGGAACGCTCCCCAGCGCCCACAGCCGAATTGCCAGGGCGACTAGCATGACGGCCGCTAGCGCAATTGCACCTCGACGTGCCGGAGCGCGCGTGCCGGTGGAGGGAGAGGTGTCCGGTTCGCGGTCCGAACGAGCCATCGTTGCCACGCTTATGGGGGCGCCGGCTTGGTCGCGCTCATGCGCAGCGGGCCGAGCGGCGCCGGCGTGACGAGTTGGGCCGGGATTGGTCCCTGGGGCCGCCCGGGCGGGCTCCAGAGGAGCCGAAAGCTCTTGCCGCCGCCGTTCTGGAAGTAGGTTGCCGACACCTCGTGCGTGCCCGCAGCGAGCGAGCGCCGTGCGCGGATCACGTTGACGCCGATGTCGAGCCCTTGCGCAACCGTTTCGCCGTCGATGGCTAGGGTGCACCCGTCGTCGCAGTGTGCCTCGAAGGCGTACTCACCGGAGAGGTCGATCGTGACGCGCCCGTCCCACCGGGCACTGAACTGATCCGGAAGTGGTTCGTCCCCGGGCCAGGCGAATACCAACACCGGATCGATGCGTTCGAAAACCGGGTCCCCTTGCCCGTTTGGTCCCGCGTAGTAGCGACCGCGAAACCCCCGACGCGGCGCCGCGATCGCAAACACCTGGTCCGGCGCAAGTGGCTGAATGGTCCCGCCGGGTGGTTCGACCGAGATCTGCGGCGCGCCACCGTCGGCGGTCCGGGTCAGAAGGATGTCGTGCAAGCCCTGCCCGAGGTAGGCGAACCCCCGAACTGGTTGCCGATCAAGATCCAGCTTCACCGGTCCCTCGGGTCGGAATCCGTACCATCCGGACTTGGCGGCGCGAAACGACCCGGCCAAGGACTGGCCCGGGCGCATCGCGACCAGGCGCGCGGTGATCGTCTGTGCCGGGTCGCGTCCGACAGCGGGGACTGCCGTGCCGTCGCTGCCATACAGCGACAGCCCGTGGATCGCTGCGATATCGGTTGCCGAGATCCGGACTTCAAGGTACAGCGGCGTGCCGTCATCCACCAGCTGGGCATCGAGGTGCGGATAGTAGCGCCTTATCAGGTCGAGCGACGACGAGACGTCCGGTTCGAGAAGCATCAGTAAATCGCCCCTCGGCTCCACGTTGAGCGGCAGGTCCAGTTGCGGCTCGATGATGTGGAATTCCGGGTCTTGCAGACCGCCGCTCCCTGCACGTCGTGGACGGTACATGAAATAGCGTACTTGAGAGAAGTAGTAAAACCGCGGCGAGAGATACACGTGCGCTACCGTGCCGGTTGCCGCACGCTCGGCAATCAAGCGACGGGAGAGATGATTCTCGAGGCGGTTGAACACGACATCGATGCCCGGCACCGCGGGGTGTTCGACAAAATACCGCTGGTAGACGGCGGCGGTATCATACACCAAGGCTCCCACCATCGCGGCCGCCCCGACCACCTGCAGGGCGCGGCCGCACGCCAGGGTCCGCAGCCACGCGTCGGCGGTGACGCCGCCGAGCAGACACAGGGCCGGGACGACGCCGATCGTGCGAAACGCCTGCGGTCCTTCGGCGAGCGTGGAAAGCATCCCACCCTGCAGAGTGACCCCGATCCACACGAGCAGTAGTATGAATCGCTGGTCTCGCAGTCGCCACAGTGCCAGCCCGAGGCCGAGGATAGTCAGCACGCCCGGCACGTACGTGAGCATCGGCTTGCCCGGAACATTGTGCCGCAGGTTTGCGTCGCCCCGGGCGTGAAACATGAGCAGATGGCGCTGCGCGTTGTCGAGCAGGGGCGACCAGTTGCCGGCCTGCTGGACGTCGCGGAAGATGCTGATCTGTTGCGACCGGTTGAGCAGCGCGAACGCGTTCTGCGCGTAGGTGGTCAGGAGTGGCCCGAAGCACAGCAGGTAGCTCAAGCCGAAGAACACCAGGCCCGCTATGTGCTGGCGCAGGAAGCCGCGTTCGAACACGAGGCGATAGAGCAGGTAGACGATCAGCACGCCGACCACGAGGCGCGACGCCAGATACGTGTACATCCCGAGTCCGAGGGCCAACCCGGCGAGCACGAAGTGCAGCGCCTTCGTCGTACGAAACGCGAGTAACAAGAGCGCGGTGGCCGCCAGTTGGAACATCGGCGGCATCAACTCCGCGAACCCCCAGCGGCTCATGGCGATGTGCCAGTTGCTCACCGCCATCAAAAACATCGCCAGCAGCGCCGCGCGCCGGCCGAACAACAGGCGCCCGACCGGATAGACGGCCATGAGGGCGAGTACCGCCGGTACCAGGGATGCGAGCTTGAGGCTCCAAAAGTTCACCCCGAAGGCTTTGAAGAGCCCGGCCATGTAATACGCATAGAGCGTCGGCGTTTCATACCAGCCGACGCCGAAGGGGGAGGCAGGCGGACCGTCGAGCAACATGAGCGCATCCATGGCGATGTTGGTCTCGTCGACCCAGATCCCCGGCGGCATTTCGTGGAGTCGGTAGACTCGAAACGCTACGCCCACGGCGAGGCAGAGCAGAAACCCCACGACGTGGAGCGTGCGATGACCGGTCGGCCCAGGCGCTCCCGCCGCCGCCGGCTCGCCCAGTCGGCCTGTCAGGCCGGCACCCACCAGCGCGCCCGCGATGCACAGCAGCCAGATCGGCAGTAACAGGTTCCAGCGGCTGATGAGCGTCGGCACCGCAATGGCAGCTGCGACATAGCTGATGGCGAATGTGGCAACCCCGATGCGCCGGCGCCATACCCAGCCCTCGCGACCGGTTCCTGCGGCGGCGGTGCCGGGACCAACGAAAGCGGCCGCCGGAGACAACGACCAACCGGCGAGCACGATTGTCGCGGCGAGCACCGCGAAGACCACCGGGCCACCCCCCGTGGCGGGCAGGACCCTCACCTCATAGGCGGCGCCGGCCGTGGCGAGGAGCGCGAGGCCGGCAGCCACATGCCCGGGACGACTAGCGGCGGAACCCATCACGTGCCCCCCTTCCGCGCCCGACCCGCACGTTCACGGAGCAGTCAGGTACCCACGTGATGGTTGGACCCTCAGAGCCGCCCATCCGTCTCGCTCACGAGAGTGCGGCCTGACCCGTCGCCGTGAGAGGACCGTCTGCATTCCCGCGGCCCTGCCGCGCGGTCCTCATCGCCGACGGCACCGGGGCGCCACGATACGTGGCAGGTTGTGACATAACGCGTTCGGCTACCGAAATCACGCCGCGATTGCAATGTGCTCGGGTCGACCTCGGGTCGACACTCTGCCGCGGTTCCGTATAGTTTCGGGCGGCTATGTCACGCTTCCTCGATTTCCTGGCGGGTCGCCCGCCGCACCACGTCGTCACGGCGGTGGTGCTGGCCGGCGTTGCAACGCTGACGCTGCTGTGCGGCTTGGTGCGGGCGCGCCGGGGCTTTCTGCGCTACGTGCCGGGTACGCTCTACGTGCTGACCGCTGCGGCGGCCGTCGGCCTGCTCGGCGTCCCGGACGTTGCCGGGCCGCGCGGGGTTGCCGTGCTGGCTGCGGCGGCGGTCTGGCTCGCCGCCGAATGGCTTTTGCGCTGGCGCGACGCGGATGCGGCCGCCGTGCCGTCCGCGGTGTCGACGCGCGTCGGGCGCGCGTATCTGATCGCCGCATGGGGGGCGGCCGCGCTCCTGCTCCTGCCGCGGCTCAGCACGTACGCCGGCTCGCTGCTCACGTGGGAAGCCCCGGTCGTCAGTGGCTTCCCCGAGGTCAGCGGATTTGCCCGAGCCTTCGAGAGCGGCGAGAGCGTATGGCGCTACCTCCTCGACCGGTTCGTGTGGGATAACGGGGTCCTCAGTGCCGGGCACACCAGCCTGTTCTATGGTGCCCCGACGTACGCGCTGTTCCATGTGGCGGGCTTCTCGGCGTGGACGCTGCGCATCCTGGCGGTAGTGGCAACCTGGCTGTCCATCGGCGCGGTGTACGCCGTGGGCCGTCGGTACTTCGGGCCGATCGTCGGTGCGGCGGCCGCCGTGTTGTACGCGCTGAATGGCTGCGTGCTGTTCTACGGCCGCTACGGCAGCTCGCCGGCGGGAACACTGCTGGCGGTCCTGCTCGCGGTGTGGAGCGTGTGGGCCTTCCTGGGGCGCGACCGGCCGCCCTGGTGGAGCGGGCCGGTGTGTGCGGCGGCGCTGTTTGCCGCTACGCTGCAGTATTCGCCGGCGCGCGTGGTGGTGCTGATCCTGTTGGCCGTGCTGGCCGGCGCGGTCATTCTCGAATGGCGACGGCTGACGTGGCAGCGGCTGCTCGGTGTGTTGACGTTGGCGGTGGCTGGCGGCGCAGTCTGGACTTTCGAGGAGAGCCGTCACGCTACGTCGTCGTTCCTGCACGCGCGCGGCGAGCAGTACTTCTTCTTCGTGCAGTATCCGACCTACGTGAAGGAGTTGTTCGGCCGCGATCTCCTCGGCCGCCCGCTCGGTCCGGGCCCGCTGACGCTCGCCGACAAGCTCGAACTGCTCTACCGCGTCGTCGAGTTCAATCTGCCGTACTATGCGGACCTGTTGATCCCGGTGGTGGAGCAGCAGCCCCTGGGAGACGGGGACGGCGGGTCTCTCCCGCAACTCTATTATGCGCCCCTGGCGGTGTTCATCGCGTGGGGTGCGGCGTCGTCGTTGCGTCGGGTCCGCGCCTGGCCGCATGCGACGCTGTGGCTGTGGTTCGGCATCGCCACGGTGCCCCTGCTCCTGACCAATCGTGTCGACTCGCACCGCATGGTGCTGTTCGTGGTGCCGCTCACCGTGTGGGCGGCCTGCGGGGTGGGCGAGGCCGCGCGCGTGATGACGGCGGCCCGGGTGCCCCGGCTGCTGCAGCACGCCGTTGCGGTCCTGTTGCTGGCCACCGTGGTCAACGCCGATCTCACGCTGTTGCACCGCCGGGTCGTCGCGGCGCCCGCGGCCGGTGAGGCGATCCTTGCCGACGTGACGCGGACCACTGGCCCGCTCGTCGTCGGGGCGTTGATCGATCATCGTGACCTCGGGTGGGTCCACCTGTCGATGCTCGAGCGGACGCGGCGTGATCCGGCGCAACGGGCGACGCTGGTCCAGGAGTACCGGCTGCAGCGCGTGGCTGACACCGCGCCAAGTGTGCATTCCGCCACCGTGGCTGAATTCGAACGCACGCTGCGCCACGGCACCGTGCTGCTGGCGCCGGCTGGCCAGTTCCAGAAGCTGGCGGCAACCTTCCAGCAGCGCGGCCTGCGTGTGGCGGAGGGCGGGACGCCGATTCTGCGAACCCTGCGCGTCGATGCGGGCGCCACGGCGACCGGCATGGCCGACACCACCGTGCGCGTACTGCCGACGATCGTGTTGCGCCCCACGCCGACCCCGATGCCACTCGACGACGGCCCGCAGGTGCCGCTGACCGATTTGACGCCGCGGGGTGTGGAGTTTGGGTTCGAGCCGCCGCAATTCGACCGCGCCTGGGGCGGGGACGACATCGTCATGCGGGGCGTGCGCTATCCGCGCGGCATCGGCGTGCACGCGTGGACCCGGCTGACGTACGACGTGCCGGACGGGGCGACCGCGTTCCAATCAGTCGTCGGGCTCTCCGACGACGTCTGCGACGAGGCGGCAGTTGCTTTTGAGGTGTACGACGAACAGGGGCGTCAGCTGTATGCCAGCGGCGTTATCGATCCCACGACGGGCCCACGCTTCGTACGAGTGCCGGTGACGGGGGTGGCCGCCGTGACACTGGTCGTGACCGAGGGCGAGAACGGGCGCGACTGCGATCACGCCAACTGGGCGCGGGCGGCCTTCCTGCTGGGCGCGCCACCACCGACCGCGGCACCAGGTGCGGCCCCGGGCGGGACCTGATTCGGTGCCCGCCGCGCTACGGCGTGAGTCGACGCTTTACCACTTCTCGTACTGCACGGCGCGCCGGGCGTAACCCGCACCACGCAGCAGATCGCGTAACCGGTGCACGATCGCACCCACGGCGCAGACGTAGAAGTGCCGCGTGCGGTCGTCGTCCCCTGCGACGTAGCGCCGCTCGATATGCGCGAGGAGATCGTCCCCCTGTAGCGGCTCGTAGGTGAAGCGCGGCTGCGCTGCCGCGGCAGCGCGGAACTCGGCGTCGTACAGCAGCCCCGCCGCGCGTGGCGCCGCATAGTGCAGCCGCACCGCGTGGCCGCTGCCGGTGTCGAGCGCCCGGCGGAGCATCGGGCGGATCGGCGCGATTGCCGTGCCGTCGGCGATGAACACGCACTCGGCTGCCGGCGCCTGGTCGAGCGTAAACGTCCCCCACGGGCCGGTGAAACGCAGCGTGTCGCCGACGCCGAGCCCGAACAAATAGTGGGATCCCTGTCCGTTGGGCACCAGGTCCCAGACGATCTCGATCGCCGGCACCTCCTCGGGGTGCGATGCGATCGTGTACGCTCGCACGATGTCGCTGCCGCCCACCGGCAGCAGACACGACACGAACTGCCCAGGGGTGAACCGAAAATGCGTGTCGGGCGGCAGCCGCAGGTGCAAGGTGCGGGTGTCGGGTGCGACGTCGACCACACGCATGACTGTGGCGCAGTGGATCTCGCGCTGCGGAGACGATGCGGGTGGCTTGTCGGGGGCGCGGCTCACGGCTGGGCCGGGCACCTACGCCGCGTTGATCGTGAAGCGTGGGATGACGATCGTGAGTTCGCAGTCGTCCTCGATGACAGCCTGGCAACCGAGCCGCGACGTTGGCTTGAGGCCAGGCGCCTTGTCGAGCAGGTCGAGCTCGTTTTCCTCCGCCTCCGACAGGTTCCCGAGGCCGCCTTGCACGATCACGTGGCAGGTGGTGCACGCGCAGTTACCGCCACAGGCGTGTTCGAGGTGGATGCCGTGGCCGAGCAGCACGTCGAGCAGCGATGCTGGCCGCCCGTCGTGCTGGAACGGTGCCCTGGACAGGTCGAACTCGATGACCCGTTCGGGGCTGCCGTTTTCGAAGAGAACGCGGAGCTTGGTCATGTCGTGATCTGCCGGAATCGAGGTGCCTCTCTCGTGTAGCAGCCGGTGCCGGGTGGTGCGAGAGGGGGATGCGGCCTGCACGG
>Ga0316622_100000503_pt1 | contig 22823 bp, 13 predicted proteins | sample OWC_Aug_OW2_C1_D_FD_207646 | JGI IMG/M metagenome (GOLD analysis project Ga0316622, IMG submission 207646) | Wetland soil microbial communities from Old Woman Creek delta, Ohio, United States - OWC_Aug_OW2_C1_D5_C | ecosystem: Environmental > Terrestrial > Soil > Wetlands | place: USA: Ohio... | reverse complement strand
GTGCTCGCGGTGAACCCCGGCAACATGACGACCAAGATCGCCCTGTACGAGGGGGACGACCGTGTGCTCGATGCGAGCGTCGAGCACACGAGGGAAGACCTCGCGCGGTTCGACTCCATCCCTGCACAGCTTCCGTACCGCAAGGACGCGATCGAGAAGGCGCTCAGGGAGGCCGGGCAGCTCGGGAGGCCCTTCGACGCAGTCGTCGGCCGCGGGGGGCTCTTCCGTTCGATCCCGAGCGGCACCTACCTCGTGAACGAGGCCATGCTCGAGGACGCCCGGACCGGCTACGCCGGCCAGCATGCCTCGAACCTGGGGGCGCTCCTCGCCGACGCCCTCGCGAAGGAGCTGGGCGGCCGCGCGTTCGTCGTCGACCCCGTGTGCGTGGACGAGTTCGAGCCGCTCGCCCGCTATTCCGGCCACGCGGAGATCCCGCGGAAGAGCCTCGTGCACGCGCTGAACATCAGGATGACGGCCAAGAAGGCGGCCCGGAAGCTCGGCAGGCCGTTCGACGCCGTGAACATGATCGTCGCGCACCTCGGGAGCGGCATCTCCATCGCCCCGCTGCGCAAGGGCAGGATGGTGGACGTCAACAACGCCCTCTCCGGCGGCCCGTTCTCCCCGGAGCGCACGGGGGCGCTTCCTCTCATCGAGATGCTCGACTTCATGGCGGCGAAGGGCCTCGACGTCAAGGGGATGAAGAAGATCATCTCCAAGGAGGGCGGCCTGCTCTCGCACCTCGGGACGAACGACTTCAAGGAGGTCGCGAGGCGCATCGAGGCGGGTGACGCGAAGGCCCGCGAGGTCGTCGAGGCGATGGCGTACCAGATGTCGAAGGAGATCGGGGCCATGGCCGCCGTGCTCTCGGGCGCCGTGGACGCGATCGTGCTCACCGGCGCGCTCGCCAACTCGGGGCTCCTCGTGGGCCTCGTGAAGGCGCGCGTGGGCTTCATCGCGGACGTGATGGTCCTTCCGGGAGAGAACGAGCTCGAAAGCCTCGCCGCCGGGGCGCTCGAGGTGCTGAGGGGCGAGGAGAAGCCGCGGACGTATCCGCGCGGCTAGAGGCCGAGTGCTGCTGCGGCGGCGGGGACTCACACGGGGAAAGGAGCTGCGTCGCATGGCGGAGAAGGTCACTGGCGAGGGACCGAGGAGCTTCGACGAGCTCCAGAAGCGGGCACTCGAGTATGCCAGGGAGAAGGGGAAGGCCCGCCTGGGCGTGGCTGCGGCGGACGACTCCTGTGCCCTCGAGGCCGCGCACGACGCCTGGGAGCTCGGGATCATCGAGCCCATCCTCGTGGGCGATCCCGGCAAGGTGAAGAAGGCCGCGAGCGAGGAGAACGTCGACGTCTCGAAGTGGCGCATGGTCGAGTCGCCGGATCCCGTCACCTCCGGCCGCATCGCCATCGAGCTCGTGCGGAAGGGCGAGGTCGACTTCCTCATGAAGGGGAAGCTGAACACCGCGGATCTCATGCGCGCGGCGCTGGACAAGGACACGGGCATACGCGCCGGAACGCTCATGAGCCACATCGCCATCGTGAGCACGCCCGAGTTCGGGCGGCTCCTCTGCATGTCGGACGGCGGGATCGTCATGCAGCCGACCCTCGACGACAAGGTGCAGATCGTTCAGAACGCGGTCTGGGCGATGCACAGGCTCGGGTGGGAGAACCCGAAGGTGGCGATCGTCTGCGCGCTCGAGCTCGTGAACCCGAAGATGCCGCAGACGGTCGATGCCGCCGCGCTCTCGAAGATGAACGACCGCGGACAGATCAAGGGGTGCGTGGTCGACGGGCCGTTCGGGTTCGACAACGCGATCAGCGATGTCGCGGCCGAGCGGAAGGGGATCAGGAGCCCGATCGCAGGCAAGGCCGATCTCGTCGTCTTCTCCGACATCGACGTGGGCAACGTGTTCTACAAGGCCCTCTACTTCATGACGGACGGGGTGCAGAACGCCGGAGTGCTCGTTGGCTCAAAGGTGCCGATCGTGATGCCGTCGCGCGCCGACGGCCCGGACACGAAGAGGAACTCCATCGTCGCCGGCGCCGTGATCGCGCAGGCGACCAGGTCGTAGCCGCGCGTCCCGCGAGAGTGGCGGAACCTGGTAGACGCGCTGGATTTAGGATCCAGTAGGGTAACCTGTGGGGGTTCGAATCCCCCCTCTCGCACCACCAGGAGCCACACGGAAGCCCCAGACGGCGCCGCCGTTTCGGGCATGGTTCATGCAAAAAGCAAAGGAGATGCTCCTTGCTCGTTCGCGTCGAGGAAGCAGGCGGCTGGAAGCGCAAGCTCCGGATCGCGGTGCCCGCGGCCGCCGTTGACACCAAGTTCGAGGAGCTCTTCGCGACGCTCACCGAGCGCGTGGAGATGCCCGGGTTCCGGAAGGGCAAGATCCCTCGCGAGATGCTCCTCCAGCGCTACGGGTCCTCCGTGCGCGCCGAGGCCCTCGAGGCGCTCATGCCCGGGGCGTACGTGGCGGCCGTGAAAGAGGCGGGCCTCAAGCCCGTGTGCGACCCCGTCGTTCAGGAAGTCGACGCGATCCCGACGGACGGACACTATCACTTCACCGCCGCGGTCGAGGTGAGGCCGGAGTTCGAGCTCCGGGACTACGAAGGGCTCGAGTTCACCGAGCGCGTCCGCATTGTCACGAACGACGACGTCGAGCGCGCGGTCGAGTCGCTGCGGGAGCAGCACGCCGACCTCGTGCCCACGTCTAGGGAGTCGGCTGTCGGCGACTTCGTGATGATCGACTACGAGCGTCTGGGGGAGGACGGCAAGCCGGTCCCGGAATCCAGGGTCACGGACTACCCCTGCGAGGTGGGAAAGGACTTCCTGCCTCCGGAGCTCGATGCCGCGCTCCTGGGCGTCCGGCCGGGCGAGGAGAAGACCGCCGTCCTCACGTTCCCGGAGGACCACCGCGTTGCCGAGATCGCCGGGAAGAGCGTGCCCTTCGCAGTGCGGGTCAAGGACGTTCGTGTGAAGCGTCTGCCCCCCGTGGACGACGCGTTCGCGCGTGCGGCGGCGCGCTGCGAGACGGTCCTCGAGCTCCGCGTGAAGGTGCGGAACGCGCTCGAGGCTCAGGCCAGGGCCTTCGCCCGCGGCCGGCTCGAGGAGGAGATCGTCGACGCCATCCTCTCGCGCAACCCGTTCGAGCTCCCGGAATGCCTCGTGGAGGAGCGGATGGCCGACATGTACCGCGGGGCGACCGAGGGCAGGGAGGACGCGGAGAAACCGGACGAGTCGGACTTCAGGCGCGTGTATCGTCCTGTCGTGGAGCACCAGCTCAAGGCGAGCGTGCTCCTCGGGACGATCGCGGAGAAGCACGGGATCACGGTGACGCCGGCCGACATCGAGCAGAGGGTCGCCGCGCTCGCCGCGGGCCAGGGCAAGAGCCCGACGGAGCTCTTGAACGACCTCAAGGACACGGAGGCGCTCTCCCGCATCGAGGACGACATCTGGCTCGAGAAGGTGCACGGGCACCTCGTGGCCATCTCGAAGGTGAAGACCGAGCTCGTGGACGCAGCCGTGCTCAAGGAGCTTGCGGCCTCGGCCGCGGGCGCGGCACTGGCCGCCGACGCGGCGCAGGCCGCGGGCGCAGCACCGGCCTCCGGCACGACGCCGGGCGCCGACGCGTAGGACCAGGGACTCGCGGAGAGAGGAACGCCATGGGACTCACGCCGTTCGTCATCGAGCAGACGCGGTACGGCGAGCGCTCGTACGACATCTTCTCGAGGCTGCTTCGGGACAACATCATCTTCGTGGGCATGCCGATCGACGACCGGGTCGCGAACATCGTCATCGCGCAGCTCTTGTTCCTCGAGGCCCAGGACGCCGAGCGCGACATCTTCATCTACATCAACAGCCCGGGCGGCTACGTGGCCTCGGGGCTCGCGATCTACGACACGATCCAGTACATCCGTCCCAACGTGCACACGATCTGCATGGGGCAGGCGGCCAGCATGGCGGCCGTGCTCCTGGCCGCGGGCACGAAGGGCAAGCGCTCCGCGCTGCCGCACGCGCGCGTCATGATCCACCAGCCCGCGGGCGGGACCGAGGGCCAGGCGAGCGATCTCGAGATCTACGCGAAGGAGATCGTGTACATGCGCGAGAAGCTCGTTGACATCCTCGCTACGCACACGGGCCAGGACGTGGAGAAGATCCGCCGCGACTCAGACAGGAACTACTTCATGTCGGCCGAGGAAGCGAAGGCGTACGGCATCATTGACCAGGTCATCACGCGGAAGCTCGAGGTCGTGAAGAAGTAGGGGGTTTGCGAGGGTCCGGCCGACCGGTTATCTTGTCGCTCAAGGCGGTTCACCGGACACCTATCGGGAGTTCGCATGCTTCGGATTCAGCACGACGACGAGACCATCGAGTTCAGCGACAAGCTGCCCATCGTCCCGCTCAGGGACCTTGTCCTCTTCCCGCGCATGATCGTGCCGCTCCTCGTGGGGCGGCCGCGGTCGGTCGCGGCGCTCGAAGAGGTCATGCACGGCGACAAGATCATGTTCGTCGTGACCCAGCGGGACGTCGAGACGGCGGAGCCGGAGTCCGACGAGCTCTACCGCGTCGGCACGGTCGTCCGCGTGCTCCAGCTTCTGCGCCTTCCCGACGGCACCATGAAGGTCCTGGTCGAGGGGCTTACCCGCGCGACGGTCAGGCGCTTCACGAAGAGCGAGACGTACCTCTCGGCCCGGCTCGAGCCGCTGGCGGACCAGCTCGACCGCACCGTCGAGACCGAGGCGCTCGTGAGGAGCGTGTCCAGCCAGTTCGAGGAGTACGTCCAGCTCTCGCGGAAGATCCCCCAGGAGATCCTGGTCACCGTCGTGAACATGGAGGACGTGTCGCGCTTCGCGGACACCGTGGCGACGCACCTCGCCGGTCGGATCGAGGACAAGCAGCAGATCCTCGAGGCGGAGGACGTGACGCAGCGCCTCCGCATCCTCGCCCGCGCGCTCTCGGCCGAACTCGAGATCCTGAGGCTCGAGCGGAAGATCGAGAACCAGGTCCGCGACCAGCTCCAGAAGAGCCAGAAGGAGTTCTACCTCCACCAGCAGATGAAGGCGATCCAGGAGGAGCTGGGGCAGGAGGGCGAGGGCGCTCCCGAGGTCGCGGAGCTTGCCGACGCGATCACCAAGGCGCACATGAGCGAGGAGGCCGAGAAGAAGGCCATGGCCGAGCTCGAGCGCCTGAAGAAGATGTCGCCGATGTCTCCCGAGGCGACGGTCGTCCGCACCTACATCGAGTGGCTGACCTCGATGCCGTGGGACAAGCGCACCAAGGACCGCGGCGACATCGCCGAGGTCGAGCAGATCCTCGAGGACGATCACTACGGCCTCAAGAAGCCGAAGGAGCGCATCCTCGAGTACCTCGCGGTCCTCAAGCTCATGGAGAAGGTGAAGGGCCCCATCCTGTGCTTTGTGGGCCCTCCCGGCGTGGGGAAGACCTCGCTCGGGCGGTCGATCGCGCGCGCCCTCGGCCGCGAGTTCGTCCGCGTCTCCCTGGGAGGCGTGCGCGACGAGGCGGAGATCCGCGGGCACAGGCGGACCTACATCGGCTCGATGCCCGGCCGCGTCATCCAGGGCCTCAAGAAGGCCGGCACGAAGAACCCCGTGTTCCTGCTGGACGAGGTCGACAAGATGAGTTCGGATTTCCGGGGCGACCCGGCGTCCGCGCTCCTCGAGGTGCTCGACCCCGAGCAGAACTGCACGTTCAACGACCACTACCTCGACGTGGATTTCGACCTTTCTGAGGTCATGTTCATCACGACGGCGAACGTGCTCCACACGGTGCCGCCGGCGCTCGAGGACCGGATGGAGGTCATCCGGCTCCCCGGGTACCTGCGCGACGAGAAGCTGCAGATCGCGAAGAAGTTCCTCGTGCCGAAGCAGCTCGAGGCGAACGGTCTCGTCAAGGCCGGCGTGACGTTCTCCGACAGCGCGCTCTGCCGTATCATCGACGACTACACGCGGGAGGCCGGCGTCCGCAACCTCGAGCGCGAGATCGCGAACATCCTGAGGAAGATCGCCCGCGAGCACGCGGCCGCGAAGCGCCCGACGAAGCAGGTGACGCCCAAGGCCGTGCGCCGGTTCCTCGGCATGGCGCGGTTCCTGTCGCAGGAGGTCCAGACCGAGGCGCGCGTGGGCGTCGCGACGGGCCTCGCGTGGACGAGCGTGGGCGGCGAGCTTCTGACCGTCGAGGCGCTCACGATGAAGGGCGAGGGGAAGCTCATTCTCACCGGCAAGCTCGGCGAGGTGATGCAGGAGTCCGCCAAGGCGGCCCTCTCGTACGCGAAGGCGCACGCCAGGGAACTGGGGATCGACGAGGACATCTTCGAGAACACCGACATCCACGTGCACGTCCCGGAGGGCTCGATCCCGAAGGACGGCCCGTCGGCCGGCGTCGCGATGGCGACGGCGCTCGTGTCCGCCCTGGTCCGCAAGCCGACCAGGCCGGACGTGGCGATGACCGGCGAGATCACGCTGGGGGGCAAGGTGTTCCCGATCGGGGGCCTGAGCGAGAAGGCGGTGGCCGCGCACCGCGCGCGCCTCGCGACGCTCATCATCCCCGCGAAGAACGAGAAGGACATGGCGGAGCTTCCGAAGGAAGTGAAGCGGGACCTGAACATCAAGCTCGTGGACCGGCTGGACCAGGTCTTCGAACTCGCGTTCGACGGCTGGAAGTCGTCGAAAGCCGAAGAACAGCCGGGCGAACAGCGTCCGGAGGCCCCGCTCGTACCACCAACGCAGCAATAGACTCTGGGGAACACGAGCGACGAACGAAAGGGGCCTCGCAGATGAGCGCGGGGCCCCTTCTTCTTGCGTCTGATTCGCGCCGGCAGGGAACCCGGGGGACCGCGTGGCAATCACCAAGGCGGAGTTCATCGTCGGCGCGGCCAGCCTCGCGCAGCTCCCGCGCGACGGGCTTCCCGAGATCGCCCTCGCCGGGCGGTCGAACGTGGGGAAGTCGTCGCTGCTCAACCGCCTCACCGGGCGCCGGTCGCTCGCGCGGATATCGAAGACCCCGGGGAAGACGCGGGAGCTCAACGTCTACCGACTGAACGACGACCTCGTCGTCGTGGATCTTCCCGGCTACGGTTTCGCGAAGGTGCCGGGGGAGCTCAAGCGCAAGTGGGGCGCACTCGTCGAGTCGTACCTGAACGAGCGCAAGGTGCTCGCCGGGATCGTGCACCTCGTGGACGCGCGACATCCTCCGACCCGCGACGACGTGCAGATGCACGAGTGGATCAAGCACTACCGGGTGGCGGCGTTGATTGCCGCGACCAAGGCTGATAAGATACCGAGGGACCGGCGCGCCGGGTCGGTCAAGGTCATCAGGGACGTTCTCGAGCCTGCGCCTGAGACGGAGGTTCTGCTCTTCTCGTCCGTGACCGGCGATGGCGCGGACGCCCTCTGGACCTGGATGCGGCGGGTCACGCGGGGAGGGTGAGACTCTGGTTCGTCGCGACCGCGTCGCAGCTCGTGCCGCGGGTGCCACCCGACGGAGGATGCCATGAAGTCGAAGCTGTACACGCCGGGACCGACGAAGGTGCCGGGGGCGGTGCTGGGCGCGGTCGGCCAGCAGGTCCTCCACCACAGGTCGCCCGAGTTCTCCGAGAAGATCCGCCACGTGCAGGACGAGTTGGGCCGGCTTCTGCAGACCCAGAACGACACGCTCATCTTCACGTGCTCGGGAACCGGCATGATGGAGGCGGCGGTCGCGAACCTGCTCTCGCGCGGCGACAAGGCCATCTGCATCAACAACGGGAAGTTCGGGCAGCGGTGGGTGGAGATCTGCAAGGTCTACGGCGTGGACGTCGTCGACCACGCGGTGGAATGGGGGAAGAGCGTCAAGCCCGCGGAGTTCGCGGCGCTCGTGGCGAAGCACCCGGACGCGAAGGCCGTGTTCGTGATCCACAGCGAGACCTCGACCGGCGCCCTCCACGACATCAAGGCGATGGGGGAGGTGCTCAGGAAGCACAACGCGGCCCTGGTCGTGGACGCGACGTCGAGCGTCGGCGTTCACGAGATCCGCATGGACGACTGGGGTATCGATGTGGTCGTCGCCGGGACGCAGAAGGCGCTCATGACGCCGCCCGGGCTGTCGTTCGTGTCGCTGAACGGTCGCGCGTGGGCGCTGGTCTCGGCCTCGAACCTCCCGAAGTACTACTTCGACTTCACGATGACCTGGAAGCGGCTCCAGAAGAAGGGGCAGACCCCGTTCACGACGGCCGTGTCGCTTGTGTACGGGCTCGAGGTCGCCCTTGCGATGATGGACACCGAGGGCTGGGACAACGTCTACGCGCGCCACGCGCGCATGGGCGAGGCCGTACGGTCTGCCGTCAAGGCGCTCGGGTTCGGCGTGCTGCCGGACGAGCCGGTGAACGGGGTGACCGTCGCCGTGTGCCCGGAGGGCGTGGACGGGAACGCCGTCGTGCGCGTGCTCGACGACGACTTCGGCGTACGCATCGCCGGCGGGCAGGACCACCTCTCGGGCAAGGTCATCCGCATCGGGCACATGGGCGGCATCCGCGAGCGCGACCTGCACACGGTGATCGGCGGGCTCGAGCGGTCTCTCGCGAAGATCGGATACCGGTTCGAGCCGGGCGCAGGGCTCGTGGCCCTCCAGCGCGTGCTCTTCGGCAAAGCGTAGCTAGAGGCTGGGCCGTTAGCTCAGCTGGCAGAGCACCTGCCTTTTAAGCAGGACGTCGCTGGTTCGACCCCAGCACGGCCCACCAACAGAAGAAGGATGACCCGCGCGGAGAGAGTGTTCCTTGCGCGCGGTGACAGCAGATCGCAGTGTCGCGTCAGGCCGCGCTGAGGTCGCGCGGCGGCAGTGGGACACAGGTAGCGCGCGACGCCGGCCCAGCACTCGGCGGCCGCGCCCGGACATATCGTCCCCATCGTCTAGCCCGGTCAGGACCCCGCCCTTTCACGGCGGCAACACGGGTTCGAATCCCGTTGGGGACGCCAACAAGCGAGAGCCCTCCGCAAGGGGGGCTCTCGCTTGTTCGTTCTCGATGGATACTGGAGCTCGTCGGGTTCGGTCCCCATGCGCGCTGCTGAGCGCGCATCAGAATGCGGCGGCGAAGCCGCCCTCCCTGGGGCACGCCCGCGGCGGAGCGGAGCGCCCGGCGCGGGCAATCCCGTTGGGGACGCCAGCGACAGAGAGGCCCGCTCCGGCGGGCCTCTCTGTATCCGAACGACTCCTCACTCAGCACAGGGCAAGCGCTATCGCAGTGTGAGCCGCAACTCACCTTGGGAGGTGAGTCTGTCGTCTCACCATCCGATTTCTGTCTTGCAGCACCGCGTCGGGTGTAGAGTCTTCGTTGTGACAAGCGCGCCGTCGCCAGGCGGTGCGATCGATCTCCCCATCCGCGAGGACGCGCGCGATCCTCGCCTCACCGGCCCCGCGCGGCAAGCGCTGGCGTCACTCGGACCGACTCGAGCAACCTCTAGTCAGTGGAGTTGAAGGTGTCGATCACCTGAGGTCGGTCGTTGAGTTGTCAATTGAGAGCGGACGTTCTCTGGTACGGCGCGTCGAGATCGTCGCAACAGACTGCATGTGCCTCGCTCCTCGTCGGTCGCGGCGGAAACGCGTGCGCTGGGCGTGCCCGCGCTTTCGCAGGCGGCGAAGCGGCCTGCTGGCGTCCAGCAGGTAGACCAGTGAAGGAGGTGTGCCTATGCACTTCATCCGCGGCTCCGGTTCGATTCGGCGCTTGACGCGCACCTGACATGGGATCCGGGCAGCAGCACCCGATCACGCAGGCCGAGTTCTCCGATCCCGGGACAGGAAGGATCACAATCCCTGTCCATGGGGGATGCTGCTGGCCTCGAGGCAATGTCGAGGAGAGCTTCAGGCCTCTGCGCGAGAGCCTGCTCTCTCTCCTGATGTCACACAGAACCCCGCGGGCGATGTCACAGTCCTGCAGATCGCCTCATCGGTCCGGTCGCTCGTGAAGGTGTGCGTGTTCGACGTGGGGGGGGAGGCCAGTGCGCGATCTCGGTCCGCGGGAGATCGGTCTGGCTTCGGAGGTGGTCGGCTGGGGTCTTCGCGATGTGGAGAGGCATCCCGTGGCCGGTGGTAGTTACTTCGTTGCGGTCCCCTCCGGCGCGGGCAGGGCGTACAAGACGGTGCTGGTCGTCCGCTGAGGCGATCGATGCTGAGAGGAGGTGCGTGATGAAGCCAGGGTTGCGCGTGGCGCTCATCGTAGCAGTCTTCGCCACCCTCAGCGTTCCGGAGGGGGGCCGAGCTGAGTGGCTCTTTGCGGCTCGGAGAGACTTCGGCGTTGGCGACGGTCCGTGGTCCGTTGCGACCGCCGACTTCGACGGGGACGGCATCGCGGATCTCGCCGTCGCTAACCGCGGGACTGACGATGTCTCTGTGCTTCTCGGCAACGGCGACGGGGAGTTCCCGGCGGCCGTGCAGTACGGTGCCGGCGACTATCCCTCGGGCGTCGCGGTCGCCGATTTCGACGGGGACGACGTTGAGGATCTCGCCGTTGCGAACTACTACTCCAACAACGTCTCTGTCCTTGTCGGCAACGGCGACGGGACGTTCCAGGCGGCTGTGCCTTACGCCGCGGGCGCGTATCCCTCTGGCGTCACGACTGCTGACCTCGATGGCGACGGCGACGAGGATCTCGCCGTGACGAACTACATGGGTGACAGCGTCTCCGTGCTTCTCGGGAACGGCGACACGACCTTCCAGACCGCCGTGTCGTATCCCGCCGGGGATTCCCCTGCGTTCGTTGCGGTCGCGGACCTCGACGGCGACGGTGACGCGGATCTCGTCATCCCGAACTCCTACACCGACACCGTCTCCGTCCTTCTTGGAAACGGCGACGGGACGTTCCAGATCCCCGTGCCGTACGCCGCGGGCGACTATCCTGCGTGCGTCGCGGTCGCTGACTTCGACGACGATGACGATGAGGACATCGCCGTCGCCGACTACTACACCGACAACGTTTCCATCCTCCGCGGAAACGGCAACGGGACGTTCCAGGCGGCCGTGCCGTACGACGTGGGCGATGGTCCGTGGTCCGTTGCCATCGCCGACCTCGACGGGGACGGCTACGAGGATCTGACCGTCGCCAATCGCGGGAGCGGGAACACGTCTGTACTTCTCGGGGAGGGCGACGGCACTTTCCAGCCGGCCGAGCTGTACGGCGTGGGCGGCGGTCCCGCGTGCGCCGCGGTCAGCGACCTCGATGGCGACGGCCACGGGGATCTCGCGACGGCGAACTTCTCCTCGGACGACGTCTCCGTGCTCCTCGGCGGCGGGGACGGGTCGTTCCTGACGGCATCGTCGTTCGCGGCGGGCGACTATCCCGTGTCTGCGACGACGGCCGACCTGGATGGGGATGGCGATGAGGATCTGGCTGTCGCGAGCGTCAACTCCGACGACGTCCGCGTGTTTGTCGGGAACGGCGACGGGTCGTTCCAGGCCCCCGTGCAGTACATCGCCGGCGACGGCCCCGGGTTCGTCGGGTTTGGCGATCTGGACGGAAACGGCGACGAGGACCTCGTCGTTGCCAACTACTACTCAAACAGCGTCTCCATACTCCTCGGGAACGGGGATGGGACGTTCCAGGCAGCAGTGTCGTACGGCGCGGGCGTCGGGCCGTGGACAGTCTCGATCGCCGACCTCGATGGAGACGGCTATCTGGATCTCGCAGTCGCGAACGAAGGGACGAGCAACGTCTACGTTCTTCTTGGCAACGGCGACGGGACCCTGCAGTCGGCCCTGCCGTACGCCGCAGGCACCGTTCCATGGTCTGCCGCCGTTGCCGATCTCGATGGGGACGGCGACATGGATATTGCCACGGCGAACGGCGGGAGCGATGATGCCTCTGTGCTGCTCGGGAACGGCGACGGGACGTTCCAGGCTCCCGTGACCTACCGCGCCGGCGACTCCCCGATGTGGATCGCGATCTCCGACCTCGACCTTGACGGTGACGAAGATCTCGCTGTCTCAAACTTCTGGACTAATGACGTCTCTGTCTTCCTCGGCAACGGCGACGGGACGTTCGTGGACGCTGTCTCGTACGACGCCGGCGTCTATCCAGAGTCCGTCTCGATCGCCGACCTCGATTGGGACGGCCATCAGGATCTCGCCGTCGCGCACTTCGAGTCGGACGAGGTTTCCGTCCTTCTCGGAGATCGCGACTACCACGGGACATTCCGGGCGCCCACGCAGTACTGTGCGGGCGAGCGCCCCATCTTCGTCGCTGTTGCCAACCTCGACGGGGACTGGGGCAAGGACCTCGTCGTCGCGAACGCGCTCTCCGACAACGTCTCGGTCCTTCTCAACGTTTGGCTGCCAACAGGAGTCCCTGACGAGGAAACTGACGAGTTGCCTGGTGTCCCCGTGCTCTTCCAGAACGTTCCGAACCCCTTCAATCCGGCGACCACGATCTCCTTCGAGATCCCGCCCGACACTGCAGCTGCGACGCTCGTTCTCTACAACGTGAGGGGCGCGATCGTGCGGGAGTGGGCATGGCTGTCACCGGCCCCGGGGGTGCATCAGGTCAGGTGGGATTCCACGGACGAGGGCGGGAGAGGGGTCGCGTCGGGCGTCTACTTCTACAGGCTCCTGGTGGACGGCCAGAGTGCCTTGCGGAAGATGGTGGTGTTGAAGTAGCACCTTGGAGTGCGCTAGGCGGATTCGCACAGACACCGAAGCTCCGTCAGCCACTTCTCGATCTGACTCCAACTCTCACGCACCAGGGATGCCACAGACAGAGAGGCCGGCTCGTGCGGCCTCTCTGTCTGTGCCCCCGATGGATGCTGTGACGCGTCGGGTTCGGTCCCCTGCGCGCTGCTGAGCGCGCACGGAGAGGTCGGCGATGGCGTTGCCGCCGTCGGCGGAGGTCTTGAGCGCGCAGGTACGCCTGCAGCGACGGCCCGCCGCCCACCGTTCGGTTGACTGGCTCCTCATTCGACACGACGTCGCCAGGCCTCGTGGTGAGCGACGATCCAGCTTCGGGATGGAAGCGACCGTCGCGGCGTCTTCATGCTGGTCTGCGGTAGCGCATCGGGTGTAGGATTTCAGTTGTGACCAACGCGCCGTCGCTCGGCGGTGCTGTCGCTCCCCCAGAGCGCAAGGACGCCCACAGTCCTCGGTTCACTGCCCCCGCGCGACAAGCGCCTGAGTCACTCGGGCCCTCCCGGAGCACGCACTGAGCTACGTCGTTAGAACCTCGGTGCCCCGCGACCCCTTGTCCTGTAGTTCATCGAGCTTGGACGGCACCTGCAGGTCACGGCGTCCGCCCTGTTGGTCGCCGGTCTCTGCGTGCTCGGCGCAGACGGACGGCTGGTGCGAGATCTGGGTCGGCAGGAGGTTCCGGCGGGCACAGGCGTGCTGAGCTGGGATCTCCGTGATGCCAAGTGGCATCCCGTGGCCGGTGGCAACTACTTGATCGTGGCCCGCTCTGCTAGGGGCAGTGTGTACGAGAGAGTGGTGGTTGTCCGTTGAGGCGACCACGCCCTGAGGAGGTGTGCCGTGAGACCAGGGCTAAGTGCGATGGTTCTCGCAGTAGCCGTCGCCACCCTCAGCGTTCCAACGGGAGCTCAGGCTGAGTGGCTGTTTGCCGCTCGGAGGGACTTCGGCGTGGGCGACTATCCCAGGTCTGTTGCGATCGCCGATCTCAATGACGACGGCGAGGAGGATCTGGCTGTCGCGAACGCCGGCTCAGATGATGTCTCCATCCTTCTCGGGAACGGCGACGGGACGTACCAGACAGCCGTGCAGTACGGCGCGGGAGACGGTCCCATGTCCGTTGCGATTGCCGACCTGGATGGGGACGACAACGAGGATCTCGCCGTCGCCAACGACAACTCCAACAATGTCTCCATTCTTCTCGGGAACGGCGACGGGACGTTCCGGGCCGCCGTGCAGTACGGCGGGGGCGTCCATCCTTACTACGTAGCGATTGCCGACCTGGACGCGGACGGCGACAAGGATCTCGCCGTCGCGGACCGCTTCTACTGGCAGGTGTCCGTTCTTCTCGGGAATGGCGACGGGACGTTTCAGGTGGCGGTGCAGTACAGCGCGGGCCACGGTTGCTACTCCGTTGCGATTGGCGACCTCGATGGGGACGGCGACGAGGATCTCGTTGCTGCGAACTACCTCTCCGATAATGTCTCCATCCTTCTCGGGAACGGCGACGGGACGTTCCAGGCGGCCGTGCAGTACGGCGCGGGCGACGGTCCTGGCTGGGTAGCGATTGCCGACCTGGACACGGACGGCGACGAGGATATCGCCGTCGCGAACTGGATCTCTGACGATGTCTCCATCCTTCTCGGGAACGGCGCCGGGACGTTTCAGGCGGCGGTGCAGTACGGCGCGGGCGACGGTGCCGACTGCGTTGCGATTGGCGACCTCGATGGGGACGGCGACGAGGATCTCGCCGTCGCGAACAGCTCGGGCAGTGTCTCCATCCTTCTCGGGAACGGCGACGGGACGTTCCAGGTGGCCGTGCCGTACGGCACAGGCAACGGCTTCTGTTCCGTTGCGATCGCGGATCTCAATGGGGATGGTGACCAGGATCTCGCGGTCGCAAACGCGTATTCCGACAACGTCTCCGTCCTTCTCGGGAACGGTGACGGGACGTTCCAGACGGCCGCGCGGTACGGCGCGGGCGACGCTCCCAGCTCCGTTGCGGTTGGCGACCTCGACGGGAACGGCGACGAAGATCTCGCCGTGGCGAACGAGAACTCCGACAACGTCTCCGTCCTTCTCGGAACAGGCTATGGGACGTTTCTGGCGGCGGTGCACTATGGCGCGGGCGACGCTCCCAGGTCAGTTGCGATGGGCGATCTGGATGGGGACGGGGACGGGGATCTCGCCGTCGCGAACTACACGAGTGACAACGTGTGCGTACTCCTGGGGAACGGTGACGGGACGTTCCAGGCGGCGGTGCAGTACGGCACGGGCGCTGCTCCCCAATCCGTTGCGATTGGCGACCTGGAGGGGGACGGGGATGAGGATCTTGCCGTCGCGAACTACACGAGCGACAACATCTGCATCCTTCTGGGGAACGGCGACGGGACGTTTCAGACGGCGGTGCCGTACGGCGCGGGTGACGGTGCCCACTCCTTGGCGATCGGCGACCTCGACGGGGACGGGGACGAGGATGTTGCCGTGGCGAACGAGATCTCCGACAACATCTCCGTTCTTCTCGGCAACGGTGACGGGACGTTCCAGGCGGCGGTGCAGTATGGCGCAGGCGACGCTCCCAGGTCCGTTGCGATTGCCGACCTGGAGGGGGACGGGGACGAGGATCTCGCCGTCGCGAACTCGAGCGACTACGTGTGCGTCCTTCTGGGGAACGGCGACGGAACGTTCCAGGCGGCGGTGCAGTATAGCGCGGGTGACGGTGCCTACTCCTTGGCGATCGGCGACCTCGACGGGGACGGGGACGAGGATGTTGCCGTGGCGAACGAGATCTCCGACAACATCTCCGTTCTTCTCGGGAACGGTGACGGGACGTTCCAGGCGGCCGTGTGGTATGGCGCGGGCGACGCTCCCAGGTCCGTTGCGATTGCCGACCTCGACGGGGACGGTGACGAAGATCTGGCCGTCGCGAACCGGGGGTCTGACAACGTCTCCATCCTACTCAACCTCTCGTCAACGGCAGGGGTGCAGGAGGGCGAGGCGGGCGAAGGCCGGGGACTCCCGATGCTCCTCCAGAACGTCCCGAATCCCTTCAACCCGGTGACGACGATCTCCTTCGAGACGCCGTGCGGAGCCGTGGCAGTGGAGCTTGCTGTTTACAGCGTGAGGGGCACTGTCGTGCGGGAGTGGGTATGGCGCTCGCCGAGCCCTGGGATGCACCAGGTCAGGTGGGATGCCACGGACCAGAGAGGCCGAGACGTCGCTTCAGGCGTCTACTTCTACAGGCTCCTCGTGGACGGCCAGAGCGCCTTGAGGAAGATGGTGGTCTTGAAGTAGCACCCTAGCGAAGTACTAGGCCTTGCCGCACACGCGCTGGTGCTCCGAGAGCCAGTCCACGATCTGGTTCCAGCTCTCACGCACCAGGGACGCCAACAAGCGAGAGCCCTCCGCAAGGGGGGCTCTCGCGTGTTCGTTCCCGATGGATACTGGAGCCCATCGGGCTCGGTCCCCTGCGCGCTACTCAGCGCGCATCAGAATGTGGCGGCGCAGCCGCCCTCCCTGGGGCACGCCCGCGGCGGGCGCGGGGCGCCCGGCGCGGGCAATCCCGTTGGGGACGCCCCCAAGAGAGAGGCCCGCTTTGGCGGGCCTCTCTCATTGTGCCCCCGATGCGACCTGGCCCTGGGACCAGTCCGGGTGGAGGGGGAGACTCCGCTGAGCCGTCGTGAGGTTCTCCGCCGGGACAACGCTGCTATCAGAGGGCGTGGGGCTGCAAGCTACCGGGGGCGCCCGAGATGGGCCACCGCCGAGCGATGGATCATTCCGTTCCGGAACCGCGATAGATAGCAATCGCCTGCGGGTCTCGTGCGTAGCAGGAGATGGTCCTCAATCGCCACGTTGGCGGGGGTCGTGGGAGCGCTGTGGCGTCTGGCGCACCATGCGGACTCGGGCGCTGGGCCCGCCCGAAGCGCGGGCGCTGGGCCGCTGCGTCTTCCCTGCTGGTAACCGCGACGCGACGCTCGTGACGTGATATGCTGTGCGCAGCTCGCGGAGAAAGTGGACTATCTATACGCACCGGCCTGGAGAGAGCCTATGAGGAAGAGGTGCAAGCCGCGGGAGACCGCGTCGACTACGCTGTGCGCTGCGTCAACTGCGCGACCCGGGTCACAGAGCGTGCGTCGGGTGAGGGCCGAGCGGTTCCTGCACGCGCTGTTCGGGAACAACGTCGTGATCGGTTCCCATGTCCTGCGGCAACTCGATTGCCTGAGGAAGGTGACGCCACAAGACTTCCGCGGGCGCCGGGTCGATGATCTCGGGTGTGGTGACGGGAAGCTCACGGTCTTCCTGCGCGAGATCCTCCAGCCGGTCAGGCTCCGAGGATTCGACATCAACCCGGCGCTCGTTCGAAGGGCCAGGTCGAGAGGCATAGAGGCCCGGGTTGTGGATCTCGAGGACCGTATGCCGATTGGCGAACTGGCGGTCCTGTGGGGAGTCCTACATCATCTGAGCGACCCCGCGCTCTGCCTTGCGAGAGTGAGGGTCAACTACGATCGCGCGGTCATCAGGGAACCGATTCGAGACACCTCGCCGGCATGTTTGGAATTGGGGAGTCCTCTGGGGAGACGCGAGCTCGAAGACTTGGTGCGCGGCTCCTTGCCTGGCTCTGACCTTCTCTACTACGAGGACTGCGTCTTCGCCTTCTGGGACTCTCGGAACTGAGTCAGCATCGAGCCCCCGGCGTTCGGCCACCACGGCATCGCGTCCGCTACGCGGGGTCTCTGGTGGTGCGTACCGCGAATGGCGTGATCACCAGGGACGTGGCCTGGGTCGTGGGTCGAACTCCCCTCGCAGTCAGACGGGGCGTGTTCAAAGGGAGACTTGCTTCGCGGCAGCCCGACCAGCGCTTGCACCCCCTGTCACGGCGCCGTCACTCGTCCGTGCGCAGCTGTGCGAGGTCAGCGAGCCACTCCTCGATCTGGTTCCAACTCTCACGCACCAGGGACGCCAGCGCGCGAAGGCCCGCCCAAATGGGCGGGCCTTCTTGCGTTCGTGACCCGGCGGATGCTAGAGCCCGTCGGGTTGACGTGGGGTCGTCCCACATCATCGCACGAGGACCATCTTCCTCACGTCCGTGCTCCCAGCCGCCTCGAGCTTCACGAAGTACACGCCCGACGCGAGGTTCTGCCCGTGGGAGTCGCGGCAGTCCCACGCGATGCGCGTCGGTCCAGCTCCTGCAGGCCCGCTGAACGGCCGCGCGACGAGGCGTCCGGAAACATCGAATACACAGAGCGTGGCGGCGCCGCCCGTCGACAGCGTGAATGCAAGCTCGACGTTCCCCGCAGCCGGGTTTGGCCATGGCGCGCCGAGAGCGATCTCGCTGGCGGTGCTACCCTCGGGCACGTCTGTGCCCGTCGTCCACACGAGGAAGGAGAGTCCGCCCGTCGTGTTGATGAAGTTGCCGTCCACGTCGTACCTGAGCTCGTGGACGTCGACCATGCCGATCCCGGCGGAGCCCGCGTCCACCATGACCATGTGCTGCTGAACCTCTCCAGGGGCAAGGAGGACGGAGTCCATTCCCGCGGGTCCGATCTGCGCCGACCAGTCGCCCGGTAGGTACGTGTCCATCTTCAGGACGGCGTATGCGTCCTCCACGCCGGGGTTCGCGGTCCAGAAGCTGAGGAGCGTCCCGGAGTACGGCGCGATCTGGACACGGTGCTCGGCCTTGCATGCGATGTTGTTGTCGAACTCCACCCACTCGCTGTGGGGCGGGTCCGTCGCGCACCATGCCCGCACGCCGAACGTGTAGTAGGGCTGTCCAAAGCTGTTGCCTGTCGGCGGATCGAACACCACGATGTTGGTCTGAACCGTCTGCCCGGGAGCGATGATCGGCACGGTGGTCGTCCCGAAGGGCATGCCGGAGCCGGGCACGTCCTCACACACCGACGGGTCGCTGTAGAGGAACTCTACGACGACGTTGGTGACCGGGAGCACACCGCGGTTCTCGACTTCGGCTGAGAAGTCGTTCAGCATCCCGTACGGGAACATCCCCGGGGAACAGCTGACGTGCTGGCCGAACCACCAGTTCTTCCTTGGGATTTGGCAGATCGAGACGTCTCCGACCTGAGGAGCAGGAACGTTCACGATCCCGCGGGTCATGCTCCCGATGTCATCGACGTAGCCGCCGGGGAACGAGTGAGCCGTCGTGCTCACGCGCCCCCACGTCTCCGCCACGGCGTGGGTCCCGTTCGCGTACGCCTGTGTCACGCAGGACCACGCGTTCTGCTGCCACTGACCGCTCGAGACCAGGTTGTTGAAGTTGATCGTCGCGGGCTGGTTCTGGATCAGTGCGCTGTTCTGCTGCTGGCCTACCGTCGGGAAGAAGCTGAGCTTGCCCTTTGTCACCACGGCCGCGCCCGTGCCGGTGGCGGGCAGGAAGTCGCCGTAGGTGGCGGTCGCGCTGATCTGGTAGTTGACCGGCACGAGCGACCCGAGCGCAGGTATGTTGATGCTCGTGGACCACGGGAAGACGACCAGAAACTCCTTGCTGGTCCACCATGTGTTCCAGAACGTGTTCTGGTTGACCATGAGCGCCGGGCCGAGCGTGGGATCGTGGATGAGAAAGGTGTTCATCACGTCACTCACGCCGCGCACGACGATGGAGTGGCCGATCACCGTGTTCTCGACCTCGTCGTAGCCGGTTCGCTCGGCGTCCGAGTCCCCAGGGTCGAGCCCGGGCAGGGAGTCGCCGACCGCGCTTGCCGCGATGTTCACCATGATCGGCCAACCTGCCTGGAGCACCTGCTTGAACTGCGCCCGGGTCCACCCGTTGGCGGTCCAGTTGCCCTCAATCCCGACCATCCCGTACCTGTTCTGGGGGCCGGGCGCCTGCCAGACCAGGGGCCAGGTGTAACCCTTCTGCCCGTTCGGCACGTAGGCCGGCGGATTACAGGGCCACGCGGCGGTCGCTGGCGAGAAGTGAACGGCCCGGCGTGCGTCCGTGAGGTACGTACCGCAGTAATTGCCACCTCCCATGCAGTCGTTCGTGTTCGCGACGGCGGCGAACTCCTGCTGCGGGAGCGGCGGGTTGTTGTGGGGACACTTGTTGCTTGTGGCGTAGTTGAAGAGCATGTCGAGGCAGGCGTTGGTGCAGTAGCCGTTGGGAATCGCGTTATTGCCCGGCTCGCTCCACGGCCAGAACCCCGGGACGTTCGGGTCGCCCGGCGGGATCTGTGAGTGATACGGAACCTGGAGGCGGACGTTGAACTGCGCGGCGGCCGGGAGCGCAACCAGCACTGCCGCGAGAAGCGGCATGACGACGAGGGCGGCGCGCGGTGTGAGAGCGCAGCGGGCCATGGGTCCCTCCCCTCTGAATCTGGAGCGACCGGATCCTGGCTCGCCGTGTCGTCGGCCTCGGCGGTGAGGTCGGCACGTCCCCGGAGCCACAGGTGGGCCAGGTCAGGCCAATCCAACTTGATGGCGCGAGCTGTCTATCGTTCATTATACTACTCGGGGGTGGTCATCGGCAAGGACCGTCTGTGAACGGTGCCGGCTCCGGCGCATAGCCCGGCGGGGACACGAGCAGGCAGGCGCGAGGACGGGATCTGTCCCGACTCCTACGCAGCCCAGCCGCTCCAGAGCATGCTCGTGAAAGGCTACATGTGGCTGAGCATGCGCTGGAGATCGGAGAGCCACTCTTCAATCTGATTCCAGCTCTCACGCACCAGAGACGCCAACGCAGGAAGACCCGCCCGTCTGGACGGGCCTTCGCGCGCTCGTGACCCCATGGAGACTTCGAGCCCCTCGGGCTCAGCCGAGGTGCGTCACCGCGAGCAATCAGATCGGGTAGGCGTGGTATCTCCCAAGGCTGCCACAGGCCTCGGCCCTGCTGTGGAGGACGACTGAATTCTTGCCAGCAATGGTGTGGCTGTAGTATCATCGTGTGTGAACAGCGGTCATAGATGGGCGGGGGAGGCCAGGCCGACTCGGGACCTGGGGTAAGATGCTGCTCCAACCGCAGTCGAACCCGGCAGTCCAGCTTGGACGTCACTCGGCGCGAGCTGGCTGCAAGGGCCTCTGCAGACGATGACCTGTGATCCAGATCTCCGGTGTGCGCGAGGTCACTGTTCCTCGCAGTCACCCGCGGGTCCTCACAAAGCCATGGAGGGGGCATGATGCTGCCATCAAAGCGCTGTCACCGTGGCCTGTTGTTGGCGAGCGTGGCGGTCGCGCTCGCGTGCAGCTATCCCATGTCCGCAGCCGCCGCTGACCCGTTCCTTGCGCTGCGGCTGGCAGGCGGCCAGGGCTGGAGCTATCCGCTTGCCGACGCCGAGGCGCTCGTCTTCGGCGACACGACGCTCCGGGTGATCACCACCGGGGGAAGCGACCTGTATCCGATGGAATCGATCGTCCGGATCGACTTCGACCTCGATGCGTGGACCGGTATCGAAGTCCCCGAGCCGGCGCAGGACGTTGCCAGGACACTGCACGTGCTCCAGAACCAGCCGAACCCGTTCTGCCCGGAGACCCGGATAGCCTTCGCGATGCCTCGTGACGGACGGGTAGAGCTTCGGATCTACTCGGTGGACGGGAGGCTGGTTCGGACGCTGGCAGACGAGGAGCGACTCGCCGGCCCTCACAGCGTTGTGTGGGACGGGACTGACGAGTCGGGTCGGGCCGTTTCCAGTGGGGTCTACTTCTACACACTCGCCGCTCCCGGGTTCGAGGAGAGCCGGAAGATGATTCTGGTCCGCTGAGCACCAGCTGGACACGCGCCTCGGAGACAAGGCAGACGGCTTGCGGAGGACAGGAGAGTGCCGGGAAGGGGGTCCTATCACGTGAGACCACACGTCGCGATAGCCATGACGCTGACCCTGCTGGTGGGTGCCTCAACAGGCCAGTGCGGGTGGAAGATGCGTGTGCACGAAGGTGGGGCAGCCGCGGAGTACTCGGTGTCAGACGTTGACAGCGTTACGTTCTACTTCCTTCCCGGTCCGGACATGAACCTCGTTGGCGCTGGCGCATTCGTCATGGGAGACGGGGTAGCCAACTGCGGCGTTGATGAACGTGAGGTGACGCTGACCCGCGACTTCTACATGGGCGAGCACGAGGTGACGAACCAGGAGTACAAGGACGGAGTGCAGTGGGCGTACGACCACGGGTACGTGACGGCCACAGCGGCCGAGGTGCGCGACAATCTGGACGGGAGCACACAGCTCCTGCTGGATCTCAGCTCGGCCAACTGCGAGATTCAGTTCGACAGCGGGACGGAGACGTTCTATCTGCGTGAGTCGCCGTCGAGCCAAGCGCAGGGCGCGTATCCCGATGGGTACGATCCAGCGGATCACCCGGTGAAGATGGTGACGTGGTACGGCGCGGCGCGGTACTGCGACTGGGTGAGCCTTCAGGTAGGGGTTCCGCGGGCATATGCACACAGCGGTGATTGGTCGTGCAACAACAACAACCCATATGGAGCCTCCGGCTACCGCCTGCCGACGGATGCCGAGTGGGAGTATGCGGCGCAGTACAACGACGACCGGACCTACCCGTGGGGCTTTCAGGCTCCGGACTGCAGCCGAGTCAACTACAACTACTGCATCGGCTGGACCTGCCCTGCAGGGAGCTACCCCCCCGCGCCCGCGTCGCTCGGTCTCTCAGACATGGCAGGACAGGTGTGGGAGTGGTGCAACGATTGGTGGGCGTGCAACCTCGGGACTGCCGCCGTCACGGACCCGATTGGACAGACGACGGGGACCTGGCGTGCGATTCGCGGCGGCGCGTGGCTCGGCGGGGAGAGCGGCGTCCGCTGTGCGGGAAGGTACAGCGGCGGCCCGGGGGACAGGTACTGGCACTTCGGGTTTCGTGTGGCACGGACCGCGAACCCATGATGCCTGGCCGCTCTGCCCCTTGGCCCGCCGGTGGGACGCCCGCGGGCAGGGGCTCCCGAGCGGGATCTGTTTCTGCCGCATGACGGCAGGCGAGTTCACGGCGACGAGCAGGCTCGTGCTGCTCAAGTAGAGGACGGTGCGACATGAAGGGAATGATCGGTGCGTGCGTGGTCCTGGTCCTCGTGCTCGTCTGCCAGTCGGCAGTGGCGGCGGTGCCGCAGACGATGAGCTACCAGGGCGTGTTGAGGGACGCGGCCGGCAACGTGGTGCCGGACGGGAACTACAACCTGACGTTCAGGATCTACAACGTCGCGGCCGGCGGTGCCGCGC
>Ga0316622_100000502_pt1 | contig 22850 bp, 25 predicted proteins | sample OWC_Aug_OW2_C1_D_FD_207646 | JGI IMG/M metagenome (GOLD analysis project Ga0316622, IMG submission 207646) | Wetland soil microbial communities from Old Woman Creek delta, Ohio, United States - OWC_Aug_OW2_C1_D5_C | ecosystem: Environmental > Terrestrial > Soil > Wetlands | place: USA: Ohio... | reverse complement strand
CAGTGATCCTGGAAGGCGACGAGATTCTCGGCGGCGCCTCTATGCAGACCGGGGAATCGGCGGAGAACGAGGCCCGCATGGCGGTGCTCGAGGCTCTGAAGCAGGCGGGGCTCAAACGAGAGGACCTGAAGGCCGCAGTGGCCACCGGCACGCTCGCCGTGCCTGTCACGGCGTCCTTGAACATCGCGGCGCTGAAGACACGCTCGCCGGCGAGTTGCATCGCCACGGGGGCCTTCTTCCGCTTCCCACAGGCGCGCACCGTGCTCTATGTCGGTTGCGACAGCTCGATGGCCATTCGTATGTCGGCCGAGGGCCAGGTCGAGGAGTCGGTTAAGAACGAGCGCTGCGCGGTGTCGTCCGGAGCCTTGCTCGACATCGTGGCCCGCATGCTGGAAGTGCCGGTCGAGGAACTGGGTCCGTTGTCGTTGCAGTCCACGTCCCCGCAGACCGTATCAAGCCGCTGCGTGGTATTCGCCGAGGGCGAGATCCTCTCCTTCATCCACAAGGACCCGCCGGTGCCCATTCCTGATGTGATCGCCGGCGCGAACCAGTGCATCGTCGACGGCCTGTGGGGAATGGTGCAGAAGGTGGGCACCCCGTCCGACCTGTTGATCTGCGGCGGCGTGGCGCGGAACGCGGGCATCGTGAAGGCGCTGGAGGCTCGCCTGGGCAAGCCCGCGCTGCTTCCAAAGCAGCCGCAGTACGTCCGTGCCCTGGGCGCAGCCGTGTTTGCCCGCCAGATGGCGCGGGCAGGAGTCGCGTCATGATGACCATGGGTATCGACGTCGGTTCGCGCAGCACCAAGTGCGTCATCCTCGAGGACGGCAAACTGCTGACCTACGGCAGCATCGAGACCGGTCCCAACATTGTCCAGACGGCGCAGAGAGCAGTGGAGGCGGCCGTCAAGCGCCGCACCGGCTTGTGGGGCGAGTACCGCATGCAATTGCCGGACGTGAAGGTCGACCACCTGAAGGTCGAGGACATGGCGTACATCGTGTCGACCGGCTACGGACGCGCCATCGTGCCCTTTGCGCATAAGAACATCACCGAGATCAGCTGCCACTGCCGTGGAGCGCAGTGGTTTGTGCCGGGGGTCGCCACCGTGCTCGACGTCGGCGGGCAGGACAGCAAAGGCATCCGGGTCGGCGAAAAGGGCGACGTCGCCGACTTCGTGATGAATGACAAGTGCGCCGGCGGCACCGGTCGCTTCATGGAAATCGTCGCCGAAGCGCTGCAGGTCCCCCTGGATGAGATCGGTCCGCTGTCGTTGAAAAGCACCAAGGAGCTGGCCTTCAGCTCGACCTGCGCGGCCTTCGGCCGTGGCGCTGCCGTCACGATGCGCAAGGAAGGCGAGCTCAAGGAAGACATCCTGAACGGGCTGCACGAATCAATCGCCAACCGGGTCATGGCCCTCGTCAAGAAAGTCGGCATCGCGGACAAGTTTGTGATTTCCGGTGGCATCGGCCGCAACGTCGCGCTGGTGCAGAAGATCGAAGCGCGGCTCGGCGGCCTGAAGGTGAACCTGCCACAGGAGCCGATGATCGTCGGAGCTGTGGGCGCAGCCCTGTTTGCGGAGGACCAGGCCAGAAGGAAATCCGGCGCCAAGACAGAACTGGCGACCGCATGACGAATGCTGCGGAGGGCGCAATGCAGGCAAGAGAACTGCTGCGGCGAATAGAGTCGAACACGGCTCCGGTGGTGGTTGACGTACGCTTTAGAAGTGAGTTCGACGACGGTCACGTGCCAGGCGCGATCAACACGCCGTTCTTCGCGCCCGAGACGGCGAAGCTGCCGAAGGACAAGGGAACCGAACTGGTCATCTATTGCGGGCACGGCCAACGCGCTTGGATCGCCCAGCAGATTCTGGCGCTGCGCGGTTACCGGAATTCCACTCTATTGGAAGGACACGCGAAGGGCTGGAAGAAGGCCGCATTGCCGCTCGAAAGATCGGGTGGCATCAGCGATGGTAATGCTGGCGTAACGAGCCGATGACGGTGCAACCGATGCAGAACGAACACCTTGTCGAGACGATTCGCGCCGCCATCGAGTGGGCGGCGCTGGGAATCGAGGTCCTGGGCGCGGTGGTGATCATCGCCGGCGTGCTCCGGGTCGCAATCACGAAGGGCACCGTCCGCTATCTGTTCCGGCTCGACGAGCCCGGCGCCTTCGGCAGCTACAAGCACCAGATGGGCAGGTCGCTGCTGCTCGGGCTGGAATTCCTCGTTGCCGGCGACGTCGTCAGGACGGTCGCGCTGGAACCAACGCTTCTCAACATTTCAGTACTCGGGCTCCTGGTGCTCGTGCGCACGTTCCTGAGCTGGTCCCTGGCCGTCGAGATCGAGGGGCACTGGCCATGGCAGGCGCAACAATCCGATCGACATAGCCAACTCAAGACCGGGCGTCGCCCGCGTGAAGCGACGGCTGTGGAGGAGCAGACATGACTGAAACCCTTACCACCCTCCTGAAGATCACGGTCGTCATCTTCATGGTCGGCAACCTGCTTGATCTCGGCCTGCGGATCGATCTGAGGAAGGCCGTCGCGGGACTTCGCGACGTGCGCTTCGTGACACTGAGCCTGTTGTGGGCCTTCGTCCTGTGCCCCGCGCTTGCATACGGTCTCGGCATTGTGCTGCCCATGACCGAGCCCTATGCGATGGGGCTGCTGCTCCTCGGGCTCGCGCCATGCGCGCCGTTACTCCCGGGCATGGTCGACAAGGCGCACGGGGACGTGAACTACGCGGCAAGCTTCATGCTGCTGGCGTCGGCCGGCACCGTCGTCTACATGCCGCTCGTGGTACCGCTTCTGGTCAAAGGCGTGACCGTCAGTGCATGGACCGTTGCAAAGCCTATGCTTTTCCTGGTCCTGATTCCGCTCGTGATCGGGATCGTCATCCAGCTCAGGCGACCGGTGATCGCGTCGTCCATCCATCCCTACGTCAGTAAAGGCACCGGGATCGATACGTTGCTGATGCTGCTGCTGGTCGTCGTCATCTACGCGAAAGGATTCACCGCGGCCATCGGCACCTGGGCGATCCTGGCGCAGGTCCTTTTCTTCTCGCTGACCATCGCCGGTTCGTATGCACTGGCCTTCGGTGTCCCGCCGGTCAGGAAGAGCGTGATGACCCTCGGACTGAGCACGCGCAACGTCGGCGCCGCACTCGCGCCGCTGCTCGTCGCGACGGACGCTGCTCCCGAGACCACTGTGATGGTGACGCTGGGTATTCCGATGATGGGACTATTCTCCTTCATCGCCGCCCGCATTTTCGCCGGACGAAAGGCCCCTTCAGACGCACGCGTGACGAAGGCCGCGTAGCGACGGGCTTCACAATCGGATGCGAAGTTCACCGAGTCTCACCACTGAAAGGAGAATTGACATGGCAGCAAAGAAGAAAGCACCGGCAAAGAAGAAAGCAGCGGAGGAATGCCCCAAGCAGAAGCTGATCCGGAACGTGAAGACCACGATCCTCGGCTTGCAGGGGAAGCTCCCTATGCCACCTCCCGAGGAAGTCGCCAAGTGGATCAAGAAAGGGGCAGTCCTCGTCGACGTCCGCTCGAAGCTCGAAGTCAGGAAGAACCCGGTTCCGGGCGCGATCAACATCCCGTTGCTGAAACTCGAAGATGAGTTGTCCACGCTACCGCGCAACAAAACGTTCGTGACCTTCTGCCTCAGGGGCGGACGGGCCGAGCGAGCGAAGGTCATGCTGGAGACGAACGGCCGCAAGGCGATCAACGGCGGAGGCTACAAGAGCATCCTGAAGATTCTCGAAGCCGCCTAGATCGGCATTGCAGGAGGGGTCGGGCAGAACCCATGCCCGGCCCCGAAACCGGGGAATGGTTCCCGCGCGCGGACCGAAACCCCAGGAGATTCAGATGAGCGAAATGACTGCAGACATCCCCAAGGGCAAGCAGACGACGCTAGGACTCTATGTGACCTCCAAGGAGGCCTACCAGAAGTGGCAGGCCGATCCCGACAAGGTCGTGGTGCTCGACGTCCGGACGCCCGAGGAATACCTCTTTGTCGGTCACCCGACCATGGCGTGGAAGGTACCCGTCGCCTCGCAGAGCTACGAATGGGATGCGGCCAAGCAGGAGTTCCCGATGAAGCTCCTGCCCGACTTCATCGACCGCATTAAAACGGTGGCCAAGCCCAAGGACACCCTGCTCGTCATGTGCCGATCTGGCGGCCGCAGCGCCATCGCTGTCAACCTGCTCGCCCAGGCGGGGTACAAGAAGGTCTACAACATCGTCGACGGCATGGAGGGCGACATCGTCGAGGATCCGCAGAGCGTCTTTGTGGGGCAGCATTTGCGCAACGGCTGGAAGAATTCGGGGTGCCCGTGGACGTACAAGCTCACGCCCAACCGCACGGTACTCTCGGGCGGCAAATAGCGGTGTCCCGATGAACGATGTCACCACCTCCGGTGCCGCAACGTCGCCCAACGTCGCCACGACGCTCGCCTTCGAACGTACACGCATCGCCTACGAACGCACGATGATGGCCTGGATCAGGACCGCCACCTCCCTGATCACGTTCGGCTTCGCGGTCTACAAGTTCTTCGAATTCGAACTGAAAAACTCACCGGCCAAGCAGATGATCGTGGGCCCGCGCGAATTCGGGATTGCACTCATCATGCTGGGGCTGGTGTCGATGCTCTTTGGCACCATTGAGCACGCACGGGACCTGAGTTCATTGCGTGGGCGTTATCCGGGCATGCCAAAGTCGTTCAGCAGCATCATTGCGATGCTCGTTTGCGGACTCGGTGTCTTCGCGCTGCTGGCCGTCGTAATGCGCGCGTGACGGGAATGAATGCGGTGGATGCAACAGCCGTCAAGAGCCTCGAGGACTTCTCGCTGGTCAACGGCGGGCCGCTCTACCGGGTGTGGCGACGTACTGGGCTGGCGGGTGCCGACATGCAGCAGGCGCACCGACGCGTGATCGTGGCTGTGCTGGTGACCTGGGTGCCCCTCTTCGTCCTGTCGGTGCTTGGTGGCCGTGCCTGGGGCGAAGACGGCGTGCTGTCATTCTTGGACGACATCGAATCGCAGGTGCGGATGCTCGTCGCCGTTCCATTGTTGTTGCTAGCGGAGGGTCGGGCGCACCAGGAACTGCCCGCAGTTCTGCGGTGCTTCGTCGACCAGGGCCTGATTCCTCCGGCCCAGAGGTCGCGCTTCGAATGCGCCGTGGCTTCGGCCGCTCGGTTGCGTGACTCGGTCGTCGCCGAGTTACTGCTGCTCGTGCTCGTGTACGTCGTCGGGATGATGATCATCCGTCGTACCCAGTTCATGCTCGATACCGAAACCTGGTACGCGACCGTGGCCGGCGGGAAGCGGGTGCTGACCCCCGCCGGCTGGTGGGGTGCGCTGGTGGCCATGCCGCTGGTGCAGTTTCTGTGCATGCGCTGGTTCTACCGGTTCTTTATCTGGGGTCGCCTGCTCTGGCAGGTGTCGCGAATCCCCATGCACCTGGAGCCTACGCACCCCGACTGCGCGGGCGGGCTGCACTTCGTCGCGTTATTCGAGCGTTCATGCCGGTTTGTGATGGCAGCGATGGGCGTGATGCTCTCCGGAATGATCGCCAACCGAATTCTTTACACGGGTGCCGGGCTGCTCGACTTCAAGGTCGAAATCATCGGCATGGTGGTACTGCTGCTCGGCATGGTGTTCGGGCCGATGTTCGCGTTCACGACAAAAATGCAGGCTGCCAAACACCACGCGCTGGAGGAGTACGGCCGGTTGGGACAACGTTACGCCAGCGAATTCGGCAGCAAGTGGTTTCGTGGCGGGCGTCCGGGCGAGCCATTGCTCGGCAGTGCAGACATCCAGTCGCTGGCGGACTTGCGTAACGGCTACGTGGTGGTGAAGGACATGCACTGGATGCCCTTCGACCACTCGGACGTTGTGACACTTGCTGCCTGCGTCCTGGTTCCGCTAGTGCCGCTACTGCTGACCAAGTATTCGCTCGAGGAGATCCTCGACCGCTTGCTCAAGACGGTATTTTGAAGGTCCAGCGGCTGAAGCGCACCCCGCAACGTACAAAGAAGAGATCCTGCAGATGCCAAAGACCTTTGCAAAGCGAACCTTCACGATGTCGTTGCTGGTGCGATCCTTCGGGGCCCTGGCGTTGTACATGCCCGTGCGGTGGATAGCCCTCGTGAAGCCGGCCACCTCACGCGCGCTGCGTGAGAAGGTGATCCTCGGAGTGACCTCGGTGAACGATTGCCGATGGTGCTCCTGGCTGCACACCGGCCTTGCACTCCAGCATGGCGTCGATCTCGATGAGTTGCAGACCTTGCTCGATCCCGGCACCTTCGGCGCGCTTGAAGATCGCGAGGCCACGGCTGTCCTCTTCGCGCAGCACTTCGCCGCGACGATTCGTCGACCGACACCCGCAGCCCAGCGCGCCCTGGCCAGGCAGTTCACGCCCTGGCAGCGCCTGGAGATCATGGCCTGGATCCACTTCATCTACTTCTGCAACCTGGCCGGCAATAGCGCCGATGCCTGGCTGGCTCGGTTGCGCGGGTGGCAGGTTGCGGACGGCCATCCGTTACCCGAAGCAATCGCAGCACTTGTGGCTGCACCCGTCCTCTTCGTGGGCTGGCTCGGCAGCCGTTTCTCCCGACCTGCGGCGCTAAGCGAGTTGTGATGCCAACGAGACGCAAGGCGAATTGAATATGAGTCCGCCGTCGCACATCCGGTCAGTGGGTAGATGGGCATGGTCTCCTTGCTGGGTTGCGCTGCTGGGGCTGGCCGGCTGCATGAGCGTTCCCCCGACGCACCTGACCACCGATCGCATGGATTACGGGCAGGTGGTGGCGGAATCATGGAAACGGCAGACCCTCCTGAACGTCGTGCGGCTCCGCTATGCGGACGCACCCGTATTCCTCGACGTCGCCTCGATCATCAACAGCCATACGGCCGGCGGCACCGCCAGCGCCCAGGCGACACTCCCGAGCGGCGCCAGCCCCGACGTCTTCGAACTCGGCGGTACGGGGGCCTGGTCCAACACGCCGACCGTGACCTTCCAGCCGCTGCTGGGCGAACGTTTCACCAAGGCCCTGCTGCAGCCGATTCCACCCGCGGCGGTCTTCGAACTGCTGCAGGGTGGCTGGTCGGCAGGGCTCGTTTTCAACACCGTGGTGGGTTCAATCAACGGACTGCGCAATGCCTCGTCGGGCGCCCCGCCGGACCCGGGGTTCGATGAACTCCGCGAAGCGCTCGCGCGAATCCAGCGCTCCGGCGATATCGGCATCGAGGTCGTGTCGCACGAGAGCGGGGGCGCTGTCCTGTTCGTGATTCGGCGGCCCACCGGCGAGGTACAGTCGAGCGGCGACGGTCCCCGCGTACGTGAACTGCTCGGACTGCCAGGCGACTCAGACCAGTTCGAGATCGTCTATGGCATGTTCCCTCGCACGCCCACCCAGGTGGCCGTGCTCACCCGTTCGATGATGGAGATCATGCTCAGCCTTGGGTTCGGCATCGATGTGCCCGCGGCGGACCTTGCGAGCGGGCGTGTATTGCCGGGCAGGCGCCAGGCCGGTGATGCGGAGAGCGTGCCCCTGGTGCGCATCCGGTCCGGGCCGGAAGCCCCGGCGGACACCTATGCGGCCGTGCAATACAAGAGGAGCTGGTACTGGATCGACGAAAACGACGTTGCCAGCAAGCGCACCTTTACGTTCCTGCTGATCCTGTTTTCGCTCGCCGAGACGGGTCAGGGCGCCGCCGCTCCGGTCGTAACGGTGCCGTCGCGGTGATTCGACCGAACGACGCAAGGAAGCCAGAAGATTACGAGGTAGATCGTCATGCAAGCTACGCAATGGTCTGATCGCGCAATTCGGCTTGCAGCACTAGGGGTGCTGATCGCTGCGCTGACGGGGGCGGGTTGCTCCGGGAAACAGGAGGAGCCCGCGCCTCTCGCAACGGCACCCGCTGCAACGACACCGGCTCCCGCAATATCGGAGCCGGTCGAAGAACCGCTGCCCCCGGCGGTGGATTTTTCGGCAGCATTGCCCGAAGGTATTCGAGCCCAGCTCAATGAGCCATTCAAGGGCGATCTCGACGAGATGGTCAAGCGTCGCCTCGTCCGGGTCGGGGTAACGTACGGGCGCACCAATTACTTCGTGGAGAAGGGCGTTCAACGCGGCATGGCCTACGAATACTCCAAGCTCGCGGAGGAAGAACTCAACAAGGTGCGCAAGACCGGCAACCTGAAGGTCGTTTTCTGGTGCGTTCCGTTACCGCGCAACCAGCTCCTGCAGGCACTGGTGGACGGCAAGGTGGACTTCGTGCTCGCCCAGGCCACCATTCGCCCCGACCTTGCCAAGCTGGTGGACTTCACGAAGCCCACCCGCACGAACATAAGCGAGCTCGTCGTGACCGGCCCTGGAGCACCCGCGATCGCATCAGTCGAGGACCTGTCCGGCCAGGAAGTGTTCGTCCGCAAGACCAGCAACTACTACCAGAGCCTGCTGGAGCTCAACAAGAAACTGGAGGCGGCCGGTAAGCCGCCGGTGTCGGTACAGTTCACACCGGAGGAACTCGAAGACGAGGACCTGCTCGAGATGACGAATGCCGGCCTGATCAAGGTCACTATCGTCAAGGATTACCTCGCCAAATTCTGGAAGCAGGTGCTTCCGAACATCACCGTGCACGAGACAGTGGCGGTCCGGACCGGCGGCCAGGAAGCGGTCGTGATCCGCAAGGGGAGCCCGCAGCTCGCCAAGGGGCTCAACTACATCATCGACAAGCACGGCATCGGGTCCGCATTCGGCAACATGATGGCGAAGCGGTACCTGCAGAACACGAAGTACGTCAAGGACGCCCTGTCGGAGAGTGAGCGCCAGAAGCTCCTGGCAATGGTGGGCCTGTTCAAGAAATACAGCGACCAGTACGACATGGACTACCTGCTGATGGCCGCGCAGGGGTACCAGGAGTCCCAGCTCGACCAGTCGGTCAAGAGCAGGGTCGGTGCGGTGGGAGTGATGCAGGTGATGCCTGCCACCGGTAAGGATCTGAACGTGGGTGACATCAGCCAGCTCGAGCCCAACATCAACGCAGGCGTGAAGTACATGCGCTGGATGATCGACACATACTACAAGGACGAGCCGATGGACAACCTGAACAAAGGCCTGTTCGCCTTCGCGTCCTACAACGCCGGGCCCGGGCGTATCCGTCAGCTGCGCAAGGAGGCGGCCACGCGCGGCCTCGATCCCAACGTCTGGTTCGGCAACGTGGAACAGATTGCGTCCGAGCGCATCGGCCGCGAGACCGTGACCTACGTGAGCAACATCTACAAGTATTACGTGGCTTACAAGCTGGTCGTCGCGGAACGACAGCGCCGCGCCGCCGCGAAGGAAGAGATACAGGAATCCCTCGGCAGCACGCCGTCCCAGTAGGGTGTGCAGTCAAATCCAAGGCGTGCCAGCAAATTGAAGATTCGACATCACCTGCTGGTCCTCATGCTGGTTGCGGCGGCTCTCCCGGGTTGCGGCACGTGGTCGAGACTCACGGGCAAGGATAAGGAGGCGCAGGAGCAGGCGCGGCAACTGGAGGAGATGCAGCAGAAGTGCCAGCGCTACGCAGATACCTACGCGGGCCAGGTGCTGGAGACGGTCGGCAGCATGAAGAACGGCACCACCGACCCCGAGGCTTATAAGCGTCTGCTCGCCTGGCAGATCAGTCAGCTGAACGCCGCCTATACGATCGCGACCGGGCCCAGCCCGATCCTCTGTCAGCTCGACTTCGTGGTCCTGGCGACCCTCAGCCGGATGGTGGTGGATGACACCCCCGGTGCGCTCATCGGCGGCTCCCCGAGCCCTGCGCTGGCGCTGTATCGCGAACTCGAGCAACAGGCGTGGGCCAATGTCGCGACGACGCTGACGCAGGCGCAGCAGGATGAGTTGCGGGGACTGATCGCGACATGGCGGGAGAGGAATCCGCAGGTGAAGCTTGTCGGCTTCGTACATTTCGCGGAGTTCGCACAAGCTTCCGCCGGCTCAGCCGCGGCCCGCAGGAAGCCAGGCAGCCTGTTCGGGTTGATCGGCCTCGACCCGCTCGCCGAGCTCGACCCTGCGGTCAGGCAGATCGAGCAGAGCCGCCTGCTCGCGGAACGAGCGATGTTCTACGTGCAGCGCCTGCCGTATCTGATGGACCTGCAGGCAGAGCGCATCGTCATGCAGGCGACGCTGACGCCGCAGGTTGAGCGGGCGAACTCGAGTCTCGAGCGCGCGAGTCTCGCAATGGCGGATTACGCAAGGATTGGCGACAGTCTTCCGGTTGCGTTCGCCCGGGAGAGGGAAGCCATGATTCAGCAGGTGTCGGGCGAATTGCTCAAGCAACAGGTCGAGTTGCGCGGCTTGCTCGCTGAGTTGCAGACGACGCTGGCGGCCGGCTCGGACACTGCGGTGGCAGTGGATTCGGCAGTGAAGTCGCTCGATCGGCTGGTAGCGCGATTCCCTGTGCGCGAGCCGGGCGATGGGTCTGTGGCCGGCCGGCGCTTCGACATCACGGAGTATTCCGCCGCCGCACAGGAATTCGCGAAGACTGCCCGCGAGTTGGCGCAGTTGCTCGACGCGCTCGAGCGCAAGGGACAGCCGATGGCGGACGCGGTCGCGGGGAGCGTCGAGGCTGGCAAAGGGCTCGTCGATCACATGTTCTGGCGGGCCCTTTTGCTCGGCCTGCTGTTGATCGCGAGCGCGCTCGGAGCGGCCCTGGCCTATCGCGCCCTCGTCTTTGTTTTGGCCGATCGAAGTCTGAGGGCGGCAACCACCCGGGCCGGGCATAGGCGCGAAGTCGACCTTCAATAGGAGATCAAAATGAAAGTGAGTCGTCGCTGGGTGATCGAGATCTCCATGTTCATGTTGGCCGCAGTCGCGGCAATTCCCGCGAATGCTGCCGAGGCCATCGACCCGAAAGCGGACAGCGTTCTCAAATCGATGTCCTCGTACCTGGCGACAACCAAGGCCTTCACGTTGAACGCCGAGGTCGCCCAGGAGATCGTGATGAGAACCGGCCAGAAGCTGCAACGCATGAGTTCGGAGACTCTCGTCGTGCAGCGCCCATCGAGGTTCCGAATCCACGTCAAGGCGGTAGTGGCGGACGGCGACCTCATATTCGATGGGAAGACCCTGACCATGTACGGCAGGAAGTCCAACGCGTACGTGCAGCGAAACGTCGCCGGCACGATCGACGACGGCATTCGCGCCATAGAGGATGAGACAGGCATACCCGCCGCAGGCGCCGACCTGCTCTTTGCCGATCCGTATGCCGTGCTCTCAGAGGGCGTCGAGAGCGGCACCTATCTCGGCAAGGCGTACGTGGACGGTATCGAGTGCCATCACCTCGCGTTCCGCGAGGATGAGTTCGACTGGCAGCTCTGGGTTCGAACTGGCGACAAGCCATTGCCGATGAGATACGTCATTACAAGTACGTGGCTGACCGGCGCGCCGCAACTGGAAGTAAGCATGCGGGACTGGAACACAAACCCGCAGATTACGGATAAGCAGTTCACGTTCTCGGTTCCGCCTGGGGCCACGAAGCTGGATGCCATACCCGTCGAAGACATCTACGAAGCCCAGTCTGAGAAGGAGGGCGAGTGATGAAATGGTTCAACCTGGTCTTGCTCGCTGGTGCTCTCGTGGCCGCCGACATGGTGACGGATGACCTCATCATCACAAATGCCGAGGCCCGCGTCGGCAGGCCGGCGACACCGGCCAGCGTGGCGGGCGTCGCGCGCCGGACGACCCGACGCATGGTCCGACGCACGGCGGTCTATGCGTCAACGTTGCCTGCGGGCTGCCAGACGGTCCTGATCGAAGGGACGACGCTGTACCAGTGCGGCGGCACTTATTACCAGGCCAGCGGCAGCCAGTACGAAGTCGTGCAGGTGCAATAGTTCTGAGCGGATTCAGGAGATACCCGTGGCTGTGGTCCCGAGAACATCTTTCGGCTGTGTCATACCCTGGTTGTTCAGTGGCCTTGTTGCGATGGCGGCAGCGACAGTGCTTCCGGCCGTTGCCAAGGAGGCTGAAGAGGAGCGGCCGGTCCTGCTGCCCTGGCATACGGTGGTGCTCCAGGAAGATTTTCACGCCGGCGACGAGGAGCGCATCAAGTCGATCGCGGACTACCAGGCGATGGAGACACGGCTGTTCGCCGAACTCGACAAGCGCGTCTACGGCGCAGTCGATCCCCGCGAGAAGTCATTGATCAACCGCTACTGGGCGGGCAGCCATTCCGACCCGCGCACCAGCAAGCCCGACTGGAGCCGCACCATGGTGCTGCCCGTGGCGAAGCCGCGCGGCGGTGCGCTCCTCGTGCATGGCCTCTCCGACTCGCCTTACATCATGCGCGGCCTAGCCGAGTACCTGCATAAGCAAGGTTGGCATGTCGTCGTATTGCGCCTGCCGGGGCACGGCACGGCGCCGTCCGGCCTCGTCGAGGTGAAATGGCAGGACTGGGCGGCGGCGGTGCGCCTGGCCGCGAAGGACGTCGTTGCTACGGTGGGCACCGAAAAGCCGCTGGTGCTCGCCGGGTTTTCCACCGGGGGCGCCCTGGCCGTCGAGTACGCGCTGTCGCAACGGCAGGGCGAGCCGGTGCCGAAGCCGACGAGCCTGCTGCTCTTTTCGCCGGCGATCGGGGTGTCGTCGCTTGGACGCGTCGCCTCGACCGTGCACGCGGTCGCCAAGGTGCCCGGGCTGGACAAGCTGGGGTGGGACACGATCGCGCTCGAGTACGACCCGTACAAGTACAACAGCTTCGCGGTGAATGCCGGGGCGCAGATCTGGAAGCTGACGCAACGCATCGACGACCAGCTCTCGGACCTCAAGAAGCACGGCGGCGCGACGGGCCTGCCACGCATTCTTGCATTCCAGTCGATTGCAGACGCCACCGTGTCGACCGAGGCGGTGGTCGAGGCCCTCTACGGCCGATTGCCGAACGAGGGGCATCGTCTGGTGTTGTTCGACGCCAATCGTGTCAGCAGCGAGCGCCAGATCTTGAAGCCCGAGCTGTTCGCCGAGCGTGATCGCCTGCTGAACGGGCCGGTGCTGCCGTTCGATCTGGAAATCGTGACTAATGAGAACGACGGCGAGTTTCCCGTGTCGTCCTGGGTGCGCACGGCGGGCGGCACCGAGGTGAAGCATGTGCCGACCAACCTGCGGTGGCCGAACGACCTGTTCGCGCTGTCGCACGTGGCGGTGCCGGTGCCCGCGGACGATCCGGTGTATGGCGCGACCCGGCCTGCCAAGCAGAGCGGACGCATTTGGCTAGGCCACGCGGCGCTGTATGGCGAGCGCGACATGCTGCTGGTGCCCGAGGGGGCGTTGCTCCGCCTGCGTTACAACCCTTTCTTCCCGTGGATGACGCAGCGCATCGGCGATTTCCTGGCTGCGCCCGTCAATCCCCGCCCATGACCGCATTCGAGCCGAGACAGGAGAGCATTACATGAAATCGACCAATCGCAGATCCCTGACGGCGACACTGTTCCAGTGCTGCGCGGTCGTTGCCCTGACTGCGCTGTCAGTCGCAGCGCAAGCGCAATCGGCGGGCATTGCACCGGAGGCGAAGCAGATCCTCAAAGCCTCGACCGACTTCCTCGCAAGCCAGCAGCGGTTCAGCACCAACACCCGCAATACCCTGGAAGTCGTGCTCAAGTCCGGCCAGAAGATCGAGTTCAACAGCACGGGCCGGCAGTCCGTGCAGAGGCCGAACAAACTTCGCTCGGAGCGCACCGGTGATATCGCCAGCCAACTGGTCGTGTACGACGGCAAGTCCCTGGCGGTGTCCAACCCGCAGGACAACGTCTACTCCCAGGTGGCCGCGCCCGAAACGCTCGAAGACATGCTCGAGTTCGCGCGTAACAAGCTCGACATCGTGGCGCCGGCCGGCGACCTCATCTATAAGAACGCGTACGACATCCTGATGGAAGGTGTCACCGACGGCATCGTGGTTGGCAAGGCGGTGATCGAGGGTGTGCGGTGCGACCACCTTGCGTTTCGCGCGCCGCAAGTCGACTGGCAGATCTGGATTCAGGAAGGGGCGCAGCCGCTGCCGCGCAAGATCGTGATCACCACGCTCGACCTGCCGAACTCCCCGCAGTTTTCAGTGACCGTGACAGAGTGGAACTTGAAGCCTGCATTCGACGCACAGACCTTCTCCTTCACGCCGCCAGCCGGCGCGAAGGAAATCCCCTTCCTGCCTCATTGAGTCCGAGGCGATCAACCGAGCAGCACGCTGCAGCGGCTGCACTTTGAACGGCGGCCCAATTGATTTTTAGGAGAGCCCGATATGAAGCTTGGAACATGGACGCGCACGATCGTGATCGCGAGTGCCGCGACGGTGATCGCGGGTTTTGCCGGTACGGCCATGGCGGTCGATCCCGGCGTCGGAGTCGGCGCGCCGGGCCCGGGTGTGCGTGATCCCGGCATCAACCAACCCGGCGTTGCCGGCAATACCGGCACACCCGGCGTAGGCGCCCCCGGCGTTGGTGCACCTGGTGTCGGTGCACCGGGCGTCGGTGCCGTCGACCCGGGGTTGAACCAGCCTGGCGTGGCGGGAAACGTGGGCGGCGTCGCCCGGCGTTCCGTCCGGCGCTGACCTGAGCGCGCGGCACCTGTGCGCAATTCGCGCCCGAACGGCGGGGAATCTCCATGTCGAATTCCCCGCAGTTCATCCTGGGCTAGAGAACTACCATGAACGGAACGCTCGTGACTCGCAGCAGCCTGCCCGGATTTCTGGGCCTGGCAGCAGCCTGCTTTCTATCAACGATTACGCCTTCTGCCGCCCGTGCGGAGTCTGCTGGAGACGATTGGACGTGGGCAGCGACGCTCTACGTGTGGCTGCCGACCCTCGGCGGCGAAACCGCCTTTCCACCGAGCGGCGACGGGCCTGCGATCGACGTGAGCGCCGAGAAGATCCTCGACAGCCTGAATTTTGTCTTCATGGGCGCCTTCGAGGGCCGTAGAGGCGCGTGGGGCTTCGCGACTGACCTCATCTACCTAGATCTCGGCGCGCGCGACGAGGCGACCCGGGATTTCGGTATCGGCGCCGTTATTCCAGCCACAGTCGATGCCGACCTGCGGCTTGATATGACGGGATGGCTGTGGTCGCTGGTGGGTACTTACGCAGTCGTCCAACAGGACGGGTTCACGGTCGACCTCTTTGCGGGCACCAGGATGCTGGATCTCGAGGAGAACCTGAAGTATCAGTTCAACGGTGACATCTCGGGATTGCCTATCGTGGACCGATCCGGCTCCACCAACGCCCAGGACACCTACTGGGATGCGATCGTCGGCGTGAAGGGAAGCCTGCTCTTTGGTGACGATCGGCGGTGGTACGTTCCGTATTATCTGGATGTCGGTGCCGGAGAGTCGGACCTGACCTGGCAGGGAATGATCGGACTGGGTTACGCCTTCGAGTCGGTCGATGTAAAGGCTGTCTGGCGGTACCTCGATTACGATTTAGGCGAAAGCACTCCGATCAAGTCGATTGACCTGAACGGTCCTGCTATGGGGGTGACGTTCAGGTTCTAACGCGACGGCCGGTTTACTGTGCAGGCGGGCGGGTTCAGTCACGTGCGCGGCTTCGCGTCATAGCCACCGTCGCACTTCGGCGGAGTACCTGGAGTAGTCCTCGCCAAATAGCTTGGCGAGGATCCGCTCCTCCGGTTCGATCTGGAAGCGGTTGACGTAGGGAACGAAGAGCACGGGCCCCACGAATGGCCAGAGCGCACCGAGGAAGACGGCCCACGCCACGAGGAAGAAGGCCAGGCCGACGTACATGGGATTGCGCGTAACCCGATAGACGCCGGTCGCGACAAAGGTTGATGCTCTCTGGGGCCTCAGTGGATCTATGGTGGTCCGGGATTTCCGGAAGGCCAGCAGAGCCAGAACGTCGAACATTGCACCCACCAGCGCGAGGACGATTGCAGCCGTCCACCTGAAAGTGGCATCGATTGCAAGGTGCGGCTCGAGGGACGACGCGCCCCACATGGCGATCCCGAGGAGAAACGCGAAAATCGGTGGCGGTATTTTCAGTTCCAGTGAGTGCATGCAGCATCCTGTTACGCCTTGCGGCCTAGCGATGACTGCCGGTCAGGCCCCGTAGGTCTTCCTGAGGTACTCCTGGATTTTCCGCGTCTCGAACATCGAGACTCCGGTGTTCGGGTCGATGATGTAGGGCACCTGCACCTTCCCAGCCCGCTCCAGCATCTTGCGGCGGTTCTCGGTGCCGGGCGTGTAGTCGTGCATGTACCGGGCGCGGTACTCGGGCGGCATGTAGTCGGAGTGCGACCCCGGCGTCTTGCCCACGTTGTGCAGCAGGTAGGGGATCTCGTATTCGCACATGGTCTCGCGGACCAGCCGCGCATAAGGGCTGCCTTCCCACGAGTACAGCTCGAGGGGCTTGAGCGGCTTCTTGCTCGGGCGGGCGAACATGCCTTTCTTGCCGCGCGTCGCGGTCGCCATGGCCGAAGTACTGATCCGGCGTTCCGGGACTTTCTGCCAGTCGAAGCCGTACTCCTTGTACAGGTACTCCGCAATCGCTTCGGATTCGCCGATCTTCGTCCCGGTGTTCGGATCGTGCAGGAACGGGACCTTCGTCTTGCCGCTCAGCCGCATCAGGCGCTTCTTGTGGCGAGTCCCGCCCTTGGGGACGGGATAGATCATCGCGTCGAGGTCGAGTTCGGTCAGGGCCTCGCGCACATGCCTGCAGAAGGGGCAGTACTCGGCCTCGAACAGTTCGAGTGGCTGTGCCGGAGCTTTCCGGCGTCCCTTGACGATCACCCCGCGATTGATCCGGAGCAGCGAGGTGCCGAAGGAGGCGAGGGCGCGGAGCCTCGTGGCCGGGTCGTCGAGTCCCAGCGCATCGGTGCCGAACGCGACGGCTTCGGCGAGGGACAGGCTCGCTGCCGTGCCGGCCTTTGCGACGGCTTCGGGCCTTGCAGCCGGTCCGGTCTTTGCCTTTCCTGCCGTCTTCCTGCTTTTCGGCGAACTCTGAGCGCGTGCCATGTTTGTTTCCTCGGCGCGCCGTGCGAGGGCGCCAGTTGATGAGTGACATGATGCGGCGGGCGCGGGCATCTGGCCCCCCCTCCGAGGAGGGGCGCTGCAGACCAGCATTGCCTAGAGTACCGCGCTGATCGCACTCCGCGTCGCGTCTTTAAGCAGCAGGCAGCATGTCACATCAGGTATTGACGCAGACGCTTCCCTTCGTGGCGCTGACCTTCCTGCTCACGGTGATGTTCAGCACGGGCCTGGACCTGACCGTCCGGCAGATTGTCGAACCGCTGCGCAACCGGCGCCTGCTCGTGTCGTCGCTGGTCGTGAACGTCGTACTGATTCCGCTCTTCGCCTTCGCCATTTCCAGGGTGATCCCGATGGGCGAGGCGATGCAGATCGGGATCGTGCTGTATGCCCTCGGCGCAGGCACGGAGACCGGCCCCAAGCTCGTCCAGGTCGCGAAGGGCAACGCGGGGTTTGCGGTCGCCCTGCTGGCGCTCCTTGCCCTGATTACGGTCGTCTTCCTGCCTTCGGTCATATCGCTCGTCGCGCCCGACGTGCACGTGGAGAGGGCGACATTGCTCCTGAAGCTCCTCGCGACCGTGGCGTTGCCGCTGGGCGTGGGCGTGATGCTGCGGTCGTGGCGGGGGGGGGGAGTGCAACGTCTCAGTGTGGTGATGCACCGGGCTGCGCTCACGCTCCTGGCAGTGTTCATACTGCAGGTGGTCGCGGTCAACTACACCGCGATTCTCGAGGTGGAGGCGGGCGCGATGATCGGCGGTCTGCTGTTCTTCGTACTCGCGGTCTCTACGGGGTACCTGGCCGGCGGACCGCGCCCCGAGAACCGCCGGGCGCTGGCCCTCATGAGTTGCATACGTAACGCGCCGGTAGGGATGGCGATCGCGAGCCAGGTGTTTGCGCACGATCCGGGCGTGCTGGTGATGGTCACGATGATGGCCGTCATGACGGCCGTGCTCGGACTCTTCGCGACCTTTGCGCTGAACCGAATCGCCCGCTGAAGCCCCCCAGAGGCAAACCGCCGCGGACTGGCGAACCCCGGCCTTTTACCGCGAGCCGGCCACCGGCTCCCGCATGGTGACGAACTCCTCGGCCGCGGTTGGGTGGATGCCGATCGTGGCGTCGAAGATCGCCTTGGTCGCACCTGCCTTCATCGCGACTGCGAAGCCCTGGACGATCTCGCCCGCATCCGCACCCACCATGTGCAGCCCGACGACGCAGTCGGTGGCCTCGTCCACTACCAGCTTCATCATCGTTCGTTCGCTGCTCCCGCTCAGGGTGTGCTTGAGCCCCTTGAACTCGCTGCGATAGACGCCGATCACGCCCAGTTGCCTGCGCGCCTCGGTCTCGGTCATCCCCACTGTGCCCACGCTGGGGTGGGTAAACACGGCCGTCGGTATGTACTCGTAGCTGAGCGTCCGCGGCGCCCTGCCGCTGGCGGGCCCGAACAGTTGATCGACGACGACCATGGCCTCGGCCAGTGCGACGGGCGTGAGTTGCATGCGCGAGGTGACATCGCCAACGGCGTAGATCGACGGTAGGTTGGTCCGGTAGTTCTCGTCTACCAGCACGGCGCCGTCTGCTCCCTGGGCGACCCCGGCGTCCTCGAGCCCGAGCCCCTCGACGTTCGGCACGCGTCCCGTGGCACAGAGCACGGCGTCCACGACGAGGCTGCCGCCGTCCCTGAGTGCGACCCGCAGGCCCTCGGAGGTACGTTCGACCGAGGTCATGCCGGAGTCGGTGCGCAGGTCCACTCCCTTCTTCAGCATCTCCGCGCCGAGGAAACGGCGCACGTCGTCGTCGAAGCCGCGCAGCACCTGCGCGCCCCGGTACAGCTGCGTCACGCGCGAGCCCAGCCCGTTGAAGATGGACGCAAACTCGCAGGCGATGTAGCCCCCGCCGATCACGAGCAGCCGCGCTGGGAAGGGCTCGATATCGAACATGTCGTCGGATGTGAGCACGTGCTCGCGACCCGGAATCTCGGGGACCTTCGGCCGCCCGCCCGTTGCGATGAGCATGTGCCGTGCCGTGATCTGCGAATGCGCGCTTGCGCCAGCGCTGTCCATGACCACGACGGTGTGTGCGTCCAGCAGTCGCGCTCGGCCGTAGACGACCTGTACGCCGCTGCCGGTGAGGAGATTCCTGTAAACGGTATTGAGGCGCGAGATCTCAGCGCGCCGGTTGCGCTTCAGCGTCGACCAGTCGAACCGCGGCGGCTCGCCGCGCCAGCCGAAGCCGTGGGATTCATCGAAAGACTCGGCGTAGTGGGCGGCGTAGCTGTAGAGCTTTTTTGGTATGCATCCGACGTTGACGCAGGTGCCGCCGAGCCCGGCCGTGCTGCCGGCTTCGACCAGGGTGACCCGTGCGCCCCGCGCGGCCGCGGTGCGCGCCGCTCGCACGCCCCCGCTGCCCCCGCCGATGACCAGAAGATCCGTCTCGAACTCCGCCGAGTTCATTTTGACGGCCTGGCGACGGAGTACTTCTCCTCGTAGTTCTTCGTGTAGTCGATCAGGCTGTCGATGAGCTCCCGGACCGGGCGCTTCGACGCACGGGACAGGTAGAGCACCACGGCGGGCGCGACCGCTAGGAACACGCCGCTCAGGATCACTTCGTCGACGATCGTGCTGTCCGCCGCTGGAACACCCTTCAATCTCGACAGCAGGGCGTCGAAAGTGTTGCTGGTGCGATTGCCCACGTCCATCACGTTCACGATCAGCTCGATCTGGCGGATCTCGCGCGGCGAGTACTTGTGTTGAACCGCCCGGCGCAACTGGGGCTGCACGCGCCGGAAGTCCTGCTTGACCAGCGCCCTCGCGTAGGAAATCGCGACCCACTTCCTCCGGTCGAAACCCGACGGCTCGAGTTGCTCGAGCCGGGCCAGTTCCTCGTTCGAGACGCCGCTGATCTCGGCCCACTCGTGGTGTCCCCAGCTGCAGTACCGGCAGCCGTTCAGGCGCGAAACGGCCAGCATGAGTTCCTCGCGGAACCCCGGGTCCACCTCGTGCTTGAGCCACACCTGGTAAATCGTGCCGAGTTCGGGCACGAGCGCAACCAGCCGGCGCCCCAGCTGCGTCGCCGAGAGCGTTCGTTTCTTGAAGCCGCCGAACGGTGACCGGGCCTGCTTCTTTCTGAGGATCCGCATGAAAAGAGTCTCCTGGTCTGGCCGGATCAGCGGCGGCAGGCGCGGTCCCGGCAGGCCTCGCGCAAGCTGCGACGCAACACCTTGCCGACGGGGGTCAACGGGAGCTCGGTCGCGAATCCGATCGTGCGTGGAATGTCATTGTCGGGCAGCCGCGGGCGAAGGAACCGCAAGAGCTCGTCGATATCCACCGATACTCCTGGACGCAGCACGACCTCGGCGTGCACGTATTCGCCGCAGTCCGGGTCGGCGATGCCGACGACCGCCGAAATCAGCACCGCGGGATGGGCGCTGAGCGCGGCTTCCACCACGGACGGGTAGACGTTGCGCTCATTGCAACGGATCGTGTCCTTCACGCGGTCCAGGACGTAAAGATAGCCGTTGCCGTCGATACGGCCAAAGTCGCCCGACTTCCAGTAACCGTCGCAGAACTCCTCGGCGGTCTTCTCAGGTGCGCCCAGGTAGCCGAGGCAGATTGCGCGTGATCGCATCCAGATTTCGCCGTCGTGTCCGTCGGGAACCCGCCGTCCGTCGCGATCGACGATCAGCACTTCGACGCCGGGCACGACGCGGCCGGCGGATGCGAAGTGCGACTCGTCGCCGTTCGGATCCGGCCGGTGCTCCGCCTTGCTGAGGCAGGTCGCCATGCCCGCGTGTTCGGACCCCGCGTAGATCTGCACAAAGATGTCGCCAAAGCGCTCGCGCAGCTGCTTGAGCCTGGTCGGGCTCATCGGGGACGCGCCGTAGTAAATGGTGTCCAGCGACGACAAGTCGGCCGCCCGTGCCTCCGGCGACTCAAGCAGCCGATAGAGCATGGACGGCACCATCAGTGTGGCAGTGACCTTCTCGCGCTCGACCGTCCGGCACCACGTCTCCATGCTGCGGTCGTTCATCGTCAGCGAGCAGCCGCCCTTGAACAGGACCGGGAAGAACACGATACCGCTCGCGTGGCTGATCAGCCCGAAGTGCAACAGCCGCACCGAGCGCGCCGGGACCGGGTCCGCGATGGCAAAGTGCAGGTCCTTTGACGCCATGAAATTGTCGACGCTGTACATCACGGCTTTTGGCGAGCCGGTGGTGCCGCCCGTGAACCGCAGGATCAGGCAGTCCCGTCGGTCGTCGTGAACGACCTCCGGATTGCCGTCGCTCACGCCCTCCAGCAGCGTCCAGAAATGCAGGACGTCCGGGAATTCGGCCGACGGCGGATCCATGCTGACGATCGTCAGGCCGCGTTCCTTCAGCAGCGCGTAGTGCGTGGGCAGCAGCTCCGCCTCCAGGAAGACGACCTTGGGCTTCACCGCTTCGATCTGGTGCGCCTGGGTCTCGAGCGTGTCGGTCGTGTTCGTGTAGCAGGCGCAGGCCTCGCCCTTGTACGCGGTGAAGAAGCCGAGCAGCGACAGGCTGTCGTTGTGAAGCATCGTCATCCAGACGTCGCCGCGCCGCAGGTCGAGGCGCGTCATCATCATGTTGACGATACGATTGGTCAGCAGGTGGTAGCCGCGAAAGCTGTAGCGGCGGTTACGCTCGACATTGACGATACACTCGGCATCGCCAAAGGTCCGCGCAAGACCCTCGCTGACCACGGAGAAATTCACCTGCATGTCTCGCCTCCACAATGGCCCGGCCGCATGAGTTGCGGCAGGGCAGGACGCCATCGGCTCCTGAGCGGGCATTTTCGACGGTCGCGGCAGCCAGACCCCCTCCCGGCAGGGGGGTATATCCCGTGACCGCCTGGGCGATAAAGCCATCCAGTCGCGCGCCATGTCGCCGCATCGTTCAGCAATCTACACGCACCTGATCCGGAGGCCTGCCTTGTGAGTACCTACGACAAGCATCTCAAAAATTCCGCGCGTGTCATGAAGTGGGTCGGGTGGACTCTCCTGATCGGACTGCCCGCCTCGGCATTGATCTATCCACCGGGGATACTCTGGGGTTCCGTTCCCCTCGAGTACTGCTTCCCAGCCATCGGGCCGGAGCACCCGCCATCGCCCTACAACGGCCTGCATCCGTACTTCTTCATGCTCCTGGCGATGTACCTGGCGCTCGGTTTCCTGCTGGTCCGTGGCGCGCGCGATCCGAAGCGGAACGTGGCGTTGTTCGATTACGGCATCGTATCGAGCATCGTTCACGGCGGCATCATGATTCCGCAGGCCTTCTACTACCCCAACGAGCACGCGCACCTGTGGGCGGACATTCCGTTCGCCGGCCTCGTGATCGTGATTCTCTGGATCTGGCACCCGGACCGCGGCCCGTCAAGCCAGGCCGCCTGACGCTGCACGATGACGCAACCGCAGGCGGACATCGTCGTCATCGGCAGCGGCTTCGGCGGTAGCGTCGCGGCCAACCGCCTGGTGCTGGCCGGAAAACGGGTCCAGCTGCTGGAGCGCGGTCCTTGGCGCGATTCCCTGCCGGTGCGCTCGATGGGAATAGAGAGGCGCTCGCCGTTCCCGCTGGGAGGGAAGGCCTTCACTCACTTCTTTCACTCGCTGCATCGAGGCAGGCTCAGTGTGCGGCTGCGCAAGACGGGCATGTACGAGCTGGTCTCGTTTCCAGGCCTGTACGCCCTGGCTGCTTCGGCGGTTGGAGGCGGCAGCACCGCCTACGGCGGGCTGCTGGTGCCGCCGCTCGACAAGGCGCTGTGGCTCGATCGCCATCCCCAGCTCGACCCGGCGAACATCGAGCGCTACTACGACAAGGTAATCGAC
>Ga0316622_100000501_pt1 | contig 22854 bp, 21 predicted proteins | sample OWC_Aug_OW2_C1_D_FD_207646 | JGI IMG/M metagenome (GOLD analysis project Ga0316622, IMG submission 207646) | Wetland soil microbial communities from Old Woman Creek delta, Ohio, United States - OWC_Aug_OW2_C1_D5_C | ecosystem: Environmental > Terrestrial > Soil > Wetlands | place: USA: Ohio... | reverse complement strand
CTCGACCAGCGGGCCAATGACCGCGGCGAAGGCCGCGCCCGAGTTCAGGCCGAAGACCGCTACGGCGACGGCGATGGCCAGCTCGAAGTTATTGCTGGCTGCCGTGAAGGAAAGCGACGCACTTTTCGGGTAGTCGGCACCCAGCCGGTGGCTCAAGCCGAAGGAGACCAGGAACATCACCACGAAGTAGATCAGGAGCGGTACCGCGATCCGCAGGACGTCCAGCGGGAGGCGGACGATGTATTCCCCCTTCAGGCTGAACATCACCACAATGGTAAAGAGCAGGGAGATCAGCGTGATGGGGGAGATCCGGGGAATGAATGTCGTCTGGTACCACTCCTTGCCCTTCAACGGGATCAGCGTGAACCGGGTGATTACACCCGCCAGGAAGGGGATCCCCAAGTAGATGAACACGCTCTCGGCGATGTCCCGGATCGAGACGTTCACCACCGTCCCCTGTAGGCCAAACCAGCCGGGCAGAACGGTGATGAAGACGAAGGCGTACAAGGAAAAGAAGAGGACTTGGAAGATGGAGTTGAAGGCAACCAGGGCCGCACAGTACTCCGTGTCCCCCCGAGCCAGCTCATTCCAGACGATCACCATGGCGATGCAGCGGGCCAGGCCGATCATGATCAGACCGACCATGTACTCCGGGTAGTCTCGAAGAAACACGACCGCCAGGACGAACATCAGGACGGGACCAATGATCCAGTTCTGCACCAATGACAGCAGCAGCACCCGAACATCCTTAAAGACCCGGCCGATCTCCTCGTACTTCACCTTCGCCAGCGGCGGGTACATCATGAGGATCAGGCCGGCCGCGATGGGGATCGAGGTGGTCCCCACCTGGAAGGCGGAAATCCAGCCCGTGCTCGCAGGGAACAGGTATCCCTGCCCAACCCCGATGAACATGGCCAGGAAGATCCAGAGCGTTAGATAACGATCCAGAAACGACAGTCGTCTGCTGACACCGTCACTCATTCTCACTCCTCCACGGACTATCGCCGCTTCTTGGCTGAAACCCTCTTACCTGGGGCAGTCAGACACCGTCCGGTACGGCCCATTGCCAGTCGGCGCCTCAGGCTGACATCGTCTCGCCGCATTGTGCCGGCGTTCTCAAGCTGACGGCACAGCACGGCCAGCAGTTCTGCTGCCGGCCCTGGATCAGTCGCTTGGCCGCGAAGTCGGTAGTGCATCCAGCGACCATCCCGTCGCGCCGCTACTAGTCCCAGAGTACGCAGCGAGCGTAGATGGCGCGAGATGGCGTATTGCGGCATCCGAAGAACGTCCACCAGCTCGCAGACGCACAACTCCCGGCCGCGTAGGAGCCGAAGCACGCGCAACCGCACGGGGTCCGCTAGCGCACTCAGCGTCCGCAAGATTTCCCTCATCTTTAGCCTCAACATATGCAGGTTAGCGCATATGATATGTGGATCTACTATCCCCGGCAACGCAATGCGCATAGATGTTCAGGAGACCTCACAATCTGGGAAGGGTAATGACGCGAGGCATCTATTTGCGAGCGCTATTTCAGGAGGCGGTACATGAGTGCTACGGTGGCCAAAGCGAGCAGGATCCAGATCGCCACGATGATCCCGGCGGCGATCCAGTTCGTCGGCTTGCCCGATGCCATGGCCACCGCAGCCTTCTCGCGGCACTCGGCCATGACCTCCGAGGGGATGACCTTGAGGAGGAGGGCGATGCCCAGCGGGATGAGAATCAGGTCGTCCAGGTACCCGAGGACGGGGACGAAGTCTGGGATAAGGTCAATCGGGCTGAACGCGTAGCCGACGATGCAGGCCGCCAGCAACCGACCGTACCACGGAACCCGCGGGTCCCGGCAGGCCAGATAGACGGCGTACGTCTCCCGCCTCAGTGCCCGCGCCTTTTCTTTCCAGATCGTCCAGACACTCCCCATCATTTTACCGCCGATCTTCTGACGATCGTGAAGCCTGCGGGACTACAACGGAGTAAACCGGTCGGATGGGCGCATGTTTTGTGCCCACACACACTCATGCTCGTTTCTGTGGCCTGAGTGCCTGCATCGCGTTGAGGCCGAGAGCGCCGATAATCAGGACCATGCCCACCGCCTCCAGCACTCTTGGTTCCTCGCCAAGCTGCATTCCAGCCGCCAGGACTCCAATAACCGGAGCGGCGAGTGTTCCCAGCCCCGCCACACCGGCGGGCAAACGGCTCAATGCATAGAACCAGAGCAACCAGGCAATTGCATTTCCAGGGATGACACTATAGATCAGTGCCGCGATGAAGGCAGGCGACCAGGTGATCGGCTGTGATGGAACGAGCGAGGTCACCAGGATGAGCGGAATGCTGCCAAGCAGCATTTGCCAGGTTGTGAAGGAAAGGAGATCCAGCGGAGATCGCTGCTGGAGTTTCTTCGCGACAATGATGCCCCCTGCCCAACTTATGCTCGATAGAAGCGCGAGTTCTTTGCTGAAGAGGCCCTCAGTAAAACTAAAAGGCATGAGAATGCAGATCAAGCCCGTGAGGGCTGCGACAACAGAGACCCACTGAACTCCTCGCACCTGCTCTCCCAATACGAGCCACGCCAGTAAGAGCACCCAAAAGGGCATCGCATAGTTCAAGACGGCGGTCTTGCCGGCACCGCCGCTCACCAATGCCCACGTTGAAAGACCGTAGAATCCACTCATCTGAAGAGCACCGACGACAAATGCTCCCCCAACCCGTTTGGGCCAGATCGGTTGACGTCGCCAACCGAGTACGATCAAAAGACTCAATCCGCCGAGTAACACCCGAAGGGCAGCGTAGTCAAAGGGGGCGGCATACTGCACCGCGATCTTCATGACAACCCAGTTGTAGCCCCAGATTAGGACAAGGACTATGAGGGCTAGGATTGCCAATCTTTGGGAGGAGAGCTGTGCGGCGATCATGTCAGGAGATTGCGGTCACAGACCGAGAGTAGTTGGTCATTGAGGTTCCAAACCGACATGAGAGCGCTGCTCCACCCTTCTCGATTCGTACTGCCGTGCGAATTCCTCCGCCGTCAGAATATACGAGGGATGGTTCAATCCTGTTGGGGGATAATACTCGTCGTGCGTATACCGAAACCCCAGCTTCTCCAAAACCTGGCGCGATGCCTCGTTCGCCGGATTATGTCCCGCAAACAGCCCTTTCACTCCGAGGGTGCTAAACGCATACTCCATCACCGCGAGTGTCGCTTCCGGCGCATACCCTTGGCCCCAGAAGGCCTTTCGCAAGTGGACCCCAATCTCGTAGATCCTCTCCTCCATCTTGTACGGTCGAAGGCCGCAACACCCCACATGCTCACCCGTAGCGAACAGGAAGATCGGCCAGTACTGGATACCATGGGACTGCATCGCGGCGATCTCGCGAGAGAGCCGCTCCTGCACCTGCTCCCTGGAGAAGGGCCCCCCAATGAGCCTGGTCACCTCCGGATCGCCCCAGAGCGCCATGGCTAACTCCATGTCCGTCTCTGACCATGGGCGAAACCCAAGACGCTCGCTCTGGAGGAAATAGGTGGTCGGTTGCGGTCTGTTGCCCCGGTCTGGCTTTTGCGTGACGCTCATGGGTCAATTGGCTCTGAATGATGGCTGTGCACAGAACCGGTACGCGGCTGCATCCAGCCCCGCTGAAGGCTCGTCACTTCTGGCAGACGAAGATCGAGAACTCCTCGGACGTAGCCGGATTCTTCGCGAAATCCTTGTATCCTTTCACTGACTTGAATCCTACACCCTTCAGGTGGTTGAGCACGTCATTGTAACCGAGCGCACCCTTCTGTTCCCTGTATTCGATGATCTCGGCGGCCTCGGTGTCAATGACAACGCTGTACTCCTCTGGAATGCCATCCTGGATGAATTTTTCGGTCAGGATGAATTTCCCGTCCTGCTCCGTCCAATTTCTGACGGGCCTAGTCGTGTCCCCCCTTCGGCTCGGAACCAGCCGCGGCCCCTGGAACACGTACAGGAAAGAACAACCCGGTTTGAGCGCCGCTTGTATGGCCGAGAAGTGCTTCTTGATCTCCTCGCGCGTCATAAAGCCGATCACATGCCAGTGTGCCAAGATGAAATCGAAATGGCCCTTTTCGGTCAACTCGGACGCCGACTGCAAACGAAACTCCACCGCGACGTTCACATCCTGCGCGGCTCGCTCCGCCTGATCGAGGAGTTGTTTCGCAACGTCGATCGCGACCACCCGATAGCCACGCTTGGCGAACTCTATGGCGTACCGGCCGATTCCGCACGCGACCTCCAAGATATCGAGCGGCGGATTCAGACCGACGAAATCCTCGAACACATCCACATCTTTGGCGCTTCTATTGACGTCGGGAAAACGAATGCCCTCCGCAGCGATTACCTGGGCATCCTTTCTTTCCCACGCACGCCCCACGACTTTCCGTTTCATCGCCATGGCTTCATTCCTTTAGCCCGAACGTTTCACCACACGATGCACAAGACCCACAAGGTGCATGAGGCGCTCCCGGGCCCGCGCAACCGCCACTGGGCGCTACGGCAGTTTCTGTGCTGCGCCTCGTGACCGCTCACACACGGTCATGCGCCGAACTGACGCAGGTGGTGGTCACAGTGTAAATAGACGAGCCGACCCCATTCGCTGTTAGACAGCACACCAAATGCGCGGTGCGGTCCAAACGGTCCGCCTTTGCGGCCGTGCTCAACGAACCGCTCAAGCGCGGCCTTCCACGCAGCCTGGTCTGCCTCCCAGGTGCTTGGCTTCGTGCGCTGAAACTCGGGCGTGGTGGGCAGCTTCCCCTTCGGCCAGGGCAACACGTAGACCAGGAGCCATCGCAGCGGATAGATGCGCAGCGGCGTCCAGCGCACCGTGACCGGCTCCTCGCCGAGCGAAATCCGGAATGCATCGATGAGATGACACACCATCTGCGGCGCGGTCATCTTGCCCCAGAGCGCAGGCGCATCTGGTCGGAGCCGCTCCATGCGTCTCTGGATTTCCTCCGTTGAGGCGGCGTCGAATAGGGTCTTCATCGTGGTCAGCCAACGGGTACGAGGGGTAGCCTTCCAGATGGTGCCGCTCAAACTCCCGCACGCGTCCGCTGGAACAATCGTCTTGCCTGACCCCGACCCGTTGTCAGCACAGTCTGGCCACCCCACCAACGTGCAACCCGGTGTTATGGGGTGTCCGGCCTCACGCTGAGGCGCCGAGCTCACGAAGGAGTGAGTCGCACGCTTCCTTGAGTCGGGGCACGTCGTGTTGAATTGCTCGGTAGACGAGCTCGAGGTCGATGCCCAGGTAGTCGTGAACAAGGACATTACGGAATCCGGCGATCGCATTCCAGTCCACGTCGGGTCGCCGGGCCCTGAGGTCATCGCTCAGTCGTCGGGTCGACTCAGCCATGGTCTGGAGGTTTCGGATGCTCCCGTCCTGAATCAGGGGCGAAGAGAAGAAAGATTCGCGGCCGGCTGCAGTGTACTGCTGGATGCGGGAAATACAACGGAGGATGTGCCGGAGATAGACCCGGTCGTCCTTCATAAAGTTACGGCCTCCTGAAGGATTTGGTCCCTCAGAAGATGGTCCAGTCCATGCTCTGTCACGATCTGCACGCGCCGACCCAGAAGTTCCTCCAGTTCGGCGACAAGACCGCCGGGGAACCATGGGCTTGGATTCGGTCCAACGTCGACCAATAGATCCACGTCACTGTCGGGTCGCGCGTCACCCCGGGCCATGGACCCGAAGAGCCGGACCCGTGTCACTCCGTGCCTTCTCGCGAGCTCAAGAATGCGGTCACGCTTGGATTTCACCGGATCTACCACCGCCATGGTCCTCCCCTGATTAGCCCGAGTCTACACCTAAACGACCCCCAGCGCATCTGCCTTGTCCAGCCTGCGGGCTCGCTCTACGAATCTGGGCGGCGCGGCGCGCGACGCCCGACTGCGCGAGCGAAACGGCCGCTCGTTATGCCTCATTGGCTTCTTGACATCATTCCACACCGAGGATCCAACCTTCTTCTTGAAGGCAGCGCCTTATTTCCGGAGCAGAAAGATTGGTCGGTGTGTTGAAGAATGCAGCAAGGTGTCTATTTTGATCCAATTCGTAAGCCCACTGGCATGTGGCACGGACCTGTGCTTGGTCACGAATTATCCCTGGCTGAAGAGCAACAACAGCTTGAACCCGCTGCTCGACAACTCCAGGCCAAATCTCGGCATGAAGAACGAAGGGCCCCTGCTTTGGCGAAGGTGTTGGTGTAAAAAGTGTTTCAAACGGCCACACTTTGCTACACAGTGCCAGCATTGGAAGTCGCCGAAGGCTATGCAGCCACGGTATTCCAGTGAGTGCTTGACCGCCAACACGCCCCGCACCGAAGAGTCCCCATGTTTCTTGTACGCCCCTCAATCTCGCCTCACAGACACGAAGCCGGTGCAATTGTAATCCGACGGCAGCGTGAAATGGAAACCCGGGCCCGTTAGCGGTCAAATGGTTCGTGGCTTGACCTGGCGGGCAACCCCAAAACGGGCCGACCCCGCCGCCGGAAATGATGCAGTTCAGGTCAGATGCGACTTGAAAACGATTGTTGACGTTCCCATCATCATCCTCAAGTCGAATGGAAAGTTCGCTCCAGAGATTCCACCATGCCGCACTGTCATCCGGGAGCCCGAGGGCGTGCGCGAAACCGACAGGATACCCATAAGGGAAATCAAACCCAACCAGTACGCGGCGATTCAATCCGACGTGGTAAAGCAATCGGTTGCGAACGTGAATGACAGCGGCCTGACGCGTTCGGTGGTACGTCTCAACATTGAACTGCTCGGCAGGGGTCAATTCGCCGACCCACGGGGAGTCGGGAACGGGGCTCGCCGGGTGCGCAGTGTTGGCCGCACTCCAATCAACGAAAATGTAGGAGTCGAATAGAGCCATTTGTTGAGACCAAACTGGAATACCAAAAAGTCATCCCGCACGCGCAATCTTCCAAAAAAAGCCGGCCCTCTGGGTTAGTAACCCGAGAGGGCCTCTGGTCATCTACCACAATCATTTTGGATAAGCGGCTGCTCTGACGACACCTGGCCAACACCATCCGACCGCCCTCCGCTTCTGCTTCGGAGAACCGCCGCTGTCGGCCGAAGCTACTCCTTCCCCGTCGCGAGTGTCAAGCGTTGCTCTTGCCGAATGGTCAGCGAGGCTACCTCTTCTCCTCGGTACCCGTCTTGTAGCTCTCTGACAGCAACTCCATGGGATGCATGACCTTGATCTTCGAGCCCTTGGCGGCCAGCATGGCCTTGAGCTGGGTGAGGCACGACGGGCAGCCGCTTACCACCACGTCGGCCTTGGTCTCCAGGATGCTGTCCGCCTTGTTGCTTCCCACGCCTTCCGACAGCGCGGGATGGGTCACACAGAACGAGCCGGCGGCGCCGCAGCAGACATCGGCCCCCTGCATCTCCACGTACTCGACGCCGGGGATAGCCTGAAGGATCTCGCGCGGCTGGCTCTTGATGCCCTGTCCCCGCACCAGGTGACAGGGATCGTGATACGTCGCGCGGAGCGGGGTATGACCCCGCGGTTTGGGGAACTCGTGTTTGACCAGAAATTCGGAGATGTCGGCTGCGCGGCCGGAGAGCTTCTCGGCCCGCGCGCAATACTCGGGATCGTCCTTCAGGAGACGCTTGTACTCCTTGAGGGCCGCGCCGCAGGAGGCGCAATCGGTGACGACGTGCTCGTACTGCTCCAGCGCGGCGATGTTCTTCCGGGCCAGATCGCGTGCGGCCTCGATGTCGCCATAGGCTCGGTGTGGGACACCGCAACAGACGACGGCCGGCACCTCCACGCGGAAGCCCCCGCGCGTCAACATGGTCCGCGTAGCCATGGCCGCGTCGGCGTATCCCCAGTTCATGAAGCAGCCTGCAAAGTACCCTACGGTCCCCCGACGGCCGTCGCCGTTGGTCCGCAGCTTCTCGGCCCGCGAGCGGAACGACCGCAATGGGGCCGGCGGCATGGATCGCAGCCCGGCACGGACCACGTCTGGGAGTAATCCGCCAAGCTGGTCCAGCATGATCCGAGGGATTCCCGCGCGCTGGAGGAGAGCCAGGGGCGGTGTCCCGAGGTTCATCAGGGCGGGCGACTGGAGCGCGGCGAGGAGCATCCGGATGGGCACCGGCAGGCCCAGGTCCTTGGCGAGGCCCGCCCGTGCCTCCAGGAACAGATCGGTGGTGGGCACGAAGCTTGGGCAGTTCTGCGTGCAGGCCCCGCACAGGAGGCAGTCCTCCAACTTGGCCCGAACCGCTTCCCCCGCCTTGAGGCGACCGTCAGCCACGCCCTCCAGCAGGGCGAGCTTCCCACGCGCCGCCATCCCCTCGTGCACTGTGTTCTGGTACAGCGGGCAGACGGAGGTGCAGGAGCCGCACTTGTTGCACTTGAAGAGGGCGGCGAGCTCGTTGAACTCCATCACGCCCTCCAGATCTTCCCGGGATTCAGGATATTCTTCGGATCCAGCGCTCGCTTGATGTCGGCCATCAGCTTCACCGTCTCCTTCGAGACGGCCAGGTCCATGTAGGGCTGCTTGCTCAGGCCGATGCCATGCTCTCCGGAGAGCGTCCCGCCGAGTTTGACCGACGCCTCGAAGATGGCGGCGATAGCTTGCTCGACTCGCTCCATCTCCTTATGGTCCCGCCGGTCGGTCAGGATGTTGGGGTGGAGGTTTCCGTCCCCCGCATGGCCGAAGATCACGATGGGGAGGTCGTACTCCTTGGCAATTCGCTGGATCTCCCGCACCATGGCGGGGATGGCGCTCCGTGGCACGCTGATGTCCTCGCCGATCTTGCTCGGCCGTGCGGCGGAGATGGCCGGCGAGATGGACCGCCGGGCCTTCCAGAGGGAGTCCTCTTCCTTCTTGTCCTTGGCCACTTGAAAACTCCGCACGCCCTTCTCTCGGCAGATACGATCGATGACATCGGCCTCGGCCTCCACAGCGGCCGGCATCCCGTCCACCTCGATGAGAAGGATGGCTTCGGCGTCGCGCGGGAGGCCCAGTTTCAGGTAATCCTCGACGCAGTTGATGCTCTTCTGGTCCATGATCTCCAGTGTCGCCGGGATCACGCCACCTGCCATGATGCCCGCCACCGCCGTCGCCGCGTCGTCCAGTCGGTCGAAGATGGCGAGCATGGTCTTCTTGGCCGGTGGCTTCGGAAGAAGGCGCAGGGTGGCCTCGGTGATCACCCCCAACGTGCCCTCGGACCCGACGAAGAGCTGGACCAGGTTATACCCGGTCACATTCTTGATCTGCTTGCCGCCCAAGCGGACCACGTCCCCAGATGGAATCACCACCTCTAATCCCAGGACGTAGTCCTTGGTCACGCCGTACTTCACGCCGTGCGGACCGCCGGCGTTCTCGGCGATGTTCCCACCAAGGGTACAATAGTTCAGGCTGGCGGGGTCCGGCGGATAGAACAATCCCGCATCCTCGACCGTCTTCTGAAAGACGCCCGTGATGACACCCGGCTCCACGACGGCCATCATGCTGCTCGTATCAATCTCCTTGATGGCCCGCATCCCTGCCAAGACCAGCGCGATACCGCCCTGGGCCGGAACGGAGCCGCCCGAGAGGCCCGTGCCCGCGCCGCGCGGAACCACTGGCACCTCGTGGTCGGAGGCGAAGCGGAGGACAGCCGCCACCTCCGCAGCGTTTCGCACCTGGGCGATCACGTCCGGCAGGGCCTTGAGGCTGGTGCCGTCGTAGGCGTACAGCGTCCGATCCTCGATCCCGTCGAAGACCTGGTTGGCGGGAAGCAATTGGCGCAAGTCAGTACCGAGCGAGCGGGTTACGGTGGCCATCGTCCCTCCCCTATATCCGTGGGGCTCATACCCTGAAGGTATCGAATCTCAAGAGAGGCAAGACCTGTGGAAGATCGCTGTCGTCGACGGAATGATAGCGCCCTAGCCCGCTTCGCAAAAGCCCGCGAGGGTGGACACGCCTCATTTGTCTGTGGTTGCGAACGCGGCAAGAGCCGCCGAGGCGAAAAGGCGCTGGGGCGCAGAGGCGCCGCGGTGCATGCGTGACAGCCCTGTGGCTCCCTTGCACCCCCGCTCCCCTGCTCCGCTGCGCCCATTCAAAGCGTGATCGGGTGATCGGATGACACAGTGTGGGTCGGTGACCCAGATCCCCCGTTCTCCCAGTCTCCCAGTCTCCCTCTCTCGCGATCCCCCGATCTCCCGATCTCCCTGTCGCCTCGTCGCCTCTGCGCCTCTGCAAGCCTTCAGCGCGCGAGTGCAGCCAGATATTCCTCGACCACGGCGAGGTACTTCCCAATCTCCGCCTCACCGATTGGGACGGAGAGACAGCATCGCCCACCCTCGGAGAGGAAGATCCCGCGGTTCATCCCGAATAGGAACAACGCATTATGTATGAGGTTACTGGTCTGCAGGGTATCGCGGTAACAGCGCACGGGCTGCTCACTGAAGTGGACTTTGAACATGGAGCCGATGCCACTGACATACATCGGCACCTGATGCCGTGCGCCGAGGGCGCTAAGTCGGTCACGGAGGTCGTCACCCGTCCTGTTCAGGCGGGCGTACACCGGCTCCGTGAGTTGTTCCATCGTAGCGATTCCAGCCGTCATGGTGATGGGATTCGCATTGAACGTCCCGGCGTGGGGAATCAGCCCGCCGCCAGTCGCCGTGTTGAACAGGGCCATGATGTCCCGCCGCCCGCCAAACGCCCCCACCGGAAACCCACCGCCGATGATCTTGCCGAAGCAGGTGAGGTCCGGCGTGATCCCAAACAGCCTCTGCGCTCCGCCGCGATCCAGGCGGAAGCTCTGCACCTCGTCCAGAATGAAGATGATACCCAAGCGCTGCGCCTCCTGGCGTAACCCGACGAGGAACTCCCGCTGCGCCGGGACGAAGCCAACACTGCCCAGGATCGGCTCGACGATCACGCAGGCCAAATGGGCCGCATGCGCGGCCAAGATCCTCTTGGCCGACTCCAGATTGTTGTAGGGAATGATGACGACATCATTCAGAACGCCCGGTGTGATCCCTGCCGATCCCGCAACGGGCACAGGCGCGTCAGCCGGCCCTCCGCTTCCGGCCGGCACGCGGACGCTGTTCTCCACACAATCGTGCGTTCCGTGGTACCCGCCCTCCATCTTGGCGATCTTGGGCCGCCCAGTGAAGGCCCGGGCGGCGCGGATGGCCATCTGCGTCCCCTCGCTTCCGCTGTTGGTGAAGCGAATCTGCTCGACTGAGGCCACGCGCTCGACGAGCATCTCGGCGAGCACCGTTTCGAGGCCGGAGTTCGTCTGAAATGCCGTGCCGCGCTGGAGCTGCTCTTCCACGGCTTTCACGACGACGGGCGGCCGATGTCCGAGGATCAGCGTCGTGGCGCAGTTGAAGAGATCCAGACGCCGATGCCCGTCCACGTCCACCATCCAGCAACCTTCACCGCAGCCGGTTTGACATGGAAACGGAGGGAAGTAACAGAGCGTGCGCGACACCCCACCCGGCAGGACGCGGCAGGATCGCTCGAATGCCTCCTTAGATTTCTGATTGCTGCGCTCGTACGCGGCCTGCTCCCGCGCCAAGATCTCTGCGGCCTTGGGCTCCAGCTTCTTCAGCATGCCCATGACACCCCTCCTCCTGCGGCAAGCGGTTCGGTCTTTGCACGCTATCTTCGACGCGGACGCATTCCCTCGTCAAGCGCTTTCTGCCGGCGGTCTTCTTGACACGACCGACGTCTCCGCGCCATAGTCTGGGTGCACTTCTCGAATGTGCGGATGGCCACGCCGCCCGCCACGGTATGCGCGCCAAGTCCCGTTTCCTTCTGCGAAAGGACGAGACGACGATGCTGAAAACCGATGACCTGTTGAAGAAGCGCGTGTTCCCCGATCATCTCGCACGGTACTGCGCGCACGCCATGGAACTGGCGGGCCTGAGCAGAGAGGATGCAGGCGTCTCGGCTCATGTGCTGACCACGGCGGATAGCTGGGGTGTGCACACGCATGGCACCCGGCAGATCCGGCCCCTGATGAAGAACGTCCGCGACGGCCGGATCACCGCCACAGCCCGCCCCGTGATCGTGCGCGAGGGAGCGGCATTTGCCCTCGTGGACGGGAACCACGCCATGCCGCTCGTGACCGCGTGTTTCGCCATGGACACGGCCATTCGAAAGGCCAAAGACGCGGGCATCGCCTACGTCGGCGTCACGCACAGCAGCCACGTGGCGGCCACAGGGTATTACGCGACTATGGCGGTCGCGCACGACATGATCGGCCTGGCGATGACCAACACCGATCCCTGGATGACCGTCCCGGGCGGCAAGGGGCCCATCATGGGCACAAACCGCATCGCCTACGCCGTTCCGGCAGGCGAGGAGAAGCCCGTTTTCCTGGACATCGCCACCAGCTCGGTGGCGGTGACGAAGATTCTGGCCGCCAAGGCCGTCGGAAAGAAACTCCCGGAGAAGTGGTTGGCGGATGACCGCGGAGTGCCGACCGACGATCCCTCTTGGTATCCGGAACATGGCGCCCTCTTACCCATGGCGGGACACAAAGGCTATGGGTTGGCCGTCTTGGTCGAGACGCTGACCGCAATCCTCACGGGCGCTTCGTTCCTGAGCGGGGTCAAGTGCTGGCTCTACGATATTCCGGACCGAGCCAATCAGGGGCATGCCTTCGTTGCGATAAACGTAGGCGCTATGATGGCCATCGGAACGTTCAAGGCCCGAATGGACGCCATGATCCGAGAGATCAAGAGCGCCCCCAAGGCGGAAGAACAGGGGCAAATCGCGAGGGCCTCCAACTTCCCGACTATGTCTTGGTCAACCTGATCGGCCTGGCCGAAGACACGGGAACCCAGCCGGAACTGGCCGGCATCTTCCGTTGAGGGTGTGACGCGGAGGAGCTATTCTGCGAGGGCGTGGGCCTTCAGTTCCTCCAAGCTGACGAACTCCAGCGCGGCAATATGCGTCGCCTCCAGGATCACCGGGGGCGCTTCGCCGGCATCCATGGCTTCTTTCCACCGCATGACGCAGAGGCACCACCGGTCGCCAGGCTTCAGGCCGGGAAAACCATGTTCGGGCGCGGGGGTGGACAGGTCGTTGCCCCGCCTCCTCGTAAGTGCCAAGAACTCTTCCGTCATCTGCGCGCACACCACATGTACCCCAAGATCGCCCGGCCCGGTGCTACAGAACCCGTCTCGATAAAACCCCGTCACCGGATCTGCGCAACAACTCGCCAACTCCCCGCCCAGCACATTCTTCGCTCGCATCGCATCCTCTCGAATGATAGGGGACGTAGTTGACTAATTGTACTTATTGTCTGACGTTCGTTCCAAAGCTTTCGCGATGCCCGAAGTCGACACTCCGAGCCGCCTGGCAGCATCCGCAAGCGATATCCCGTAATCGCCTACCAGTTGCCTGGCGAGCTGCGCCCGCACCCCGGCGACAGCTCTTCGACGCCCACCGAGTTGCAGTTCACCGAGCTTGACTCCTGCGGACGTGCATGCCTTTCGAATGAGCTCCTCTATTTGCTCGCGCCACTGTGCTCTCGCATGGGTCCGGCGAAGCCTCTCTTCGTCACGGTTCAGGAGTTGCTCGACAAATGTCCCCGTACCAAGGATGCGTGGGTCCGCGGACACTCGATCCCCTCGGGATCGCACGGCTTGCACCTCTGCCCACCCCCCAAGAGAGCGAATTAACCCACCACCGACCAACTCTGGCCGCCTTCCCTGAACAGTCCCCTCTTGGACAAATCGGCGATACGCCGCAAATGCATCATTCTCTTCCTTTCCAAACCACGAGAGCACGTACTGCCGGTCTTGCCACGGATACCGTACCTTTCCCACAATGACGGAGTGGCCACACCAGGGATATCGACCGAGTTCCACCATGTTTGCACACAGTCCGGCCCGGAGAGGATTCAGGTGAATGTATCGGACCAGTTCCTGGAAGTACGAGTCCTCGTCGCAAACTATCGACTTATACCGGTTCTCGAAGAGATGTCCGTGCCGGTCGTGCCGCCCGTTAAAGGCAATCGCGTGGCCCGTGAGAAGTCGCCGCATGAATGCGGGCAGACCCGCCCTGCCGCTCCGGAGGAGAAGGTGCACATGATTCGGAAGCAACGCCCAGCCATAGACGCTTGTCCCCGTGAGTGTTGCGGTGTTCCCGAGGCGCACCACGAAAGCCTTACGGTCCTCGTCATCACGAACAATGAAACCCCTCTCTATCCCACGAGCGATTACATGATGGAGGGTTCCGGGCGCGTCTAAGCGGGGACATCGCGGCATGACGAAAACCTCCTTTCGATCGGGTCGAGCGCTCCCTAACACCATGATATGATATGTGTAATTAGTCAACAACGTCCCCTAAGTTGTGAGTGAGCGACTTAGACCGGATCGAGATCGACCCAGCGGCGCTCGCGCCAGGAGCGGAGGGCCGCCTCGGCGAGCTGCACGCCTTTGGCGCCCTCGCGCAACGTCCAGCGGAAGGGCTCGCCCAGCGCCACGTGACGGAGGAAAAGCTCCCACTGGACTTTGAACGCGTTGTCATAGGCGCCGGCGTCAGGGACTTCCGTCCACCCCTGGTAGAAGTTCAACGGTTGGTCCACATCCGGGTTCCAGACGGGGCGTGGAGTCGCATCCGCCGATTGGACCCAACATGTTCGGAGGCCTGCCACGGCGCTCCCGGCAGTGCCGTCCACCTGGAGCGTCAGGAGATCGTCTCGCCGCACCCGCACGCACCACGAACTGTTGAAGTGACAGACTATGCCGTTCTCCAGCAGGAAGGTGGCGTATGCCGCGTCGTCGGTGGTGCAGCGATATACCTGTCCCTGCTCGTCCACCCGTTCGGGAACGTGGGTGGCGCCGAGGCAGTTCACCGACTTCACGGCACCGAACAGGTTGTCCATCACGTACCGCCAGTGACAGAGCATATCCAGGATGATCCCGCCGCCGTCTTCGGCCCGATAGTTCCACGAAGGCCGCTGCGCCGGTTGATCTTTCGCGAAGCCGTCAAACACCCAGTAACCGAACTCCCCGCGGACGGACAGAATCCGCCCGAAGAACCCCTGCTCCTTGAGCATCTGGAGCTTGCGGAGGCCCGGCAGCCACAGCTTGTCCTGGACCACCCCATTTTTGAGGCCAGCGTCCTCGCACAGTCTCGCGAGCCGCAGCGCCTCGGCGGTGGTTATGGCCGTGGGCTTCTCACAATAGACAGTCTTCTTCGCCCTCGCCGCCCGCTCGACGAACCCGGCCCGTTGCAGCGGCCCAGAGGCGTCGAAGAACACCTCGTAGCGTGAATCGCCGAACGCGTGGTCGAGGTCCGTCGTCCATGGCAGCGCAACCCCGTGCATCCCGTGCTGCTCCGCCAGCGCCCTGAGCTTGGTCTCGTTTCGGCCGACGAGGATCGGGTCCGGCATCAACGTGAGGGTATTCGAGACTGTGATGCCTCCCTGTTTCATGATCGCCGTGATCGACCGACCCAGGTGCTGATTGGCGCCCATGCGCCCAGTCACGCCATTCAGGATGATGCCGATGGGTCGAACCGTCATCAGGATTCCCCTCCGTCAGATACGAGATGCCTTACCCCGCGCCCGTTTTGCCGGCGCCTCGCTCGTCTCAGCGACCATAGACGAGATGCGGGAGCCACATCACGAGCGGCGGGACCAACGTGATGAGTAACAGGATGGCGATCATGGAGAAGAACAGCGGCCAGACGGCCCGACACACGCGATCCAGCGGCTCGTTTGCGATCGCCGTCGAGACGAAGAGTGTGGCTCCCGACGGGGGCGAGGCCAATCCCATGGACAGGTTGACGACCATGATGACGCCGAAAAAGACCGGGTCCACGCCGAGTTGCTTGGCCAGTGGGAGGAGCACGGGCGCGAAGATGATGATGGACGGCACCGTCTCCATCACCGTTCCGACCACGAGCAAAAGGAGATTGACGAGCAGGAGAAATACCCAGGGGTTGTTCGTCATTCCCGTGAAGGCATTGGCGAGCGTGAGCGGAATTCCCTGCCGAGCGAGAACCCATCCATACGCGGTGGAGGTGGCGATGAGGAACATCACGATGCCCGTGCCCAGACCCGTCTGCACCAGGATCTCCGGCAGCGAGGACCAGCGGAGCTCTCGGTACACGAGCCCGCCGAGCACGAGGCTGTAGAACACGGCGATTGCCGCTGCCTCGGTCGGGGTGAAGATGCCGCCCAGAATGCCCCCCACGACGAAGACCGGCATGAGGAGCGTGAGGAGCGCCTCGCGGAAGGCCACCCACGCTTCACGGGCCGAGGGAAGCGCCAGCCCGCTGTAGCCTCGCTGCCGGCTCACCGCGTAGGCGTGCGCCATCAGGGCCAGCCCCATAAGCACGCCTGGAACCACGCCGGCAATGAAGAGGCCGCCGATCGACGTTCCCGTGGTCACGCCGTAGATGATCATCGGAATGCTGGGCGGAATCATGGTCCCGATGGTACCGGCGCAGGCGATGAGCGCCACGGCAAAGTCCTTGGCGTATCCCTTCCTCGCCATGGCGGGGATCATCACGGATCCGACGGCCGCCGAATCCGCCGCGGCAGAGCCGGAGATGCCGGCGAAGAACATGCTGGCCAACACCGACACCATGGCCAGCCCCCCGGTAACCCACCCAACCAGGACATTGGCGAAATTGATCAGTCGCCGCGAGATACCCCCTTTGTCCATCAAGGCGCCGGCGAGCAGGAAGAACGGCACCGCCTGGAGAACCGTGGAGTCCGTGCCTCCGAACATCTGCTGAGGGATAAGCGTGAGTGGAACATCCGTTAACAGCGCCAGGAAGAGTGCCACCGTGACGCCGAACGTGACGGCGACGGGCACGTTGATCGCCAGAAACCCCAGGAGCATTCCAACTAAGAGGAGGCTAGCCATGCAGGCCTCCCGCCGGTTTGTCGGGCGCCGCCCCCCTGATGGCAATAGCGACCGTGTGGAAGCCCATGAGGATTCCGGCCACCGGGACGGCCAGGTACGGCAGACCCATCCGGAGTCCGAGGCTCGGAGAACGCTGGAGCCAGGTCCGTTGCACGAGGAGCGTGCCGTATCCGACCATCACGAGAAAGAAAAGAAGCGAGCATGCCACTGCCACCCCGAACGCCACCCGGGCCCCGCTGGGGGGTAGGCCGCGCACGAGGCTGTCCACGGCAGGGTGGGCCCCACGGCGGACTCCCACGCTCATGCCGAGAAAGGCGCTCCAGGCGAGGAGGAAACGGGCAAGCTCGTCCGACCAAAAGATGGAGTAGCCGAAGAGGAAGCGACCCGCGATCTGGACACCAACGAGGAGGGTCAAAGCCGCCAACAGAACGACCATGACCCATTCGGCCAGGCGGTTCAGCTCTCGACTCAGCAGGTCAAGCATCGCAGGAGCCTTCGCCTCGGCTTCCAATGGTCTGCGCTATTTCGTATTCGCGATGCGCTGGACGAGGTCTTTGCCGAACTGTCCTTGGAACTGCTCGAACACCGGCTTCATCGCCTCGCGGAACGCGGCCCGGTCCGGGCGCTCGATGACCGTCATTCCCTTGGCGCGAAGTTCTCCAAGCTGTTTCTCCTCCTGTCCCCGGTTAAGCTGCCGCTGGACCTTCGCCACCTCCATCGCGGTGTCCAACAGGATCTTTTGGATATCAGGCGGCATCCGATCCCATGTCTTCTTGCTCATGAGCACCGGGGCCGGGGAATAGACGTGGCCGGTGAGGCTCAGGAACTTCTGCACTTCGTACAACTTGAAGGTGGAAACGATGGGAATCGGATTCTCCTGGGCGTCCAGCAAGCCCTGCTGGAGCGACGTGAAGACCTCGCCCCAGGCCATCGGCGTGGCGTCCGCCCCGAGTTGCCGGAAGGCTGCCTGGTGGACCCGGTTCTCCATCACCCGGATCTTGAGCCCCTTCAGGTCCGTGGGCCGCTCCACCGCCGTCTTACTGGTTGTGATATGGCGGAAGCCATTCTCCCAGAAAGCCAGCCCCTTGATGCCGACTGCCTCGAACTTGTCCAGGAGTCCGCGACCGATCTCGCCGTCCAGAACCTTGTAGGCGTGGGAGGCGTCGCGGAAGAGGAATGGGAGATCCAGCACGTTCATCTCGGGGACGAAACCGCCGAGTGGTCCCGTGGAGGTGACCGTCAGGTGCACGGTTCCGAGCTGCAGGCCTTCGACGACCTGCCGTTCGTCGCCAAGCTGTCGGGAATGGTGAATCTGGATGGCAACTCGCCCCTGCGTCCGCTCGCGGACCAGTTGGGCGTACCGGACCATCCCCAGGGTGTAGGGATGTTCCGGCGTCGTGGTGTGCGCCTCGACCAGGTCGAACTCCGCCGCGCGGATGTCCGCCGCCAAGGCCAGCACCCCCAGGGCCGCGCCGATCATCGTCAGGACGCCGATGGCGCGCGCCCGCGTGAAGTGTGGCATATTGCCTCCGTGTTGTGTCGATGTTTCGCCCCAAGCGAACTCACCGCACTTTTGTCGAGACCCTCCTTCCGCCCCGGCCAAGCCCCTTTGGGGCGGGATGACAGCTTATCCTCCCACGACTGCACACTCCGGTCAACCACGAGGCGTTTGCAACAAGTGCCGGCCGATCTTGTCCCACGACCTCAACATGGATCGCACAACGGCCGGAGAACGAGATCGGGAGACGCTAGGCCGCGTCTCCCGACTCCAGGTCAGCCGGGCAGACACTGCGAAGCTCTACTTCCCCTTAAGCCGGGCGTCGTCCAGCTTCGCCAGGGCGTCTTCCGGACTGATGAGCCTGTTCGGCAAGCCTTGCTGGACTACGGCCACCCACACTTCCCACAGACCGGGTTTCATCAGGAGCTTCATGTCCTGAACGGTCAGGTCCACCCACTTCGTGTTCTTGTTGACCGTGCCGTATTCTTCAAAGTACCACTTAAAAGAACTCTCGATCTTCGAGGGATCCGTCTTGATTCCCGTTTGGATGCCGGTCTTGGCCATCCACAGGTTCCCGATCTCCACGTCGGCGAAGGTGTTTGCCAGGTCGATCCCGAGGGCCACGTTCGGGCTCTTCGCAGCCACCGCAAGAGAACCGCCCACGCTGAGCAGCTTCTCGCCCAAGCCCTTCCCGTCCTTCATCAAGGGGTAGTTCATGATACCCAGCTCGAAATCCTTCGGCTGGCCTCCCCGATCCGGCGGCACAAAGGCTCGGCCCGTGTACCAGGACCCCACCGGGAACATGCAGGCCTTCTGCTCGGTGTGGAAATAGCGATGCGCTTCGGCCAGCGTCATGCTGGTCAAGGTCTTGGCGTAGGCCCCGGCATCAATCACCTCCCTGTAATATCGGAACACCTCGACGACGCGTGGGTCCTTCCAGGACAGCTCGCCGCGACCAAGCCGCTTGAGGTCTTCACCGCCGAGCTTGCTCAAGAGCAGGGCTGTCGGGATATAGAGTGCGGTCCACTCCCGGTCTGCGGCACCGGTGGCAAATCCCGCGAAACCAGCCTTGGCGCACCTTGCGATGAGGTCCTTGAACTGATCTTGGGTGAACGCGAAATTCGCGGGCAGCGTCACCCCGAGCTGGCGGAACATCTTCTTACTGTAATAGATCTCGTCCGACGCGGCTTCCACGGGGATTGCCCAAGTCCCCACCTTTCCGCCGACGCCGGGTCGGGTCCAGAAGGCCTTCCCGTATGGCTCAATGTTCTCCCAGCGAACCCCTTGGCTTAAGTCGGCTAACCAGCCCGCGCCGATAAACTCCGGGACGTCGCTATCGTAGTAGAAGACGTCGGGGAACCCAGATCCGGCGGTGAAGGCCGCCCGGAGTGTCGGCCACATGTTCGCCTTCTCATAATAGGTGAGGGCGACCGTTGTCCCCGGATGGGCGACTTCGAAGCGCCGCTTCACTTCATTCAAAACTTCCTTCTTCGTGTCCTGGGTTGCCCAATGGCTCCACCAGGTGAGTTGCGCGGCCCCACTGGAACCCACGAGCAATACGAGGAAGGCAAGGACCAGCCCGGACACGACCATCATCTTCTTCATGGCATCCTCCCGCGTTGGAGTCATGGCGAAACCGGCCGGTCGGCGCGAAGCGCATGCGCATCACACGACCCGGTCGTGAATGGGCTCACCGTGTCACGGATTTGCGCGTGCCACTCTGCCTTCGCCTCGTCTTTGAGCGTGATCAGCGTCCAGTCCTACGGCATTTGACTTCGGATCACATCGTACACGTCCTCGGCCGCGCGATTTCAGTACGCCACCGCATACGGCATGCGTCCTCCTTAGATCAGGATTGATCGGGAGAGGGGGAGATCGGGAGACTAAAAGACCGGGCCAATCTCCCCGCCGCCCCCTCCCCCGATCGTCTTTCGTCAGCCTTTTACGGCGCCGGCGGTCATCCCCTTCACGAACCACTCGGACAGGAAGAGGTACATCAGCAAAACGGGGAGCGACGCGATCATCAGGCCGGTGGCCAGCATCCCGATGTCCTGGTACTGGTCACTCACCAAGAATTGGATGGCGAGAGGCAGCGTTCGGATCTCCTGCTTGGTGATGAAGATGACGGCGTACAGGAACTCGTTCCAGAAATAGATGAAGTTCAGGATGAAGGTGGTGGCCACCGCGGGGAGGGCCATGGGAAACATCACACGCCAGAACATCGACCAGTCGGTGCACCCGTCGATACGCGCCGCCTCCTCCATTTCCTGGGGGATCTGGGCGAAGAATGCCCGCAGCAGGTAGATCGTGATCGGCAACTCCGTCGCCGCATACACGAGGATCACTCCCGGGAGCGTATTGAAAAGCCCGTACTTGATCAGGATCTGGAACAACGACAGGATCATGATCTGGGGAGGGAACATCACGGACAGGAACAGCATGAGGAATAGTGGCTCTCGTAATGGAAACGCGAAGCGTTTTCGGGCAAAGCCGTACCCGGCCATCGCGCCCACCACCGTGATGATGATGACCGCCGTCCCGGCCACGATGGCACTGTTCCGGAAGTAGGTGGAATACCCGAACTCGGTCCAAGCCGTGTAGAACTTCCCCCAGTGGGCCGGGATCGGCAGCCCATAGTGGCTCTTGTAGATCTCGTCGGTCGTCCGCAGGGACATGACCGCGGTCCACAGAAACGGGCCGGCGGAGAAGGCCGTGTAGACGAGCACCGGCAGCATCAGGATCGCTTTGGTCAGCCGTCTCTGTAGCATCAGAACTCCAAGGCCTCTTTCCGTTGCAGGAACCGGGTCAGGCCGAATGAGAGGCCGAAGATGATCACGAACCAGATCACCGCGATGGCCGACGGGTAGCCGAGGTCCAGCGTTTTCCATTCGAAGGCGCGTTTGATGACGTAGGTGGCCACCGTCTCGGTCCCGCGCATGGGACCGCCGCGGGTCATGACCCAGACCAGGGCGAATTGCTTCATCTTTCCGATGAAGTCGAGGATGATCAGGTTTACGATGGTCGGCCGGAGGAGCGGGATGATGATGTGAAACGCCCGGTGCCAAGGCCCGGCCCCGTCCACCCAGGCCGCTTCCAGGTACTCCTGCGGGATGGTGTGCATCGCCGTCAGGAGGATCACCATGTGAAACCCGGTGAACATCCAGGTGGTGACCAGGATCAGGGCCGGCAGGGCCGTCACCGGATTCGCCAGCCAGGCCTCGGCATACGCGCCCAAGCCGATCGCCCTCAGGACCAGGTTCGCCATGCCCCAATCGTAGTTGTACACCCACAGCCAGATGACGCCCACCACGGGATAGGACATGAGGAGCGGTGTGAACCACACCGTGCGGAAGAACTTCGCGAAGGGGACCTTGCTATGCAACACGAACGCCAGGGTCAGCGCCAAGGGCATGTCGACGATCGGAGCCACGACCGCCCAGGTGAGCGAGTTTCGGGCAGCTCGCCAGAAGACCTCGTCGCTTCCCAGGATCTCCTTGAAGTGCTGCAAGCCGACGAACTCGTAGCTCAGCCCGAGATCCTGCCGCAGGAGGTGAAAACTGTTGAAGAAGGTCACCAGCACCGGATAAATGATGAAGGCGAAATAGAAGCAGAGGGCCGGGCCCAGGAACATGACGATCGAGCCCCAGGGGCGGCGGGGGCGGGAGCCTCGGATCGACTCGCGAGCCACCGGCGCCGCCAACGCCTGGGTCCCCGGTGCCGGATCCGCGTGCATGTCAGGCATCCACGCGCACCTTCAGGCGCAGCCATGCGGCGTCGGCGCCAAACCCACCGGGAGTCGGAGGGTGCAACAGGGCGATGCACACCTCCGACGCCACGCCGGAACAGCGCGAATTGTCGATGGCTGACAACCGAAAGAAGCCTATTTGAACTTCAACCGAGCCGCTTCCAGCTTATCTAGAGCCTCGTCGGCGCTGACCAGCTTGTTCGGCAGGCCCTGGTTGATCACGGAGACCCAGACCTCCCACATCTCCGATTTCATGTTCAGCTTGAAATTCTGGACCGAAATATCCTGCCACTTCGTAGCTCGGTTCGCTTGGGCGAACATGTCCAGATACCACTTGATCGGGCTGTCGATCTTCTGGACGTCGGTCTTGATGCCAGTCTGGATGCCGGTCTTCCCGGCCCAGAGGTTCCCAATTTCGGGATCGGCGAAGGTGTTCGCCACCTCCATGGCCAGAGCGAGGTGGGCGCCCTTCGGCGCCACCGCAAGGGAGCCTCCATAACCGATGTACTTCTGACCTGCTCCCTTGCCGTCATTCATCAAGGGGTAATTGAGCATGCCGAGCTCGAAGTCCTTCGGCTGTCCGCCCTTCTCCGGGGGCACGAACGAGCGGCCCGTGTACCAGGAGCCGACCGGGAACATGCAGGCTTTCTGGTCGGTGTGGAAATACCGGTGCGACTCGGCCAGCGTCATGCTGGTCATCGTCTTGGAGTACGCCCCTATGTCGACCAGCTCACGGTAATACCGGAACACCTCGACC
>Ga0316622_100000500_pt1 | contig 22855 bp, 24 predicted proteins | sample OWC_Aug_OW2_C1_D_FD_207646 | JGI IMG/M metagenome (GOLD analysis project Ga0316622, IMG submission 207646) | Wetland soil microbial communities from Old Woman Creek delta, Ohio, United States - OWC_Aug_OW2_C1_D5_C | ecosystem: Environmental > Terrestrial > Soil > Wetlands | place: USA: Ohio... | reverse complement strand
GCGTTGAACCCCAAGGCGGACCTTTACCGCGTGCTCTTCCACAACCACTCTCCACCCTGAACGTGCCCCACGGAAATCTCACGCCGTGGTGACCGCGGTCGCACCCTACCGAGACTGAGGGGTTACAGGCGTCAAGTCCACCCGCCGAGGCGCCGATGCCGACGATCGGGAACACCGGCGCATTCTTCGCTCCCGCGGCCACGAGTTGACACGACGCGCGGGAGGAACGCTTCTGTGCCTTCGGCCTCGGGGGCCGAGCCTTGCCGAACCTCATTTCAATCTGAACCACCAGTACCTGACCAGATTTAGTTGGTGTAGGCGATCGAGGTCAAGATTGCTTCGCAGGGGCTACCAGCCGCGGAGGAGCGCGTCGAGCCCCACGCTCGTGAGCCCGCGCTCATCGAGCAGCGCAACGAGCCGTGGCAGTGCGCGCACGGACGCGGGCTCGAAGTCGTCATGCTCGGCGGCATCGTGAAGCATCACAATCGCGCCGTCGGTGAGCGTTCGGCCGATGCGCTTCACGACGGCGCCGGGGTTTCGGCCGCGGATGCCGTCGTAGCCGCGCGACGACCAGCCGATCAGCGTGACCCCCGCAAGGCGCGCGCCGCGTACGGTGGTGACGCTCGTGTGGCCGAGGGGGGGGCGGAAGAACCGGGGCCGCACACCCGTTGCAGCTTCGACCGCGTCCTCTGCCCGGACAATCTCGTCGCGTACGGACCACGGCATACGGAAGGAGTGCAACCGATCGTGGGAATCGCCGTGCACGCCGAGGGTGTGGCCGGCGGCATGAATCTCCCGTAGGACGTCCGGATGGCGGCGTGCCTTCTCGCCCAGCACGAAAAACGTCGCGCGGTGGCGTGTCGGCGCGAGCGCCTCGAGCACCCGTCGTGTCGTGACCGGGTGAGGCCCGTCGTCGAAGGTGAGCGCGACGCGCCCGCTGCCCGCGGGGCCACGGGACACGACGCGCCCGAACATTTCGAGCCACGGGAGGAACACGCCGGTTACGGCGATCGCGCCCCACGCGACCGACACTGCACCGATCACGGCAAAACCCGGCACGCCGCGCACGGCGGCGTGAGCCGCGACTCCGCCGAGAGCCGCGGTCGACGCAAGAAAAGCCAGGTGGGCCGGGCTCGTCGTGCGTGTTTGCGGCAGTGCGCGGCGGGTGTCGGTCAGGGTATAACTCGTAGCCTGGCGATCAGCGCGGTGGCAGCGCGCTCGCTCGGACGTGTGCTGCAGCGAGGGTCGGCCGCCACGCCGGCAGACGAGAAGAAGCTCGTCCACCTTCGCGACGTCGATCAGGCCCGGCCCCCACGCGAGGCGCCTCTGCAGGAGTAGCCCGAGGGGCAGCAAGAACCTGTTGTACCAGCGCATCGCCTCGACCCGCCGCTGCGTCAGGCCCCACACGGCGAAGTCGAGGAGCCACCCGCTTCGCGGCTGCATGCCGAAGCCCGCGCTCTGCTCGAGCACGAAGGAGTGCTCCGCCAGGGTGGTCAGGAGGTCGTCGGGATCGTAGCGTCGAACGTGACCCACGAGGGCGTCGAAGGCGCTCCAGCGCGCGGGATGCAGGGGTACGGAAAAGATGACCGTGGCCTCGTCCCGAGCGACCCGGCCGATCTCGCGGAAGACGTGCCGGTCGTCCTCGACGTGCTCGACGATGTCGAAGGCGCAGACCAAGTCGAAGGTGCAATCGGCGAACGGCAGGGTGGTGATCTCGCCGAGCGCCGCGAGACCGCCGTGGGCCTTCAGGTGGGAGAGAGCCTGTCGGCTGACGTCGACGAAGTACGTGCCTGCGATGGGGAGCCGCGGATGCAGACCCGGGCCGATCTCGAGTCGAGCCGGCGCCAAGGCCGAGAGCGCGGAGAGTAGCGGCCAGGTGTTGAAGCGCTGCGGCGGTACCACGTAGCTCGCGGACCAGAGCGCGTCGTAGAAGCGTCGGTTGGCGGTAACCGCCCGGCGCGTCGCGTGCCGCGCACCTGCTGACAGCATGGCGCCAGCGAAGCCGGGGACCATGATCAAAGTAATCCTGCCCCGACCGAGTGTAGACAAAATGAGGTGCCACTCTCGGACTGTCCCAATTAACCCCACCTTTGCCTCGGCTCCGAATGGCCGAATGCGTTTACCATGTTGGCAGGATAGACCCACGCGGAATCAGCGGCAATCAATCGCCCGAAGAGAGGTTCTTCTTGCCTCTGGCGATCGACTGGACACCCGATGGGAGGGCTCGCAGACGGCGCGCATCATTCGGCCTGTTCCCGATGTTCCACCTCAGCGTCGATGGCCTTACGCAGGCGATGCAGGCGGTGGTCGTGGCGCGGAAGTAGCGCGCGCAGTTCAGAAGTAGTAGTTCCAGGACACACCGGCTTCTATCCAGCTCTGGCCGAAGTCGCGGTTTCCCGAGATGCTCGCCTCGATCGCCTGCTGCGGAGTCAGCGAGAGGCGTCCTTCCAGGCCGGCACGGGTGTAGGTGCTGCGGTCGCCGAGAGCGAAACGCGTCACACCGGTAAAGAGGTGCGTCTTCCAGCGGTCGTTCGCTGGTCCGACGAACAGACCCGTTTGCCCGCCCGGGCCGATGGCGTGGTCCTGCTCGAGGGCAGGGCCCAAGTCGATCGTCGCGTCGGCGAAACCGTACGCCAGGGCGTGCGCCCACGGCGCGAACGCCAGGCCGGCACCGCCGTCGGTACGCCACACGTACCGTTCCCTTCGCTCGCCGCATGCGCCGTGGGGCAGTAGTCGACTATACAGACCGGTCGCGACCTTCCAGGAGATGGGGTGGAAGAACGCATCCCACGGTGTGACTGAGGTCACTTCGACCAGCGTGAAGCGGTGTACGCGCACGTCGCGCTCCTTCGTGTACCAGCGCGCGGTCAGGGCGAGAAAATCTATCTGCGCGCCGGCGGTGTACCCGCCAGTGGGATCCATGAGGTCGTGGTAGGCGGGGCGGATGCGCGCCTCGAGATAGAAGCGCCCGTCGCGCACGCCGGTGCCGAGTCCGCCGCGCGCGCTGCGGTGTCCTTCGTCGGGGCGCACGGCCGGTGTCGGCGGCGGCGGCAGGCCGGGCCCCTCGTACGGGACGCCGCTGCGCGCCAGGAGAATACTGCGGGCCCGGCGCCGCTCCTCCGGGGTCGCTTCACCATGCGACAGGTACTCGTAACGGAAGAGGTCGTAGGCTGTGCCGAGCACGGCAGCGCGCTCGCGGTCGTCGAGCGCCGCGAGTTGAGGGTCGTCCGGCGGCACCAGCCCGCGGGCGATGTCGCGCGCCAGGCGGCGCTGCGCCGCCGGCAGCTCCTGCGCGGCGTGGCGTAGCTGGGTCGCCGCCGAGGCGCGAAACGAGGCGGCGCGGACCAGCCCCGGCCCTGCGACCACCGCTCGCACGGTATCGGCCGGGATCACCCAGCCCCGGAACTGCTTGCGCAGCTGCAGGTCGGGGCGCGCGGCATCGAGCAGGGCGAGGATTTGGTAGGAGCAGTTCTCGTCGAAGAAGTAGTAGTCGAACTGCACGCCGCGGAGCTCCCACAGGTGGGCGAGCAGCAGGTCGATGTCGGCCGGTTCCAGGGTCAGCTCGTACTCCCAGATGTCACGACTCTCCCAGTCTCCGTACTGCTTCACGATGTCGTAGTAGGGGTGGATGGCGAAACGGCCCGGGTAGTAGCCCAAGATGCCCTTCCAGGCGAAGGTGACGCCGCCGTCGTCGCCGGTGTCGGCCGAGAAGTTGACGCCATAAGCGAGCAGGTCCTGGCGCCTGCCCGGCGGACCCGCGTCGATGCGCAGTAGGGTGTGGCCGAACATCGATGACGGGTTGTTCATGTACGCCTCGGGGAAGATCAGCGTCACGCCCGAGGCGTCGAGGCCACTCCGCCACTCGTCGTACAGCGCGCAGACTTGCGGCCGCAGCCGTTGCGGATCGAACTGCAGGCGCGCGTCGAGCCAGAGATAGCGCCCGCGCATGGCACACTGGGGCGGCTCGCCGTCGCGCAGGAGGGCGTCGATGGCGAAGAAGCGCTCGAGCGTACCGTGCAGCTCAGCGCGCGGATTCGTCTTCCCGTCGCGGGCCTGGAAGAACCATTCGGTATCGACGGTGCTGGCAACGCCGAACCCGAAGCGGCGCACCTCGTAGTGCAGCAGCGCCCGCCACTGCGGGTCGTCAGCGAGCTGGAGCGCGTCGGCACGCCCAATCAGCTCGGCCAGATATGAGGGCTCGGTCGCCGGGCCGTCGGCTCGCGCGGGAGCGCGAGCTACGACGAGCACGGCGAAACCGGCGAACACGAAAACACGCAGCGCGACGCGCCCAGGAACGAGTTCACGATTGACGGTCAACAGTCGACAGTTCGGAAAAGTGGGGCTCTGTGAACTGCAAGCTGTCAACCGCGAACTGGTCGCTGACCGCCGCCCGCGACGGTTACGACACGTACTTCGCGAGTTGCTGATCCGCGCTCATCAGGCCCTTCAGGGTGGTCAGCATCTCACCCGCCGTCATCTGGTCGGACGGGAAGAGCTCGCCAAAGTGCGTCTTGGTGAGCCGGAAGAACGCGACCCTGTCGGCGTTGGCGATGCCCATCAGGTGCGCGAGCGTGTCGAGCGACTCGCCCTGGCCCGCCGCCATGTCGCTGGCGAGCTTGTCGATGTTTGCGCCCGCGTACATCTGGACTTGCAGCTCGGCCTTGACCACGCCGCCCCGGTTGCAGCCAGCGGTACCGGAGCTGATGCCGAAGGTCTGGTTACCCAGGATGCTGTTCGTCGTCGCGGCCAACACCTTGGCGGCCACGCCCGACTGCCCCTTGAAGGCCATTGTACCCCAGCCGCAACCAACATCCGGATCACCGGCGAGCGCCGCCCCGCCGCTGACCATCACGCCAAACGCTGCCAATACGAGGATCTTCCGCATTGTCCACCTCCCGAAGGGTTGAGAGTTCAGTTTGGACGCAACGATAGCCCCGCCGCACCCTCGCTGTCAATCAACGATGCAACCAGCGATGCTCGCGGGCGTGCGACAAGAATGTGGGTAAGGTGCGATAGGATAGGTTTTGTGAGGCAATCTGGCTTTAGCTCGCTAGCCAGACGGGGGTGGGCGCGCCCCCGCTCACCCTGAGGCTCTCGAAGGGTGAGCGGGATCTTGGCAGCATGGCACGGGCAGGGTACCGTTGCCGCGGCAAAGCGGAGCTCATGGCGTTTTGGGTCTACCTCCTGCGGTGTGCCGATGAGTCGTACTACGTTGGCCATACGGACAATCTCGAACTGCGGATAGCGCAGCATCAATCGGGGGATCTCGGAGGCTATACGAAGCGACGCCGACCGGTGCAGCTGGTGTACTCCGAGAGTTTTGGCACTCGGGACGACGCGTTTGCTGCGGAGCGACAGATCAAGGGCTGGAGTCGGAAGAAGAAGGAAGCGCTGATCGATGGCGATTGGGAGCGGTTACGCTTACTCGCGCAGCGGCGCTCACCGTCGGCATGACCGCATGACCAAACTGCGGTACCCAGCGGGCGCTCACCCTTCGAGAGCCTCAGGGTGAGCGGGTAGATCAGAACCAGAAGACCCACAAATTTGTCGCACACCCGATGCTCGCGACGACCCCGACGATCAACATGAACGCGTGCGCATCGATCGGCTAGGAGGCGGTGGCCCAGCCCGGGTTAGCCGGCGTGTCGCTGGCGACCTGAGATGATTGTAAAGCCATCCTCCGGTGTGACGATGAATGCCTTGGGATAATCCACGAAGGTGTAGCGATCGGACTTGACCTGCACGTAATAGAGGTCGCCCGGCCTCGTGGGCGCGATCTTGAATCTCGCCAAGCCCGCTGCGTCGCTCGTGACCGGGCCTGCGATCACGTCGCCCGCCTGGTTCGTTACCCACACCTCGACGCCGGCGGCGGCAGTCTTGCCGCCGGGCTCGCAGATTGAGAACGTGTCAGTGACCGCCTTATCGGGTGGCGCTTGGCCCATGCTGGCCAAGACCTGATCCGCCTTGTCATCGGCAGACTCGGCGGCTTCTGCCGCCGCCCACGCATCCACGCTGGCAGTCTCGGCAGCGACCTTGGCGTCGTGAGCCGATGATGCGGCATCGGCGGCTGACTTGGCTGCCGCCGCAATGCCCGTGTGGATTGCCTCCAGTACCTCGCTGTCCGTGTCATTGGTGATTTGCGCCTGGACCTGAGAAGCGATCGCCGCACGCTCATCAGTTGTGAGCGTCATCGCGTCGCCGGCCTTGGCGGGCTTGTAATCAGTCTGGTTGGCCGAAAGCACGACCTTGGGGTTCGCAGATGTGGTCGCATTGCCGTCGGCGTCGACGGCGCCGACCTCGCCGAGTGTGGCGAGGGCCAGAACCGTCGAAGATTGGCCGGAAACATATATCTTTATCGCCTTCGCCGTATCGTCAAATGCGGAGCTGGTCAAAAGGTAGTTCCCGCCGCCAAGATCGGTAAACGTGGAGGTTATTTCGGCGCCGATATTCTCGCCAGTTCCGCTGAGCTGCTGTGCCGCCAGAGTCTTTCCGGCATTCTCAGGTTCCAGGGAGATTGTAATTGTTCGCGTGTATGTTGCCATGTTAGTCCCACGTTGCCTGAGTGGTCGCACTTTGGCGTGCGTATGCTACTGCCAATCTGTGGAAACCGAGAGCATAAGCAACGCCTTTCGGAACGGGTTCTGGAAAAGCCTTCACGTTCTCCTTGCTGCCGCCGACCCACACAACTGCCCAGGGTCAAGTACACACGACCGCTTTGGGTCCCACCACCTTCACCGTGTCTACTACCACTAGCAACATGGCCGGTCGAGGCGGACCACGGGTACTGGCGAGATCTCTTCTGACCGAACTCATGAAGAAGGGCTCAAGACGCAGGAGCCGAGTGAGGGGGGAACACCGGCCACCGCTGTTGCGTTCCACCAAAAAGAACGACCACCGCGCGCCCGCGCTGCGGGCGTCTTCGGGTGGCATGGCCTTTCCAGAGGGATCCATACATCCTGTCACCATCCTGCGATCAGTCGAGCCGCGGTCCGTGCTGGCGGTTGACGTACGCCGCTATGATCAAGGCAACGACGATGGCGAGTACCGCGACCAGCAGGGCGTGAAGATAGGCGACGATGCCGAGGACGAACCCCTCGATGAGCCACGTGGCTGCGATGGTCACCCCCAGCAGCACCACCGCGCCGGCGGCCCACGGCTGGCCGCGCCACACGCCGACCGCGGCCGCGAGGGCACACACCACTTGCAGGATGAAGCCGATCAGCAGCAACGGCACGGGCTGGCCGAGCAGCATCGCGGGCACGTAGCCCGCGATATACACGCCGTATCCCGCCAGCGCGACGGCAATCAGGAGCAACGCGGTGGATCGATCATTCATGCACCCTCCCCTTTCAGGCATCCACCCGCGTTCAGCCGCCCAACGCGCTGCGGAAGCGCTTGACGGCGGCGGTGGCGGTCGCTCGGGCATCGGCGAGGACGGATTCAACCGTGCGCTTGATGTCTGCCCACGAGCCGCCGGCAGCGGTGGACACGCGCTTGAGGGTGCCTGCGGCCTCGCGCTGCTTCGCCTTCAAGACGCTCAAGTGAGTGCGTGCGTCCTTGCGCAACGCGCGAATTCGCGCGCGCGCATCAGCCTGGAGCTTATGCTCCGCCTTGCGCAAGTCCCGATGGATCTCACCGATCGATTTCTCCAGGTGCCTGACGCCCTGTTGAATCTCGGCGTACATGGCCCGCGCCTCGCGCGACATCGCCTTCTGCGCGCGCCGGGGCGCGCTCATCGGTTTGGAACGCTTCTTTGGTGCCTTGGGGGACATGGTCTTCTCCTTCCCGCGCCGCTCGATCGCAGCACGCGCATCGTGGCCCTTGTTTCTGTCAAGCCAGAATCCACCTCTAGTAACCCTTTGGTAATGATGTTCCGCCGCACTCGACTCATGAGATCGCCCTGGCGATCAAGAATGCCGCGGCGGCGGCCAATCCGCCAATCAGGACCGTTTGGAGAGAGCTGCGCACCGGTGCCGCACCGGTGAAGTGCCCCTTCACGTATCCAAAGATCGCCAGCGCAAGCAGGGTAATGCCGACCGAGGCAGGAAGAGCCATGGTCGCTTTCAGGACAATGTACGGACCGAGCGGGATGAAGCCGCCGACGATGTAGGCCAGCGCAATGGTCACCGCGCTGGCGAGCGCTCTGCGGGGATCGGGCTGCTCGAGTCCCAGCTCGAATCGCATCATGAAATCAACCCAGGCCTCGGGGCGCTTGCGCAGTGCGTCGACCACCGGCTTCAACTCCGCCGACGTCAGACCATAGGTGCGAAAGACGCCCGCCACCTCCTCCGCCTCAACCTTGGCCTTCTCCCGCACTTCCGTTTCTTCGCGTACCCGCTCGGCGTGGTAGTGCTCGGCATCGCTCCGCGCGGCCAGATAGCCGCCCAACCCCATCGCGATGGATCCCGCGGCGATCTCCGCCAAACCCGCCGTGACGATGATGCTCGTATTGTCGACGGCACCGGACAGGCCCGCCGCCAGTGCAAACGGGACGGTCAGCCCATCGGACATCCCGATCACGATGTCTCGCACCGTCGCCGAACCGGTGAAATGTCGTTCAACGTGCGGCGTTTGCGGCATGATGCTTTCCCAAGTCGGTGAAGGGCAGCGAACGGCGAGGCGAGCTCGGCAGCGCTGAGGCAGGAGCTAACTCTTCTTGGGCACAAGGAGCAGGAGCCCGCCAATCACGATCGCCCCGACGCCAGCCCAGACCGGGACGTTGACCGTCTCCTTGTCCTTCACCGACAGCTCGAGCGAGCCGATCTTGGCCTCGTGGGTCTCCTTGGTGTAGCTAAAGCCACCGTACACCAGCCCCAGGATGCCAGCCGCGATCAGCACGATTCCGACGATCTTGACTGCACTCATCTCGTCCCTCCTGCAGAGAGCATTGTGCTCCTCCCTACTGGTTAACCGAATGCTTCCGCTGCGGCTTGGTATCCGCGCTCGCAGGCACCTCGGTCGCGTCGGCTCGGGCCGTGAGAAAGCGCGTGACGTCGCTCCAGAGCGCCTCGAAGCGTGCGCGGTTGAAGCCGCTCCCCGTCACGACCCAGTCGACGTGGGGCGGGTCGTGCGATGCGTCGTGGAAGTGCCCGAGCACGTCGAGGTGATCGGCGATGGCGGCATGGAGGACGCGCCCCCACGCTTGGGACCGCGTCGGCACTATGCCATCGTTCGCGGCGGCGGACGGCGTCGCTCCGTAGGCGTGTCGTAGGACGCGCGCCACCTCGGGTGCGAGCCGGGGCGAGAGGTGGCGAGGCGTCGCCGCGACCAGCTGGTAGAGCGCGCCGTAGACGGCGTGTGTGACCTGCGCCGCGGGATCGAGTCCCACGGCGATCGTCGAGCACAGGTTCGGGCGAGCCGCCTCCGCAACGACCGCCCCGTAGCGGACGCCAGGACGCGGCAGAACCGAAGCGTTGAAGACCTCCATTGCCTCGGGGGTGAGTTGAAGCATCAGCGCCTGGTCGTGGACCACGTCGCGCAGCATTGCCCGCACCGAGCGACGTCGTGCCGCCGTGAAGTCCTCAAGGAGGCGCCCGAAGAGCTCGTCGATGAGCTCGCTGTCCGCGACAAGGTCACCCAGGCGGACGAAGCGGCTTCCCATCCACAGCAGGCCGGCAAGCGGGAGGTGCCCGAAATGCAGCATGTAGATCGTGAGGAGCGAGAGGAGCTGCAGCAGCTGTTGGCCGCGCAGCGTCGTGAAGAAGGACGCGAGCGGTGTTCCGTGGTGCGGCGTCGCGATCGTGACGACGCTGCGTACGCGCGCCCCCAATCGCTCCACGTCGATCGACGTCGGCAACGCGACCTCCGGCGCGATGAACAGGCGCGCGTCGAGCCCTCCGCTCGAGTGACCGATCAGATGAAGCGGACCGGTACCGTCCTGCGCCGTCGCGGCGATCGTCTCGGCGACGCGCGCGGCGCGTCTCGGCAGCGAGGCCGTGGGGGACGTGTGCACGATGTGGATGCGTGCGTCGATCCCCGCCGCGGCGAGCTGTGTCGCGAGGATCCGCCGCACGTGTCCGAAGTAGGAAATCCGCCCGAGGTTCGCGAAACCCAGGAACCCCGGGATCAGATAGACGTGGGGCGTACGGTCCATGCGCCGAGGCCAACGTTCACAGCAATAACTGTGCCCGGACTAGAAGCAGTCTCGGAATCGAGGAGCACGCGAAGATAAGGTCGTAGGCGACATAACGCCGATTCATAACGCGCGTAGCCCGCGGCGGCCTACTTACGCTTCTTCTTGGCGCTCTGCTTCTCGATGACAAACTCGCCGAACGTCACGCCGAGGTCGATCCCCTTGCCGGTACCCGAGAACGCCAGGGAAACGGGGCCCTTGGTCACCACTTGGGCAGCCGACGACTCGACCATCCCGGCATGGGCCTCCGCAGAAGCGTAGCTTCCGAAAAGTTCGCTGATGTCGCCAACCTCCGAGAACGTCCCGCTGCCGTTGACGATCTTGGACTTCCCGGCCGTAAGCCCGCCACCTTTCGCCCGGAGGGACACGCGGGCCGATTGGCCATTGTCGCAGGTGATGGTGCCGCTGCCGCTCGCCGTTGAGTAGCCCGCCGACCACCCCGCGAGAGAGTATGTCATCCTGCACTTCGTCGAGCCGCCCCACGCCGGTTGGGCCAGCGCGGCAACGGACATCATCGCGACGCTCGCTACCCCGCAAATCCAGACTGCTTTCATGCGTCTCGCCTCCTCCTTCGACGCCACCAATCGTGCAGCACCCGGGACTGGCTACGGTCGCCTCTTTCTCACGCCAAACGGACCAGCTTCAGCGAGTTGTTGCGCACTCGAATCATGAGATCGCTCTGGCGATCAAGAATGCCGCGGTTCTTCTGATGCAGGAGCTAGCTCTTCTTGGGCACAAGGAGCAGAAGGCCGCCAGCCACTATTGCCCCGACGCCGGCCCAGACGGGAACGTTAACCGTCTCCTCGTCCTTGACCGACAGCTCAAGCGGACCGATCTTGGCCTCGTGGGTCTCCTTGGTGTAGCTGAAGCCACCGTAGACCAGCCCCAGGATGCCGGCCGCGATCAGCGCGATTCCGACGACCTTGACTGCACTCATCTCGTCGCCGCCTCCAGCGAAACCCAGTTCCCGCGGGGCGGCACGAGCAGCCGCACCACCTCGCCCAACCCCGGCTGCGTAGAAGAGTTCACCCCAAGGGCCTGCGACCTTGAATGACACGAATCAGTATCACCACGATCGCGATGACCAAGAGAAGGTGAATCAATCCACCGACTGGGTTGTACGGGGAGACCAACCCAAGCAGCCAGAGGACAACCAGAATGACCACTATGGTCTCGAGCATGCCTATTCCTCCTCCACCTGTAAGATGGCACCGATCGGAATCATCAATCAACGGCCCACCGCCGCTGCCGTGGGCGCTATCCCAGGATCAATTCAGACCGAGACTCAGCTGAGCGCATCCTTGACCTTATCGATAACCTTTTCCACCTTCTGCTTGATCTTTCCGACAACTTGGTCGGCCTTCCCCTCCCGCTTCAGCTTCTTATCGCCGGTGAGAGCCCCCGCAGCTTCCTTCACGCGTCCCTTCAGCTCATCGGACTTGCCGCTCGCCATGGTCGACCCTCCTTGTCCTTCCCGTAGGCCCAAGCAAAGGCTGTGCCCGAACTTGCGCTCGTCATCCGCAACATGCCCAGATGTTTCTCAGGCTCCGAATTCTCACCACTGGAAATCGTTTTCTCTCCGATGCGAGTGCGGCCTGCCGTCTCAGTCCATCCAATTCCCGGAAGGGACGCCGACGGCGCTGTGTCCCGTTCTTTGCTTCCTCGCCAATGCAGTGCGGAGTGGGGCGTCCGCCACAGGCTCGACAGCTGGCTGCCGGAAAGGGCAAACGGTGGGGGCTGATCGCCTTGGTGGTCCGGGCCAGCGCCGGACCTGGTCAGAAATTGTTCCTGCCTTTGCCGAGTGGACGATTCCGCAGCGCTGGTCTTGCATGCAGAGCAAGGGGTCTTTTCCGGAGCGGAAATTTTGGTAGTAAGTGCAAGTGACGAGGGGTCTCGGGTGGCCGTGAGCAAACAGCGACTTCGTAGGTCGGGCGATGTCCGCCCGTGCGCCGGCAGGTCCACGCTGCGCGCAGCGGTCGGCCCGTTTGCGCTCGTGGCCGCCGTTTTCATTTTGCTGCCGAAGTGGCCGCCCGTCGCAGCGCGGGCCGACACGGCAGTGGTGTCGATCCTCGTGGTCAAAGAGCATGGGGTCGGCAGCCCGACGCTGGTGCAGCCCTACCTCGACCGCTTCGTCGCCATTGCGGCTGAACTGAACGGTTGGGCCGACGCCAAGGGGCAGTACTACAACAATCGCAGCGCCGCCGAGGCATTCATCCAGGCGCAGCATCCACACTACGGCATCTTCTCGCTGCCGGTCTTCCTGGCCCTGCGGGCGAAGTACAAGCTCGAGGTGCTCGGACAAGTGGCGGTGTCGCTGGCCGGGGGCCGGCAGTACTCTCTGATCAGCAAGAGCGTGCCGGATCTCGCCGGCTGTAAAGGGAAGTCCGTGGTGAGCGACCACACGGATGACGCGCGCTTCATCGAGCGCGTCGTGGCGGGGGGGAAGTTCACGTTGGCGGACTTTACCGTCGTCCAGACCCAGCGTCCGCTGCAGACGGTCAAGAAAGTGATCAACGGCGAGGCCGCCTGCGCCCTGATCGACGACGCGCAGCTCGCGGAGCTGTCGCATCTCGAAGGGGCCGCCGGGCTCCGCACTGTCTGGCAGAGCGCGGAGTTGCCACCGATGGTCGTGACCGCGTTCCCCGCGGCGGCGGAAGCCGAGCGACAGCGCTTCCGGGAACATCTTGCCAAACTGTGCGAAGACGAGGGGCAGAGCGCCTGCGCTGAGGTTGGCATTGTGTCGCTCAAAGCGGCAAGCGCCAGCGACTATGCCGCGGTCGTCGCCGCATACGGAAAATAGCGGCCCGCTGCGATGCGTACGCGTCGTCTGATCGATGGCTGGCTGGCGCTGCTCCTTGCCGCGCTTCTCTGCCTCGGCTCGGCGTGCGCCATTCGGAGGGGCGCCGTCCATCCCGAACTCCGCGCGGCGGGTGATCGGCAAGACGCGCTTGCACTATCGGACGCGCTCGAAGCCCTGATCGCCGCTGGCCAGGATTCACCCGCCGATCGTCAATACGCGTACGACATCGTGCGGGCGCACGAGGAGGATACCGCCCCATCGATGTTCGCGCGGGCCGCGGTGACGGGCCGACAGGTGCAACAAAAGGGCCTCCTCGCCGCACATCTTATTCCAGACATCGAGCGCTGCGCCCGGCGGAGCCGGGATCTCGATCCGGATTTTCGCGGCGGGGCGGCAGCGCGGCTGCTCGGCACCTTGTATGTCGTGGCCCCCGCCGTGTTGCTCCAGCATGGCGACTCCGAGGTCGGCCTCGAACTGCTCGAAGGCTTGGTGCAGAAACACCCGGAGGTGCCCGAGAACCACCTGCGTCTGGCGGAAGCCTACATTGCCCTGGGTGACCCCGCTCCCGCCGGCCCCCACCTCTGCCGCTGTCTTGCCGACAAGGCGGCCCTCCGCCCTGATGACCAGAGACTCCTCCAGCACCTCATTGATGGCGCCGGGTTGCCACCGTGCGCGCCGGCAACGGTTGTGCTGCCGTGACCGGTTGTGCCCCGGCGGGCAATGGCGCGGGCTTCGCGACGGCCCCCTACGGAGCCTGGCGATCCGCGTCCGGCCGGGCGCGGAACAAGATCCACAGCGCGGCCGGCAGTGCCGTGAAGTCCGCCACCATCGAGAGCACGAAGGCCAACGCCGCGAGCACCCCGAACTGACGCATCGGCGGCAAGTCGCTGAGCCCGAAGGCGAGAAAGCCACCGGCGTTGATGAGCGTCGCGAAGAGGATCGCCCGCCCGGCAATGCGCAACGTGTGACGCAACGATTCCTCGACCGTGCCGTCCTGCCGCTTCTCGAGGAAGTGATAGAAGAAATGGATCTGATCGTTCTCCGACGTGCCGAGCACCGTCGAGGCGATCAGGATCGTCGCGATGTTGAGCCGCATGCCGGTCAGCCGCATGACCAGGAACATCACGAGGATCGCGAAGATCGACGGAATCATGGCCATCAGCCGCGCCGTGCCGTTGCGGAAGACGAGCAGAAACGCGGTGAAGATGACGCCCACCGTCAGCGCAAAGCTCTCGACCAGGGTGGGCACCAGGTTCTGCGCCATCTTCGCGTGGAGCGGGTTCAACCCGACCGTCTGCAGCTCGAACTCGCGCAACGCTGGATGGGCCCTCACCGCGTCCTGCCAATGGCGGCGAATCGAGACGTCGAGCCGCTCGAACCCCTCGTCCTCTGCCGTGCGCGTGATCACCGTCACCTGTGTCTGCGCGAGCGCGTGTGCCTGCACGAAACTTTGGAGCGTCGGCTCGGTCGCCATCAGGCCTTCGAGGTCGCCAGCCACCTGCTCGACCGCCTCGGGGTCGTCGGGCCAGCGGTCGCCCGCGCCCGCGATGTAGCGGAACATGCGCAAGATCGTCGTGAGGTCGACGGCCGCACCCACATCCGGATCGCCCTCGAGCGCGTGCTGAAAACTGTGGAGGCCCGTCAGCACGGCTGGCTCGGAGACACTGCCGAGAGGGCCCTTGAGCCACACCTGGGTGATCGACAGGCCAGGGATGATCGGCTGCAGACGCCTGATGTCCTGGTACAGCGGCGACGCGTGATCCATATACTCGACCGGATCGGTGAGCACCGGCACCCGCCCGACGAGACCCGGGAGGCCGAACAGGGCGACCGCGCCGAGCGCGCTCAGCACCAGCGACGTGACGACGAGGAACCAGCGCCAGCGGTAGGTGAAGCGCGGCAACCACATGGTGAAGCCAACAATCCACGCGCCAGCCGCGCCCCGTTCCTGCTCGGTTGGGGTCTGCAGCACCTTCTGCAACGCCGGAAAAAGGGTGAACACGATGACCCACGTGAAGACCATTCCGACCGCGACCCACAGACCCATCTCGTGAATGGGCCGGATGTCGGACACCATCAACGCCGCGAAGCCTGCCGCCGTCGCGAAGATCGATGCGGTGCACGCAATGAACTTGTTGGTCAAGGCGAACACCTGATGCGCGTCGACCGGGCGGCCGGCTGGCCGCTCCACGAAGCGCGAATGGATGTACACCAACGTTGCGGTCGCCGTGACCAGAATCGTCATCGGCACCATGGGTGAGACGATCGTCAGCGTCCCGCCGGTCGCCCCGATGTAGCCAACCGACGCCGCCAAGCAGACCCCGAGGGTGATCAGGAACGCCGCGAGGGTCCGCAGCGAGCGGTACAGCACGAGATTGAAGACGACGACGAACCCGGCGAACAGCACGAAATACCGCCAGGCCGAGCGTAGCGTATCGTCGAGGTAGACGTTGACGTACGGTTGCCCCAGCTTGTGCAGCGTCTGCCGCGCTGCGGGACTCGGCGCGGATTGCTCGATCGCCCGGTCGATGGCCGCGAGCGTGTGCTCGCGCTCCTCGCTGCCATTTACGTCGAGCATGAGCCCGATCGCCAGCGAGTGGTCGCCCACCAAGCCCTGTTTGCGAAAGAGATCGGTGCCGGTCACGAACTGCCGGAACGCTTCGGTTTGTGCGGCCGTGGGCTCGAAGCCGGCTTTCGCACGTCGGAACACCGAGAGGGCGGAGTTGGCGGTGACATGCGGGACCGCACGGAGCGCACGCTCGATGCGATCGAGCCACCCGATCATCGCCGGGGACAGCGGGTCATCGGCCTCTAGCAAGAGGAGCGCAAACTCCCCCGCGCCGAACACGCGCTGGAAGTCGCGGGTGGCGATGTAATCCGGATGACTCGCGGTGATGAGCCGATCGAGGGAATTGTCCTGGCGGACCTGCGCGGCGAAGTACGAGCTCGGGAGCAGCGCCAGCGCATAGAAGGCCAGGACATACCACCGCCGCGCGATGATGAACGAGAAGGTCCGCGACAGCCTTCCCATCCGCATGGGCTCGTTTGTCAGCTCGCGCCCCACGGGCTTCAGGCTGGCCTGTTCACGCGGGCCCGGCCCGCTCTTCCTCGTCCGCTTCGAGGTGGAAGCGTTGGAGCACGTGGTGGATCACCGGTGCCAACATCACTCCTGCCAGCACCAGGAATACCACACCGGCCAACAGGGCGTAGAATCCGGCCAACCACTTCCCCGCTGTCGTGCGCAGCGGATCGACTGGTCCCATCCCCCCCAACAGCATCGCCGCGTTCAGGAACGCATCCGGCCAGCCGAGTCCTTCGACCCAGTGATAGATCGCCATCCCCAGCCCGAGCGTACCGACCCCCAATGGCACCAAGGCAAAGGCTCGGGAGACCATGTGGCCGGCGAGATGCCAGGGCCGCAGGACAAGGTGGGAATCGCGCGAACTCACAGGACCTCGTTTCTACTGATAGAACCGGTCCAGTCAAGCGAACCGTCTAGCAGGATGCTGGACAAGGCGTTCCACCCACCCTTCGAGTGCCTCAGGGTGAGCGGAACGCCTTGTCTCACAAGGACTTTCCCGCTCATGCTGAGGCTCTCGAAGCATGCGCGCGTCCTTCATCAGCATCCTGCTAGGAGAGACGGCGTGACCAAGGGGCGGGCCCCGTGCCGCTCGTGTTGCTGCGATCTAACCCCTTTCTTCTCTTGATCTGTTCACCTGTGGTTCGAGGCAGCCTCGTGCTGGTGGTGGCGGGTAGGAACGCCGCAAGGAGCACCTTCTCAACCAGAAGAGATCAGTCGCGTACCGCAATCGACGCAAAAGATGGACTGCTGGCGTCGCGCTGTCGCATGCTGCGCTTCGCTGCACCGTCGCGCGCAGACATGCTCGTTGACCACGCCACCACACTTCGGGCAATGGCGCACCGATGCGTTCTCACGTCGATGGTTCAGGTTATCGCACGCATTGTGCCGGTTGAGCTGTCCCATCATCAGATGACTCCTTCTCTCCGCGTGTTTGATTACCGCTCTCGCCTCGAACACTGCGCTTCCGCTTCACACCGGCCCTCGCGCACCGCATCCCAGAAGCGCGCGCGTGCTTCCGCGCGGCCGTCCCCCAAGTCTCGTTCTCTCTTCGGGGTCAAGACACCCAGCAAATCCCGTATTCTGGCGGTTCGTTCCCAGAGCCACCGGCGATACCGCCCAAGAGACTGACGTAGACGCAGCATTCTCACTCACGCAAGCTGGCGACCGGAATTGGCGTGCGATTGCACCACAGTTCTACTCTACCATGGGCGGCTCACGCATGGGCCCCGCCCTGAGCCAGCTCGCAGGTGGCTTCCACGCATGGCGTGGCGCGCGAACTGACCACCGAGAGGGCGCCACTCGACCCTCCAGGATAGGTGAGATCGTCCGGCCACTGGCTGCAGGAGCCGCATACGGGAATTCCGTTGCTCCTGCGGATGGTCCAGTGTTGACCGTCGACTTCGAGCCGGAGACGGCCGTAGCGTTTGGTGGTCGCTTCGACGCATTCGACCAGCAACTCGCGTTCGTAAGGTGTGTTGGCCGGGAGAACCATGCCACCACCCCGGAAGGAAAGATGCGCGATGTCATTCATTGGGCCCTCTCGGTTGGGCGGGCATTGCCCGCGAAGTTGCGGAGAGCTCGGGGCTCTCGATGGGCCTCGTACGCGTTCAAGTGGGGGGTCGTTGTACCCCCGAGTGCGGGCCGGGGACGTGTCGGCTTCGAGGCGATGGTCTCCGCCGTCGGAGCGTCGCTGTTAGCCAAAGGAAAATGGAGTCGACTTGTTCGCTCCGGAGAAGAGGGGGCCCAGCATACGCCACTGGGCCCGTTCGAGTTGTCAGGTTTTGGGCCCTACTTACAGGGCTACGACGTTCTGCGCCGCGGGCCCCTTCTGACCATCTACCACATCAAACTCTACCTTGGCGCCTTCCTTCAGGCTCTTGAAGCCCTGACCCTGGACAGCGCTATGGTGACAGAAGACGTCCTTCTCGCCGTCGTCGCGGATGATGAAGCCGAAGCCCTTGTCATCGTTGAACCACTTGACCGTTCCTCTTACTCGCATTGCCTTACTCCTGCTGGTTTTCGAATCGTCGGAGTGCGGCGCTGCGTATTTGCCTCATCCGTAACTTGCCGACTACTCGTGCTCGCGGGGAAACCGTCCCGCGGTCGGTGAGTTCATCTGGGGAGCCCACTGCAGGCCCCAACCTGAACTCTTTGCCGAGACTCTAGCCGATTCTCGGCGGAATTGACACCCATGAAGAAGTTATAGTTCCGACCGCGTCGAGCCGGGCAACGTCGATGCCGGCCGCGCCTTCGACGCCACTCAATGCAGTTGGACGGCTGGCGCATCGACTATGGCATCGGCTCGGGCCCGATCTGGAACCTGATCACCACGGTCAGCTTCGACTACGGTGTCAGCAGCGAAGGACGGGGCCTCCAAATGGACCTCGGCTACGCGTTCCGAGCTTGACCTGACGACCACTCATTGAGATGAAGAGACCGTCGTGACCTCGAACACATCGCGTCGGGCGCCGAGAGAGCGGCGGATCACCCTCAACGGTGACCGGGTCGTCTACCGAATCGTCGGCAAGGGACCGCTGCTGCTGCTCGTGCACGGCATGGCCGGCAGCTCGGAGACGTGGAGGCACGTCACGCCGGCTTTGGCCGAGCGGTATACAGTCCTTGCTCCCGATCTGCTCGGGCAAGGCGCGTCGGACAAACCCCGTGGCGACTACTCGCTCGGCGCCCATGCCAACCTGCTCCGCGACCTGATGGACGCTCTCGGGCACAGACGGGCCACGGTCGTCGGCCAGTCGCTCGGGGGCGGTGTGGTCATGCAGTTCGCCTATCAGTTCCCGGAGCGCTGCGAACGCTTGGTATTGGTTAACAGCGGTGGGCTGGGGCGCGAGGTTACGGTTCTACTTCGGATGCTGACCGTTCCTGGCTTCGAGTCCGTCTTTCCGCTCTTCTGCGGTCCACGGCTACGAGACGCGGGCGCCCTGGTCGCGACGTGGCTCGGCCGCGCCGGGATTCGGTCGACTCCCGCCCGCCAGGAGATCTGGCGCAGCTACGCGTCGCTGGCCGACGCTGGGAGCCGCCGGGCGTTCTTTCGCAGCCTGCGTGACGTGATCGACTTGAGCGGGCAGGCGGTGAGCGCCCTTGGTCGGCTGTATCGGGCCGCGCAGTTGCCGACATTGATCGTGTGGGGCGCGCAAGACCCGTTCATTCCGGTGAGCCACGCCGTCGCGGCGCACGAGGCCATCCCCGGGAGCCGCCTCGAAATCTTCGACGGGGTAGGCCACTACCCGCACTGCGAAGCCCCTGAGCGGTTCGTCGCGGTGCTCGTCGACTTCATCGCCTCCACCAAGCCCGCCCGCCTGCCGGGGCGGTCCGCGCGACGACGATCTGATCCGCATCGTTAAAAGGAGATCGCGACGGCTGCCGACCTGCAGCTATGCCTGCGGCGTCGCTGCTGCGCTTCCCGCTCTCGCCTCCCATCTGACGCGAACTCCTCGGTCCGGGGTCTTGGGATAGGCTCTTAGCGACCGGAACGAGAGCCGTGGCGCAAAACCCTCTTAACCAACTTTTCGCGCGCACGCCATTTGCGCAACTCTTCCAGGATGAGCATGCCGGCCGCGAAAGGGATGATGAAGAGCCACACTGATCCTGCAATGGGCGCCGTACCGAGAATGGAATTTGCCCAGGGGCTGTAGTTGATGAGGACAAGCACTGCGATCTCCAAGACTACGCCCGACAGGATCAGCCAGTTCCCGAAAACACCGGTGGAAAATATCGATCGCGTAACGCTCCTGCACAGGTACACGTTCACAATTTGCATCACGATGATGGCGCTCAAGCAGGCGGTCGTCGCTTGCAAATAGACTGGATCCTGGGGCGCCAAGTACTGGCCATACTTCCAGCCCGCTCGATTGAGCACGAAAAAGAACGCCGCCATGGCGGCAGCGGCCTCGATCGGCCCCAGGAACAGGTAGGCGCGCAGCGCCAGGGGCGAGTTCAGCAGCCGCTCGCGTTGCGAGCGGGGGGGACGCTGCATTACCCGCGGGACGGGCTTTTCCGTGCCAAGGCCAAGCGCGGTGAGCGAGTCGGACCCCATGTCAATGGCCAGCGCTTGGATCGGGGTCAAAGCCAACGGGATCTTGAACAGCACGAAGCCTATGTACGGAATCAATTCGGCAACATTGTGCACAAGGACATACGTGAGGAACTTGCGGATATTCTCAAACACCGCCCGTCCCTCCTCCACGGCGTCGACGATGCTGGCGAAGTTATCGTCGAGCAGTACCATGTCGGCTGCCGCTTTGGCCACGTCCGTGCCAGCGATCCCCATCGCAATGCCGATGTGGGCGCTCTTGAGCGCCGGCGCATCGTTCACCCCGTCGCCCGTGACGGCGACGATTTGCCTCTTCTTCTTCAATGCCTCCACGATGCGCATTTTCTGGTCTGCGCCGACCCGCGCAAAAATGATGTCGGGCGCATCGAGGGCCAGCATCAGTTGGATGTCTGACAGGGTGCGCAATGTTTCGCCGGTGATCACAACCGGATTGTCCGAACCAGCGAGCCCGATCTCCCGGGCGATCGCCTTGGCGGTGTGGGGATGATCGCCGGTGACCATGATCACCTTGATCCCGGCCTGGTGGCACCTGCGGATCGCTTCCGGCACTTCAGGCCTGGGCGGGTCTTCCAGACCAACGAACCCGGTGAAGACGAGATCTTGTTCCAGGCGGTCGCGGTTCCATTGCGGCTCCAGCAGGCGGTAGGCAAACGCGAGGACTCGCAAACCTTGCTCGGCCATGGTTTCCTGGGCTGCAAGAATCTTCGCGCGCAGCTCGGGGTCGAGTGGGCGTGTGTTGCCGTCCGTCAGAATCTGGCTACACAGGGGCAGGACAGATTCGAGCGCGCCCTTGCAGTAGAGCGTCGGGCCCTCTGGCATCGCGTGCACAGTGGAGAGCCGCATGCGGTCGGCGTCAAACGGAATCTCGTCGAGCCGTGGATAGGCAGGTAGCCGGGGCAAGGCGCGCTGTGCCATTTCGACCAGGGCGATCTCCATGGGGTCGCCCAAGAAGAGCGTACTGCCGTGCTTCTCGGTCTCCTTGAGGTCATGGCACAGCCAGGCGGTCAGGAAGAAACGCTGGTGGAGTTCTGTGAACTTCGCGTTCGGTTCAACTACGGCCAGCGAATCAAGGGCTGCGCCCAAGAAGAGCCGCTTCACCGTCATGCGGTTCTGAGTCAGCGTACCGGTCTTGTCGGTGCAGATCACCGTCGTGGAACCGAGCGCCTCGACGGAGGGCAGGTAGCGGATGAGCACGTTGCGCTTGGCCATGCGTTGGGTGGCGAGCACCAGCGACAAGGTCAGCGTCGGGAGCAGCCCTTCCGGGACCATCGCGACGATGATGCCGATCGCAAAGATAAAGGCTTGCCAAAAGGACACCCCGATCATTCGGCCGATCGCGAAGAACAGGATTCCAATCAGGATCGCCAGGACGGCGATCAACCGGCTCAAGTGTGCGAGTTCCTTGCCCAACGGGGAAACGGCTTCCCCGGCCGTTTGGGTGAGATGTGCGATCTTACCGAATTCGGTGTGCACGCCGGTGGCGAAGACGATCGCCGTGGCTTGGCCAGATACCATCGAGGTGCCGGCGAGCACGATGTTCTTGCCATAGATCAACTCAGCCGCTTCCGAAGGGCGCGCATCCCGCGCCTTCGGTAGCGATTCCCCGGTGACCGCCGCGTTGTTGACGCGCACGCCAAACGCCTCGACCAGCCGGCAGTCCGCAGGAATGTTATCGCCCTGCTCCAGCAGGACGATATCCCCCGGTACCAATTGCGCTGCAGACACCTGGATGACCTTGCCGTCGCGCAGGACCTTGACCTGTTGCGGCAGTAGCTTGCGCAACACGGCCAGGGTTTGTTCGACGCGATACTCCTGCCAGAACGAGAACGCTCCACTCACCAGGATGACCGCTACGATGGCGTACCCGATTTTCGCCATGCCTTGGCCGGGGGCACTCCACTCGGCCAAGAACGCAAGCCCTGCGGCAACCCACAGGATGAGGGAGAAGAAGTGAACGAATTCCTTGAGCAAGCGCAGCCACGGAGGTTCCTGGGCGACTTCCGGCACCAGGTTGGGGCCGATCTCGCCCAGCCGGCGCTCGGCTTCGGCCGAAGACAATCCCTGCGGCGCACTGTGGACGCTAGCAATGGCTTCGTGAGCGGAAAGCTGTTGGATCTTCATCAGGCACGACGGGCACTGCCCCCACCCTCACCCTCCCCCGTCGCCAGAATTGGCAACGGGGGAGGGGCCAAATGGGGTACAAACTTCCGAGTCAAAAAACACTCGATCCAGTCTGGCAGCTGGCTTGCAGCCCGGTGATCACGTGCCACTGCACGAAGCGGCTACGCATCGGCTCACGATAGCTTCCGGCCGATAGTGGATGTCGGCCCCTACTGTTCCTCTTCCTCCAACTCGGTCTTCAACTGGATGAACCGCGTCAGGCCCACAGGGTGATGAGTCCTATCACCCGGCCGCCATCGGCCACCAGCAACCGAGCGCTATCCGCTATCACCATTTGCCGCAAGGCGTCGGACACCGAGGCGGTGGCGGCGATGGTCACTGCCCCCATCAGCCGGCCGCATGATCTCGCGACTTTGAACATATCAATGCCGTTGGGCCTCATGTCCGTGCGGCGCTCCTGCGGTTGCGGCGCCAAAGCCCCCGCCGGCGCGCTCCGAAGACCACGCCGGTGGGGGTGTGATCAAGGCCTGTCAGTTGGGGGTCTAGCCCGCATTTCTCACCGGGTTCCGTCGCGAGACCGCGCAGACGTCGGCAGATCATGGCCGCACGGACCGAGGACGACGCAGGCATAGTTGACACTATGTCGAGGAG